>Ga0208459_1004187_pt1 | contig 10873 bp, 7 predicted proteins | sample AD_UKC087_MetaG_FD_184433 | JGI IMG/M metagenome (GOLD analysis project Ga0208459, IMG submission 184433) | Active sludge microbial communities of municipal wastewater-treating anaerobic digesters from USA - AD_UKC087_MetaG (SPAdes) (version 2) | ecosystem: Engineered > Bioreactor > Anaerobic >... | reverse complement strand
AGAAACTCTGACGAACAAAAAAATATCAAAAGTAAGTTTGTTTTTATCTTTTATTCTGACAGCCACCCTGCTCTTTGGCTGCAATACCAGCTTACCTACACCAGTTCCCACTCCGGAGCAAGCTCAGCTTCCTGTCCCGAACGTCGAGTCTGTCATGGCAACAGAACTCCCCGCGTTCACAGACATGCCTCTAAATAAAGAAACATTACCCACTGAACCCACTGAGGATTGTAAACTGTCTCTGGAAACCCCCTGGGAGCATGATAAAAATAATCCGATTACGGATGAAAACATGATTCTGGAAATTTTGAACGCACTCTCTGACTTCGAAACCTGTCATCTTCCCGGACAGGAAGGCTGGTTGCTTCGATATGATATCTGGGAAGGAAAACGGGAAGAAGACCGCAGAGAATATTTGACCCACCTCACCGGAGTTTCCGGCGCTTGCGACCTGCAATTATTGTTAAGGCGCTCAAATGGCAAACTGACACCCTATCGGTTATATGACGCCAGAGATCCTGACACTGAACCAAACTTGTTATATATGGATTATGACCTGTGTGAGAGTTTCCCGGAACCCTGCAATTTAATAAACGGTTATCCCAACCTCGGGACAGGAACTGATCCATACTTTCTGAGTGATTATTCAAGTGATTTCCTGCAAGATCAAACCTTTAAGGCTAATCCGCAGAATGGGATTGTTGAGTCAAAGGGCTGGTTCATCAGAGATAGGGAACAGAATGGCGAAGGACTGTTTGTTTATGAAAGAACGGTTAGTGGAGGGAACGCTGCCATCCATACTGACCTTGTAACCGGGCAAACATATACACCTATAAAACAAGTCAGGCATATCTATTTTGACCTCGCTTCCGGCAGACCAGTGAGGGAGGTTTTTGAGAGAACTTCCACAGAAGGCAATGTGTATAAAACCTCCCGGGATATGGTTTTGTCTTTTTATACTGATTTACCTCAAGATTTGCGGTCACTTCTCGATTCCGCTGAGGCTTACAGAAAAAATCTTCCAGGCTGTCCGTGAGGAGCTGACTGGCTGGAAATGGTTTTTAGCAGACAGGACTTATTTATGAAAACCAAAACACTACGGTTGATCTCACTTTTACTGACAGCGACCCTGCTCTTTGGCTGCAATACCAACTTACCGACGCCTGTCCCCTCCCCGGAACAAGCCCAGCTTCCTGCTCCAATCGTTGCATTGTCCCCCGCAACCGACCTCGCGCCACTCACAGACCTTCCTCTGGATGACGAGCTCTTGTCCCCGGAAAACTGCCAGCTTGGTTTTGAAATCCCCTGGGAGCATGATGAGAGCAATCCGATCACGGATGAAACCCAGATCATGGAAATTCTGCGGGCATTGGGCAACCTTGAGGAGTGCCTTTTTGCCCGACAGGACGGTTGGCTTCATAATTTTGTCCTGGAGAACGGGCAACGAACTGAAGAGGAAGTGCTTGCCCACCTGATTGAAGGAGGAAGATCCATTGACCTGCGGTATGACCTTTTTTATAACCAGGGACAATTGACTGCTAAAAAGTATTACGACGGAAGAATAGCTGAAAACCAATGGTGCAATATCTCCGATGATGCCAACAAGCAAGTCATTCAGGTTAAGCGGAACTGCAAGACGACAGAAGTGTATCATTTGCTGACTGGCAACGGTACAGTCGATGGATATGTTGAAAACTTTGCTATTAATATTTCATTATTCAAGAAACAGCCTGCCGCTCCCGGATATTATGGACTTAAAGCCTGGTTTATTCAGGAAAACGATGCCTCTTTCTTTGTCATAGAAATGAAATATGATATGAGCGAAGTTCAAGGCGGTGAGGATTTTTCTAACAAACCGTTTACCGATGAAGTGAGACGTCATTTCATTGATCTAAACAGCGGCAGGCTAACCAGATATGTTGAAGAAACCGGTTTTAAGGATGGCAGCTTTCGTGTTACTACTGAAGATGTATTCCTTCTGTTTTACCCTGAATTGCCTGATGATATCGCAGCGGCTTTATCACTCACTGATTGATGTCACACTTTTCCAAATCGGGCTTTGTTGTATGAGACAAAAAACCCTGTAAACAGAGCCTAAGATTTTAGCCGTAACAAAGACTAGACGGTGAGCAATCTGATCTCGTAAGAATGTTCTAATCATTTACTGAGATCACTTCAGTAATCTTTATTCCTATGAGGTTGATTTTCGCAGTTAACGTTGAAGTCTTTTCTCTTCTTTGAAATTGCTTTTTGGCAAAAGTTCAAAATGAGATGGAAATATTTCAATCTGCAATAATGAATGCAGCGAATGTCAGGAAAAATGAAATTTATCCCGCTTTCCGTGATGAGTTCTTAAACTGTCTCATTGCATTAAGCTGTTAAAAGCTTTATTCTTGAGGCAGGAGGAAGATGATATGGCTAATGAAGACAAAAAAGACTTTAATGCTATGTTGCATGACAACAAGGATATGCCCAGGTTCCAGACAATCACGGATAAGGCAAGTATTGAAAAATACGGTGGGAACAGAATGTACTTTGCGCCGCCTATTGATTATGACACCATAATGAGAATGATTCCGCACGGAAAAGTTGTCACTGTCGGAAAAATTCGGGAACATTTTGCCAGGAAATCAGGCGCGGATTTTACGGAGCCAATTACAGCAGGCGTTTTTGTATCCATTGCTGCATGGGCGAGCCATCAACGGACGGATGATAAAACTCCTTTCTGGAGGACTCTGAAGGCAAATGGCGAGCTGAATGAAAAATATCCTGGCGGCGCAGCGGCGCAAAAAGAAAAGCTGGAAGCGGAGGGGCACACGATAATCCAAAAGGGCAGAATAAATATCAGGTACTACGTTAAAGACTATGAGAGTGTTCTGTTTGAGTTGAGTTAGACAAGTCCCAACGTGCCGAACAGATAACAAATCTATAGACAAACGCAGGAGCAGCCGAAGCAAACCGACTGCTCTTTTCTTATGCCCATAAGGTTGCCGTGACAAAGGACAGACACAAACTGCTTGATGACCGTCCTCAACCCGCCGATTGAAGCGGATGAAGTGATACCCTGCGGGCACATGCCCCATCCGTACAACTCCAATCCGCACCGATGAGCCTTGTCTTCTTTATTCCGCCAAATGAATGATTCGATTGCGGCGAATAGGAAGCGAGGAAGGCGACCAGAGGACAAGGTTTTCAACGCTTCCAATTACGCCCGGCGGCAAAAATTCGTGAATCACATTGGACGCATTTTATTTTTTGGTCGCGAATCTATTGTAGGGCGTGGTTGAGGACAATCCGAACTATCATTTTCCAACCTGATAACCGTCCTCAACCCGCCGATAGAGGCGGATGGAGCGATACCCTTTGAGCACTTGCCCCATCCGTACAACCCCATCCGTACAGGGGGGCTAGTGTCTCATCCTTACGGAGACGACAATTTGGCACTTGCGGTAGGGCGTGGTTGAGGACGATCCGAACCATTATTTTGCAGCCTTATGACCGTCCTCAACCCGCCGATAGATACGGATGGACTTTACCCTGCTATACCTGCATCCAAACCTGTTTGTACGGCGGGGAGTAATAATCCAGCCGCTATAATGACATCGAATGCATTCGATAACACGTTCGTAGGGTCACGATACTCCAATGCTCCCTCACCTAGTTTCACGGGATACGAACCCCTTCTTTTGTGTGCCAGCGGGTTACAATTGAGGCTGAGGTGAGTGATGGACACGAATTGGATCAAGGCATACTACCGCGCACGCGGTTTGCAGTGGGCAGACCAAAAGAGCGCGCTTTTGTTCTTCCTCTCGGAAGTTGGCGAACTGGCAGAAGCTTACGCCGAAGTGGAAAGCGCAAGTCTTGGCGGGGAAGAAAAAGCGCTGCTCGAGCGTTTCGCATCGCTGGGGATGGAAGCGGATGAGATCGTTTCGCGCAAGCCTGGATGGGTCCGGAATAATGACCGTCTGCGCAAGCAGAACATCGCCCACGAGGTCGCGGATTGCAGCATGATGCTTTCGGTGTTCATGGAATCCTACGCGAAACGCTCGCCCGATGACGCCCTGCGTGAGAAAATGGCGCTGAAGCTCGGCTGCCAGGCGCGGGACTTGGAAAAATTTTTCAGTGTTGATTAATCCTTATCGACAGCTTATTCCGTGAGCGGCTTAAAACCCTCACCCAAAGCTTCGTTTGCGTGCCCCACAACCATAAATGCGTCCGGATCAGCTTCATGCACGATCGCCTTCAGGCGCATAACCTCCCCCGCTGTCACCACACAAAAGACGATTGGGCGGTCTTTATTGGTGTAACCGCCTTTGGCATTGATAATGGTCGTTCCGCGACCCAAGCCTTGCGTGATGGCAGTCACGACTTTTTCCGTTTCGTCGGTAATGATCATCGCCTCACGGATCACATTGGTACCCTGCGAGACCATGTCGGCTGCCACGCCGCTGAGGTAGATCATGATCAGACCATAAAGCGATTTATCCCAGCTAAAAAAGAAGCCTGCCAGCAATACTGCAAACGAGTCTGTGATCATGTATGCGAGTGAGATAGACATTCCCAACCGTTGATTCAAAATACGAGTGAGGATGTCGGTTCCGCCGCTGGTACCACGTCCGAGATAGACCAAGCCCAATCCTATCCCCAATATGATCCCGCCATAGAGGGAATTTAGCAGGATGTCATCGGTGATGGGAGCCTGCCCAGTCAACTCGATCAGGATATCCGTAAAAACCGTGAAAGAAACCACCGAAAGAATGGTGCGAAGCGCAAAACGTGGACCTCCCAGGTAGCGCCAACCGATGACAAAAAGCGGTATGTTTGCCAGTAAGGTGATCATACCAACTGGTGTACGCCAGAGATAGTGCAACAACTGGGCGACACCGCTGATACCGCCGCCAACCAACTGGGATGGGATCAGGAAGGTGCGTAGAGCCAACGCCTGAACAAACCCTCCCAGGATAATCAGGAGGTAATCACTAATTGATCTCCAACTAAAGTCTATTTGTTTTATAAATTCCTTGATTTTCACATCAACTCCATATTCGCAAACGCACTGCGATTATAAACCACCAGCGCTGTGAGCGGATGCCTCACGGAACGTGCAAGCGGAAGGAATTGCTCTTCCCTGCTTTGGATTGGCTTTGACTCTGCCCTACTTATACACTCTTATAAGCCAGATTTGATGCGTGAAGCGTTGGTCGTAGATCAAGGTAAAGATGGTCTGCCAGGCGCTCCAGTTACCGTGTTTGTCCTGGCTACGGATGCGCAGGTAGTACGGCACACCCGGCTCGACGGCAGGCGGATTGAACTGGTTACCCGCGGTCAGCGTCCCGCTGGTGGCCTGTTTGTCAGTTCCCCAATAATACTCGTAGGTATTGCTGGGGTTCAGCCCCACCCCGCTGTCATAGGCACCGCCCCAGGTGAACAGGGGATCCTGGCATTTGGCTTGCGGCACGCCGTTGATAGCCTCACAGCCAGCATTGGTGACCTGAGGGTTGACCGGCGGAGTGGTATCCACGTAGAAGCTGGCGGATTTGACAGCCTCCCAATTGTCTTTGTAGTCCACACTGCGGTATTCAATCGTTTTCTGCCCACTGCCGCTGACCGAAAACGGAGCGGTATAAACCTGCCAGGCGCCGGAATTGATCCGATAGTACGTATTCTTTACGCCCGTCCCTGTGTCTGAGGCTGTCAGGGTGACCGTCACAGGCGTTTTGTACCAGGGGCTGATCCCAACCGTGCCAGCAGCACTGTAGGTAGTGACCGGCGGGGTCTGATCTTCCATATTTGGCACTGCCACAAGCCCATCAATGACGTCATTATCGATGTTGATCGTCACCCCACCCCAGGTTTCATTGTGATCGCCGGAATACTGCAAAATCCGCTGATGCTGGTTCCAATATTGGTCACCCAGCCAATCCACATCCCAGACCGTCACGTTTGGACGGTAGCCCGGAGTCTGATACCACTCCGCGATCCAGACAGCATCGGGCGGCGGCTGCAAATTGTAGATTTTGTTTACATCCAGGCATCTGGATGTAGCGTACAAACCGGAGACAATCCCAAGCTGCTGCAGGCGAGTGGTCCAGCCTTGAACGTAGGCTCGCGCGGCTGCTGAGCAGGAGGCAGAGTAAGGAAAGTACTCAAGGTCGCCGTAGACCACCGTTCCCGAGCCATCCGCGTTGGTGAGTCCAAGTTCCATCAGCCTCGCGCGCGCTTTGTTGGCATTGTCAACGCCCTGGGCATACGCCTGATCGGGGTCCCAGGAAAAGGGGTATCGAAAGCTGGTGCAAGGCGCCTGCAACCCCACCCAGGTAGGAATAAAGCGCCAGCCCTGATTAGACATCGCCTGCACGTAAGAAGCCGTCAGAGCATTATTCGAGCAATAGCGCGATATTCCACCGATATATAAGTTCACGACTTTGTAGGGACTACTGTTCATCCAGGCTTGCAGTTCCGCGAGCGTTGGGATTTCGCATGCGTCAAAGCCCTGCCCTTGGTGGATGCGCACCCACTCCTGGGAAGTGAGGCTCGGACCCCCTTCCGGCAAACCAGAATCTGCTCCTTCGGTGAAGGTGGTCAGCATCTCCGTTTGAATTTCCGCGGGGAGTGGTACGGATTCCCAACTCGCGCCGCCATCTGCGCTGGAAAGCAGAAGCTGCCGGCGCTGGCAAGTGGTCGTACTGGAGGGCATCTCCGCCTCCCCTGCTGAGACATCTTGTCGGCATGTGCCGCCGCTCACACTGAGCCATAGGTTTTCGCCGTCAAGGCTGCTAAGAGCGTCGAAAGCCAGGTCACCACCCTGCGCTGCCTGCCAGGTCCGCGGCTGAACAGCCACATCTGCCAAAGCCCAGGTACTCTCCTCTGCCAAGAGCTGGGCATCCTGCTGGCTGCTCAGAAAAGCCAATTCCTGCTCTGCCTCGGAGGTTTGGAACCATGCTGGCAAAAGCATTTCCGCTTCCCGCCAGCGTAGCGGCAGCCCCAGCCTTCGCAGTGATTCCCCACCCGAAGCTTTTAAGGGTATCTGAGCCTTTTGCCAGGCGCTGCCGCCATCTCGGGTTTCGTAGAGCCCGGCTGCATCCGCATGATCGCGCATATAGCCCAAATTTTCATCCAGGAAGGTAAATTCCTCCGCTGCTGGCGGTTCCAGCACAGCCCAGGTCTGCCCGCCATCACGCGTGCGAAGCAGAACGCCGAGGCTGAAATTCCGCGAAGTCGCCTGCTTGAGGAGCACCCATCCGTAACTCTCGCCCTGCCAGGTGATCGAAGCCCGCGCCAAAGGCAGGCTCCAGAATTCTTGCTCTGGTTCTGTGAAACTAAGCGCTTGCGCCTGCCATGAGGCGCCCCCGTCGCTGGTTTTGAGCAGACGGATTTGCCAGTCCGCGTCATTTCCGGACCTGAGGAGCGCCACTGCCCTATTGGCATCCACAAAGGCGGCATCTTCCAGGCGTTCTTCCTCGTTCAGCGTGGGGCTGACCTCCTGCCAGGTTTCGCCGCCGCTTTCCGTACGGAACAGGCTCCCGCCGTAGCGCAGCCAGCCAGATGCAGCTCCTGTTAGCGCGAATTCCATCTCAGCCATCGTGGGCGGAGTTGTTTCTGGATCCAATCTTTCAGTTCCAGCCGCGGGAAGGTTGAAAAGAAGAGGCAGGATGAACGCCAGCGCGAGCAGGCAGTTCCGGGTTCTTTGTTTATTCAGGCTCATGATAATCTCCTAATTGCCGGGCATGCGGCACACTTGACGTGGCGCAATTAACATGCCAAGCTCTCCTGCTGCTGACACTGCTGTAAATCGCGCTTGACACTGAACATTTGTTCTGTTATCATTCTTTATCGAAGGTCTCAAGATGAAAGGCAGATGGTAATGACTCGAAAACGCGTCGGGCTCAGCCCAAGACACAAAAAGATTTTATCCTTCCTGGAAGCCTTCCAGTCTAAAAACGGCTATCCTCCGTCCATCCGTGAAATCGGCGACCATACGCAGATCAGCTCCACTTCGGTCGTCAACTATTACCTCAACCAACTCGAAGAAATGCATTACATCGAGCGGGTCAGCAATGTCTCCCGCGGAATCAACCTGCTAAAAACCAGCAAAGGCAACTCAGTAAAGAATCCCATGACAGCGGTCACGGATTTTGCTGACCAACTGATATCCATTCCACTGGTCGGCAATATTATCGCCGGTGAGCCGATGCCCGTGCCTGCTTCGGACTTCAGTTATTATGACTCTGAATCGGGCATCGACATCGCGCGCAGCCTGTTGCCCGCAGGCGACCATCCGGAAGACCTCTACGCTTTGCGCGTTCACGGCGATTCGATGATCGACGCGATGGTCAACGACGGCGATATCGTCGTGATGCAAAAAACCAACCAGGCGCGCAACGGCGAAATGGTGGCAATCTGGCTCAACGACCGCGACGAAACCACCCTGAAATATTTCTATCTCGAAAACGGGCAGGTGCGTTTGCAGCCTGCCAATCCGACGATGAAACCGATCATTATCCGCGATCCCAGCATTGTGGAAGTCCAGGGAAAGGTCGTTTTGGTCATCCGCCAGCTTGACCAGTGAGTTTTAGTATGCGCGTCCCCTGATACTAAAAAAGCCTGCCTGACACCTGAAAACCGACATTTCCGTCACATTCTTCAATCTGAGAAGCAGGAAGACTCCATGATTCTCGAAATTAACTGATTTCCCCTTTTCAGCATCCTGGGAATAATTTTTCCAAAATACTTCTATCGGAAGCTGGAATGGAGAGGTATAGATTGTTCTCGCAAAGGAAAAAAGCTATGGTAAAATTTGCAAATTAACAGGCAAATCTGAATATGCCATTCCGTTTAGCGTTTATTAAAAATACGTAAGAATAAGGAGTATCGCCATGAGGAAGATTACTGCATTGATTACCATGCTGATTATGCTGCTTTCCTTTTCCGCCTGCAACGCACCGGCAATCGAGCCGGAAGAAAGCCCAACGCCAACCGCCACGCTGGAGTCGCAAGAAACGATCGTATTCGCCGACCCGGTACTGGAGGCAATGGTACGCGGAACAATGGGCAAACCTGAGGGCGCCATTACCGCGGCGGACGCCGAGGCAGTGAGGAGGCTGGACCTGAATTTAGAGTGGGAACGATATACTGCTGGATGGATGCCGATCAAGGATTTGGGCGGTCTGGAATACTTCAAAAACCTCGAATACCTCGATCTGTCCGATCACGCGATCACTGACGTCACACCCCTCGCGGGACTCAACAAGCTCACCCTGCTGGCGCTGGGCGGCAACCCGATTGCGGATATTGCGCCGCTTGCCGGGCTGACAAATCTCAAAGCGCTGATACTTTCCGGCTGTGCAGCGCAGGACTACAGCCCGCTGGCAAATCTCACCAGTCTTGAACTTCTCATGCTGAATAACTCTACGATAACCGACGCAACGCCGCTTGCTTCGCTGATTAACCTCACACGGCTGTATCTGGCGGGCTGCGAACTGGATTACTCCCCTCTGGCGAATATCTACCCCAATCTCGAAGATGGAGATTTCGTTATTAAACCTGTGCCAACCACACTCGCAGAGCTTGGATTCTACATGGACAGCGAACGCAATCAAGCCATTTATGACACCGACCAGGTGTCCGTACGCATCAACCATGAAGAATGGGGGTATTCCGGGGAGGAGTGGACCCAAAACAGCGTCAGAACGGTTTTAGGAACAGATGAATATAAGGTGGATATCGGGTATGATCCGAAGCACGACGTCTATGTGGTCATGGCATTCCACGACGGTGGATTTGTGCTGAACTATTTGTTCCACCCCGCTGACGGCAGCTTCGGTTTTAATGTCGGGGACAGGGAGAGCTCCGAGACGCACGTTCGTGCGATCTTCCCCGACGCCGCTGGGGAGGACTTGTTGCTCGCGCCCATCGACTACCACACTGCTGCTCTTGAGGATGTTCTTGGCATGACCGCCACAGAACTATTCGCCATGCCGTTTGAGTCGATATCGCTCAAGAGCCTGGGGTTTGTTGAAAACGAGGAAGTTCCCGGCTGGCTGTACGTTTATAATGATTCGGGGGATTATTTTGACCTTTCAATACATGATCCCAAACAGGACGCATGGGAGGGCGGTGGTGAGGTGCGCTTTTACATGCCCTTGAGTGAGGAATACCGCATCGTAGTCACATATCATATTGATGAGAAACGGTTTACCGTAAAAGCGGATGACAACAACGGTGGCGGTGCCGAATATCGCTTTTTAATCGACACCAACGAACTCGTCGACATATGGTGCAGCGATGACAACTTAACGGTAGAGCAGTACTTCATGAAAGCTATTGACGATCCGTCGATCACGGATACTTACGATGTATATCATTATGCGATAAAGCTGATGGTTGGAGCTGTGGAGGGCACATTCGGCATGGGCATAGAAGAGCTTTACGCCCTTCCAATAGATTGATTTTTACAACGAATGGTCTTGAAACCGGGTTACTGGTTATCTTTCCTGCCCCAGTCTGGTCTGATTGGTCATAAAAAGCTCTTTACCAAAACCACGCCGGGCAGCTTAAAGAAGAAACCGTCCGGTCTGCCGGACGGTTTCACGTTGCGGGTTAATCCTGTACTGAAATAGACAGCATCATGGCATCGAGGGCTGCCAGAGGAGGCGTCAGGCTCGCGCCTCCATCGCCATTGAGCATAGCGATTATTGGGGTGAGATAAGCGTCATAATTTGCGATGATCGTCTCCATTTCCGCGGAAGACGGTTCCTGATCCGAGAGCAGGTCGCTGTTGATCGGCAGGACCGCGGCAATATAGTACTTGCCGTCTGAGGTGAGACCCTGGTAGGTATAGAACAACTCGTAATCGGTCACGCCCACATAGGCT
>Ga0208459_1004180_pt1 | contig 10888 bp, 9 predicted proteins | sample AD_UKC087_MetaG_FD_184433 | JGI IMG/M metagenome (GOLD analysis project Ga0208459, IMG submission 184433) | Active sludge microbial communities of municipal wastewater-treating anaerobic digesters from USA - AD_UKC087_MetaG (SPAdes) (version 2) | ecosystem: Engineered > Bioreactor > Anaerobic >... | reverse complement strand
TTTCTCTCCTCTGGATACCGGGTCGGGATCAGACGAGTATTACCGGTGGAACACAATCAAGGTATATTCTACAAACCAGACCCTTCATAACATGTTTTGTTGGGGCGCAACTACCGGAATATCTTTGCTAGGCAATGACTGCACGGTTTCGAACAGCTATTTCCGGCTCTCCGACGATGGAATCTATGCCGGCGCACCCCGGACAAACATCCTCAATTGTTCGTTTGACAGAATGTCTTCCAAAGCCGTTTTTTACGACCAAGGGGTAAACAGCCTGACAATCAACCACGTCCTGGAAAATAACATCATTTACAACTGCTTGAATGGGTTGCGCACCCAGGGCCAGGCGATCAGGATCAAAAACAACTACTTCATCTCCAACAGCAATGCCATTTTTTCGTTTAGTACTTTTTACCACATAATCGAGAACAACAATTTTGACCAGAATGAAACCGCTATCATTTGCGCTGGAACTCAAATCCCGATCCAGTTCAACAACTTCTTTGAGAATCCTGTGAGTATAGATTTATCCGGTGCGTGGTACGGAGGGGTTACCCAACCCACAATGAACAACAACAACTTCTATCAGCGCACGGGATACGCGATCAAGGTATTACCCCTGATGACTCAATCCAAAGACTTTGATGCTACCTTGAGCTATTGGAAAGCCACCGATATAGATGCGATAATATATGACAACCTCGACTATGCTCCAGTCTATCAAAGAGTGATATACCTGCCTAAAAGAAACCAGCCTGTTGCCAATTGTGGCATACAACTGAATTAGTTATTGAAAGTATAATTGGCAAGCAGAACTGAGCTACAATAAACAGTCAATCCATCACAACTGATCTGCCGTTAGTCATGACTGCCTTTCAATTATGCCTGCTCTGAAGATAACGAACGATATTGAGGTTGGTCTTGGAATACCTATCTAGATTTGAAAAATAGAACTTACGATATAGGATTTACCTGTACAAAATCAAATAGCAGAAAAACGATAATCGAAGTTTATATACCAGACCATTTGAGCAGATTAAAAAGCAAACATATTGGGTGACAATGTTAGTAAATAAAAAGCTTTACAGAATGCCATACAACAAGGCACACATTGCTGCTTTCTATTACCAAAAAAGAAACGCATATATAACTTTGGCAAAGAAAATGAGCAAGAACATTCATATCAATGAATGTTTATTCTCCAAAGCTGTGATCAAAGAATATAAGGATAAATGGAACGTTATTGATCCGTTTGTTTCTACCATATTTTTCAAACTTTACTCAAGCTTGAGGGGAGAAGTTGATATTTGCTACATTCCTGACTATTTATACAGCTTTCCTGTCGATCACGTGTTACAAAACCACAGGTACTCTGCCTACTATGAGAACAAGGCTCTCTATAACCAGTGGCTTGCAGATTATTCAGGCCTGTTTCCAAGGACATATCTTAGAAAGATCGACGGCATTTGCTTTGATGAGCATTATTGTCGCATCTCCAATGTTGAGCAATATATTAGAGACCTTGAAGAGACTCAATTGGTAGCAAAGCCAAGTATTGACACAGCGTCTGGCAAAGGAGTGAGTATTTACCGGAAAAACGAATCAACGGGTCAATTCTGCGATGAGCGGCAAGTGGATCTACTCGCTCGTGTTCAACGTGAAAGGGATATCGTAATTCAGGAACGTGTAAAACAAAGTGTATTCATGAATAGCGTAAATTCATCTTCTATCAACACTATAAGGGTTGTTACGTACAGATCGGTCACTACTGAAGACATCCATGTTATGCAGGTAGTGATAAAAAGGGGGAAAGAAGGTCTTTTCGTTGATAACCTTAATTCGGGAGGTTCATTTGTTGAAGTTGCCAGAGACGGTCATATCGCAAAATATGGCCTTACTAAATGGGGTAAGAAGATACCTTTTAAATGCAATGAGGATTACCTGCCACAATTTGAAAGTATCTGCTCAGTAGCAAGAGAAGTTGCCGCCCGCGATCTGATAAACCGCCAGTTGTATTTTGACATGTTTATAGACGATTGTGACAAGGTTAGAATTATGGAAATCAATTATTCGCCTCATCCTACTATCCAAGCTGTATGTGGTCCGGCCTTTGCTGAATTCACTGATGAACTGATTGAGTATGTCCGTAAAACTGAGGGTAGTTTAGTGAGATTGATTCCAGTTAGAGCATTGATCTAAGATCTGGTTTGATGCCAGTAATAAGCTGAGCCATTAATATAGAGTCGGGGGCAAGTCCTAAGGTTAGAATATCGTTTGATGGATAGCAATTACTATATATTGAGAGATTTCCAGATGATATATGGAGTTCAATTGACTTTTAATATGACAAGGAGTCTGAAATGAAAGGGATTATCCTTGCCGGAGGATCCGGCACCCGCTTACATCCTCTCACGATTGCAGTCAGCAAGCAGCTGATGCCGGTTTACGACAAACCGATGATCTACTATCCCCTTTCCACCCTGATGCTGGCTGGCATCAGGGAAGTACTGATCATCACCACTCCGGAAGACCAGGCAGGATTTCAAAAGCTTTTGGGCGATGGCTCTCAACTGGGGATGAGATTTGAATACAAAGTTCAGAAGGTGCCGAACGGCCTGGCCCAAGCTTTTGTGATTGGAGCCGATTTTGTTGGCGAGGACAACGTCTGCCTGATCTTGGGCGACAACATATTCTATGGCGCGGACCTTCAATCCAGGCTTAGCAAATGCGTTGATCCCCAGGGAGCGATCATTACTGCGTATCCTGTAAGTGACCCAGAGAGATACGGAGTGGTGGAATTCAACGAACAGCGCCGGGCCATCAGCCTGGAGGAAAAACCAAAGCAGCCAAAATCCAATTACGCGGTGCCGGGACTTTATTTCTACGACAACAGCGTGCTGGAAATAGCTGCTCAGCTCAAGCCTTCAGCCCGCGGCGAGTATGAGATCACGGATGTGAACAGGGCATACCTGGAACAAGGCAGGCTGGAAGTTATAGTGTTTGGCCGCGGCACAGCCTGGCTGGACACCGGTACTTTTGAGTCATTGCTTCAGGCATCCCAGTTCGTGGAGATAATCGAAGAGCGCCAGGGCTTCAAGATCAGTTGCATAGAAGAGATCGCATATAGAATGGGCTACATAGACAAAACGCAGTTACGTTGCCTGGCTGAGCCCATCAGAAAAAGCGGATACGGTGAATACCTGATCCGTCTTTTGGAGGAGGAGAAATGATACCCAGCCCCATCGGCCATTATTTCGAGGACTTCAAAGCTGGCGATATCATCAGACATTCTGCCAGTAAAACGATTTTTGAAAGCGACAACAACCTGTTCAGCCTGCTGACCATGAACCACCATCCCCTGCACACGAACCGGGACTTCGCTGAAAAGAGCCAACACGGGCAGATCTTGGTTGTGGGCACTTTGGTCTTTAGCATTGTGGTGGGGATGACGGTTCCGGATATCAGCGGCAAGGCGATTGCCAACCTGGAATACGAAAAGGTGGATCATTTGGGTCCGGTGTTTGTCAACGACACGATCTATGCCCAAACAGAAGTCCTGGAAGCCAGGCCTTCGTCCTCAAAACCCGACCGCGGCATCATCTATGTGGAAACCACAGCCTTCAACCAGGACGGCAAGCCGGTGCTGAGGTTCCGCCGCCACGTCCTGATCGCCAAAAAAGGAGCTTGAGATGACAGATATCATCATGCGCAGCCTGATGTTCGTGCCCGGGCACAATGAAAAGTTGCTCACTAGCGCCGCCAGGAGCGAAGCCGACGTGCTGCTGCTGGACCTTGAGGATTCCGTGCAGCCGGAAGCCAACAAACCCATTGCCCGCAAGACCATTTTCGAATGGGTAAGCTCCGGCCGGCTAAAGAATTACTACGTTTTTCCCCGGGTGAACGACCGCGAAAGCGGCCATCTGCTTAAAGACGTGCAAGCCCTGACGATTGATGGCATCCACGGCTTCATGTACCCGAAATCCCGCACCGGCGAGGACGTTTATTTCTTCGATAAATTGCTGGAGACCATTGAATACGAAAAGAAAATCCCGGTGGGAACATTCAAAATCATCCCTTTGATAGAAACTGCCGGCGCGGTTGTAAACGCCCAAGACATTTGCCGAGCTTCAAAAAGGGTGGTGGCCATAGCCTTCGGCTGTGAAGATTTTGTTAGCGACTTGGAGGGAATCCATGACCATGAAGGGCAGAGCATTTTCACGCCCCGGGCCCTGATCGCCCTGGCAGCCAGGGCTAATAAAGTGATTCCCATTGATACAGTGCACATCAACGTGCATGATCTGGAAGACCTGGAACAAAACCTCATCCTGGCCAAAAACCTCGGCTTTGAGGGCATGCTGGTGCTGCATCCCAAGGAGTTGCCTCTGGTGCATAAGTACTTTTCACCCACCCAACAGGAATATGACGATGCCGTGGACATGCTGCGCCTCTATGATGAATCCCAGGAAGAGGGGAAAGGGGTTGCCCTTAAAGATGGCAAGTTCATTGGTCCGCCTATGGTGATCGCTGCAAAGAAAGTGATAGCAAAATACGAAACAATAGCAAAGTTTTGATTTCCATAAATCCATAAGTGCGAAAATATTGACTTATTCTAGACTATAGCAACAAAATGTATATGAGCAAGATAAGTAATATTAAATACCACTTTTTGACCTACGTCTATAGAAGCAAATTTCCTTTGAGCAACTTGAAAATAAGCAGGGAAAAATTGAATACCATGCAACTAAAACGTCTTAAGAATACTCTCAGTTATGCTGGAGCCAAGGTTCCATATTACAGGGAGTTGTTTCAGAGAATTGGTTTTGACCCTAGGAAAATGAATAGTTTGGACGAGATGAAGCAAATTCCGTTCCTAGACAAGGAAATCCTAAGAAATAATCCAGATCAATTCCTGAGCGAAGACATTAGCAAGTTGGATGTCGAGTATGTACACACCAGTGGATCGACTGGTACACCGTTATGTATAGCCCAAGATATTTACAGCAGGTCATCAAAGGCTGCAGCTACACTTAGAGCAATGGAAATGGCTGGTTATAGGCTGGGATGCAAGTGGTTTTCGCTCTGGGGAGTCTATGCTACTACCAAACCGACTCCCTTTGGTATTGATAAGCTGCTGAACAAAGTATACTATAGCAACAATCTGATGACGGAAACAAACAACATTGAGGTTGGAAAATTGTTACTCAGATTCAAACCCAGTTTTTATTCAGGCTACGCACAATCATTTTACGAACTCGGCAGGACACTACACGACAGGCAAATACCAATTTATTCACCCCGTGGTATATTTGTTTATGGGGACTGGCTGCCAGATACTTTAAGGGTAGAGATCGAAGATCTCTATCAAGCTCCAGTATACGATTTCTACAGCCATAGCGAAAACTCTGTAATGATCAATGAGAATAGTCCGGGTGTGAAGTTTATCGCGGAGGACTATTTTTATCCCGAGATCATTCTGGATGAAAGCAAAGATAATATTGGCGAACTTGTGGGAACGAGTTTTTACAATTATGCTATGCCCCTTATTCGTTACAGGACGCGAGACCTGATTGAATTGGATAGTAAGTTTGATGATTATACCGGATTCCGAAGGGTCAAGAGGATACTTGGAAGAATCGATGATTATTTGCTCATGTCTGATGGAAGAAAAGTGCTGTCTGGCCAGCGGGCGATCTATGGGATTCCCGGGATAAAATCATGCCAGTACATCCAGGATAGATTTAACCACATGACAATCAATATTATAAGTGACGGCAACTTCTCCAATAACGATGAAGAAGTGATACGAAGCAGGATAAGGGAGGTCACAAAGACAGATATGGATGTCGATTTCCAATTGGTCGACCAGCTAACCCAAAACAAATTTGGGAAAGTACAATTCATCATTAGAAAGATACCAGGAGTCAATAAGTAAGAATGCAGAACCGCAACATCTCTGGAGGGCCAGAGCGGAGCATGGTCGAGATAAATCTAGACAATTACATACATAACTTGGCGGTTTTGAGACCTCTGTTCAGGCAGAAAGAATTTATGCAAATAGTCAAAGCAGATGCCTATGGTCATGGGGCTTATGAAATTGCTAAGGAAGCTTTAAACCAAGGGGCAGTTTATCTGGGGGTGGCTAACAGTGAGGAGGGATCATATCTCAGAACACTTGGAATTGAAGCACCGATTTTGGTGCTTTCACAGTCTTTGGGATCTGAGATTCAGGCGATCATTAATCATCACTTGACGGTCTCAATCTCTGACTTGGATTTCGCTGTGTTATTGGCTCAAGCTGCAGTGTGTGCGGGTAGAAAAGCCACAGTGCATATCAATATTGATACAGGTATGCATAGAAGTGGTGCTCAATATACAGAATTTCTCAAGTTGCATACACAGCTTGTTAGACTCGAAGGTTTGGAAATTGAGGGTTATTTCTCCCACTTCGCGAGTGCTCCCAAGGATGTAAGCTTCACCGAGCTTCAAATTAACAGATTTCGTGGTTGCCTTGAGGGGTTGGATATATCGAATAAATTCGTGCATATTGCTAATAGTGGTGGTTTACCTTATGAGGCAGCAGATTTTTGTAATCTGGTGCGAATCGGTATCTCCTCATTCGGAGTGAATGTTTTTCCTGAGGGAACTCCAGACTTGGATCTTAAACCTGTGATGAGGTTTAAGTCTGTTGTATCACAGATCAAGAAAATCGGGCGAGGAGAATCGATTGGTTACGACAGAACCTGGGTTGCAGACAGAGAAACTATTTACGGAATTGTGCCTGTGGGTTACGCTGATGGCTATGGATATCGGCTTGCAAACGAGTCTAAAGTGGCAATTGGAGAAAGTATAGTTCCCGTGCTGGGAAGAGTGAGTATGGATATGGTGGCTATTGATGTTTCAGATGCGATAAACTTAGAGATTGGCGAAGAAGCAATCCTTATGGGGAAGGAAGGGTGCAATACTGCAGAGGATTTGGCCAGAGTTGCCGGGACATCGCCCTACGAGGTATTATGTCAATTGGGCAAACGTGCAAAAAGAAGCTATTTGAAAAATGGAGCATTGGTTGGACTGTCTCCACTTGCTCGCCGTGAGTTTATCCCTTCGGATTTAACCGATGCCAAACTGACCGAAGTGATCGAGCGGGCAGTGGCGGAAAGGTTGGGCAGCAAAGAAATAGCTGGAGTTGTTCAAACTGAGTTACTTAAATACCTGCTAAGCCAGTCGGATGAGGTCCCATTCCGGTATAATTTCAAATATCACATAAAAATGGAAGATGCCGAGGGTGATTATTATGTCACCAAATCTGTACTTGAATTTGAGAAATTACTGGCTAGGGACGCTTTCATCATAGCTTGCACCTCATCCAGGGTAATCATGGAACAGTGCCTCCAAAGAAGTGATATTGAGTATCGCTGGCTGATGGATGAGGAGAAAAGGGTGGATCCCTCTTTTTTCGAAGTGCTTAGTGTCAAGGTTGATGATCATGAATTAGTGCTTTCTCCTCATTATAGTGATAAGTTGTTGGAAATTGAGTGTCATGCTCCAGCTTTGACCGGCTTGATTGGCAAACGAGTAAAGTTCAGTTTAAACATCCGAAGCCTATATCTCAAAAAAAGTAGACAATTCAGCGTATTCATAACTGAGATCACCCGAGGAATTGAGATAGTTTTTCATTATCCTGCCAGTTTGGTTGGGGTGGATACTATAAGTTTCTTCTCGGGGCAAAATAAGAACATAAGGGTTTCCCAAAGGGAACAAGAGCTTACAATTAGATCACAGGATTCAGACTGGATTTTGCCCCTTAGTGGAGTTGCCTTCATTTACTCTCCAGTCGAAGTTTGACACGAACTAATGAAGCATAAAGAAATCATAACTTAGATGATCAATAATCTAAGCTAGCTAGACAACATATTAGAAAACAAAACCTACACGAGGATTCATTTTTTACATAAACTATAATGCCCTTGAGCCATTTTGTTTGAATGTGTGTAACAAGAAATATCATAAGTCAAACTGTATTTTATTTCAAAGAAAGATGGATCGAAGCCAGTAGGGATGCCAAAGAAATTAAGTGCAGGTATTTAGTGTTTCAACACTAAACACTGCGGACCTGAATTGTGCAGAGCAAAGAACCATTGAAGCTTAAGAAAAATAAATTCATCGCCAATGTGGGGATAGTCTCGCTTGGGCCGATCATAGTGTCTTTACTCGGATTTTTTGCTGAACCTTGGATATCTCGAATGTGGGGACCAGATTTGTACGGTTTGGGTGCGTATTTCAATTCCGTGCTACAAATCCTGACCCCAGCGCTTTTCCTGCGCTACAACTTTGCCATAGTACAAGCAGTTGATTATAGAGAGGCAGCCAACCTTTTGGTATTGTCCGTACTGGTGTTTTCAGGTTTTTTTATCATTGTAGCTTTGATTTATCCGTTGTTTGAAGCAGTTATTGGAGGAGGCTTTCCTTTCGAAAAATACAAGTTACTGTTTCTGGGTTCACTGCTGGCAGGGTCTACTGCGATATTGCTGAGATTCTGGGTCTCATTCCATAGAAGATTCGAGTTAATCACTTTATCCACAATTGTTCTGCAGATTGTTCCTGTATTTATGCTTCTGGCTTGGGGCTTTAGAGGAAATGTAGGTGAACGACAGATGATCCTGATAAGAAGCCTAGCTTATTTTGCGTTTCCGGTTACATTGATGATTCCATTCATTTGCAATGATTTATCATCAGTATATAAAACCGCAAACTGGCAGGATATCAAAGCTGTAGCAGTAAAATATAAGAATTATCCGCTGCATGAATACCTTGGTTTCTTGGCCAATCTACTGGCGTTCAATCTGCCGGTGATCCTGATAGCAAGGTATTGGGGAACCGAAGATTCCGGTCTCTACGCCAAAGCGTTCACCCTGTTGTATATGTTTGTGCTGCTGTTAGGAGATTCGGTCAACCGGGTGTTGCACAAGGAAGCGGCGGACATGGTCAACGGCGGTAAAGACCTGGCTCCGTTTATCAGCAATGTCTTTCGGGCTTTGGTATATCTCTCTCTGCTGCCCTTCATGCTGTTGATGCTGGTGGGGCCGGAGCTGTTTAGCGTTTTTCTGGGAGAGCGTTGGCTGATTTCTGGTCGGTTTGCTCAAGCCATGGCGTTGTGGAGTTTTGCAAACCTGCTGAATCTGAGCCTGCTTCCCTTGTATGGAGTGCTTAACCATCAGCGCCAGTATACCCGCTTCACCCTCGCGACCCTGGCTTTGCAGGCTCTGATCTTGGTAGCTATGGGTATGGCAGGAGCGGAAGTTGTGCTGACCTTGGCGATTTTCTCCCTGGTTAATGTTGTGGTACTCCTCTGGCAGACCATCTATATAGCTGGCAAGGCAGGGGTCAAACAGAGCGATAGCCTGCGTTTCTTGTGGAAGAGGTTGCTGGAACTGCTGCCTTTGGCAGTCGTTTTTATGGTTATTCGTCAATTCGCCAGCTTGGGACCTTTACAGTTGATTGGCCTTGCCGTTTTGCTTTCTTTACCCTATGTTTATCTGTATTATTTCAAGAACATCAAGCAATTCCGCAACTTGCTCGTGGCGTGATTGGCTTGAAAACGAATCAGCGATAAAGAGGCTTATAACATATCCAGAGGAGAAGTTTGCCTAATGCGTACAATTTCTTCTATGCATTATTGTTGTCTATGAAACACATGGAACAATCAATTTCAATTTTGATCCCTGTCTTCAACGATCAGGAAGTATTGCCGGAGCTGTTTCAACGGCTGAAAGCTCTGCTGAACCAATATTACCCCGACCACGAGATCCTGTTTGTTGACGACGGCAGCGCGGATAATTCCTGGCAGATCATCGAAGACCTGCATCAACAGGATAGTCAGGCCAAGGGCTTGAAGTTGATACACAACTTTGGCCAGCAGAACGCTATCGCCGCCGGTTTGGACAATGTAAGCGGCGATATTGTGGTGATTATGGATTCTGACCTGCAGGACAGGCCGGAGGATATTCCCAAACTCATAGACGCGCTTTTGGCAAACGACGCCTCCATGGCGATCGCCCAGTGGAAAAGCAGGCAGGACGGGTTCCTGAAAAAATTTGTGTCCAAGCTCTTCTTTGCGGTTAGCAAAAAGATCACCAATATCAGGCATGAGCCGAATCTGGGTGTGTTCCGCGCCATCCGCCGCGAGGTGGTCGAAGAGCTGAAAAAGTATCCTGAAAAAACCGCCACGACCCTGAGCTTACTCTATTTGATAGGGGTGGATTATGTGGCGGTGCCTCTTGAGCGTGATGCCCGCTTTGCCGGCAAGAGCGGCTACAATTTGAAAAAGATGATCAAGTTAACTGCCGACCGGATCTTTTCCTTTTCCATGTTTCCTATCCGGGCAGCCATCCTGGCTGGAACTCTGATCTCTGCCCTGAGTTTTTTTACCGGGATGGTATTGATCATCAGAAGGATGATGGGTCTGGTGGCACCGGGCTGGACTTCGATGATTGTGCTGACGCTCTTTCTCTTCGGGTTGAATTTCCTGTTTCTGGGAGTGGTTGGCGAATATCTGGGACGAATCTTCCTGGAATCCAAACAGCGTCCCAAATACATCGTGAAAAAGGTTTTGGGGAATAAATGCAAAAAGTAATCATTTTGGGTGGAATCGGCAACGGCACTGTGATCGCGGAAGCCATCGCGGATGCCAACAAGCGGGGTTATGACGGGCTGGAGATGGCCGGCTACCTGAACGACAGGGAGGAAACCGGTTCCTACATTGAAAGTTATCCCGTTCTGGGAAAGGTGGTTGACGCACCGCGTTTGGCGAAGGAAGGGTATAAGTTCATCAATACCATTTACCGCATCGACGGCCAATCCGAACGGCTGGACCTCTTCAAAAGCCTTGGCC
>Ga0208459_1004165_pt1 | contig 10918 bp, 8 predicted proteins | sample AD_UKC087_MetaG_FD_184433 | JGI IMG/M metagenome (GOLD analysis project Ga0208459, IMG submission 184433) | Active sludge microbial communities of municipal wastewater-treating anaerobic digesters from USA - AD_UKC087_MetaG (SPAdes) (version 2) | ecosystem: Engineered > Bioreactor > Anaerobic >... | reverse complement strand
GTTCGAAATGTCATTGATGAGGATAGTCCGGTCGTTGTCTTCATGCCTGGGTGTGTAAATTTTATATTTATCGCGCCAGTACTTGCTGAGTTCATACTTTTGACTTAATATCTCGATAATCGTTTTTGAAATGTTCTCCGAGGCATGCTGGATGAAAAATTGTATGCTGGCGTCTTCCGGCGTTTTGGCAAGGTACTCCTGGTATTCGTCATAGATCTGCTGGTGAATGGCCGTGCTGAATTTAAAATCATCTACCGAAAGTATATCGGCAATGTAGGAAGCGGTGCTCACAGGCACTGTTTCAGTGTGCTCCGGGCTTTCGGGTATTTCTTTTTCTATCAGCAGCTCTATGGTGCCATAGTTTAATAATATCCACAGCAGGTATTTTTCAAACGACTTTAGATCAAACGGCTCTTCGATAATTTGTTTTTCGGCCTCATAAATCAAAGGTTCGGGAAACGCGTTGTCATCTTCTGCTTTTTCTCCTGTCTGCGAAACATCTTTCTTGAGCTTCCGCCGGAGCAGTTTATTAAGCTCGTTGATGAGCGTCTGCTCCTGGATTTTCATAACTTCGCCGCATTCTTTGATAAAAATATTGCGGTGTATGGGCTCCGGAATCAGCGAGATGGTCCTGACGATTTCTTTGATGAGTTCTGCTTTTTTGATAGGGTCGTTCTTCGTTTCAGCAAGCAGCAGCTTGGTCTTAAAAATTATGAAATCGGTGGCATTATCCTGAACAAATCTTTTTATTTCGATGGCGTCGTGTTTGCGTGCATAGGAATCCGGATCTTCGTTTTCGGGAAAGATTACCACTTTTACGTTCAGGCCTTCTTCCAGTATCATATCTACACCGCGCAGCGAAGCTTTCAATCCGGCAGCATCGCCATCGTATAAAATGGTGATGTTGTTGGTGAATTTCCGTATCATCCTGATCTGCTCGGTGGTCAGCGCAGTACCCGACGAAGCTACCACATTTTCGATGCCCGCCTGGTATAACGATATCACATCGGTGTTGCCCTCCACCAGGTAGCAGTTCTCATTGGCACTAATGGCCGCCTTGGCCAGAAAAATACCATAGAGGCTTTTGCTCTTGTTGTAAATTTCCGATTCCGGCGAATTTACATACTTGGGTTTGTTTTTGTCCGAAGTGAGTATCCTGCTGGTAAACCCTATGATTCTTCCGCTCAGATTGTGAAAAGGAAAAATAACGCGGTCGCGGAAACGGTCGTATAGGCTGCCGTCTTCCCGTTGTATCGAAAGGCCTGTTTTTAGCAGGTATTCTTTTTTATAGCCGTTTTCCAACGCCGTTTTGGTAAAATTATCCCAGGCCGCCGGCGAATAGCCAAGCTGGAATTTTTTTATTACCGTAGGCCCGAAACCACGTTCGTTAAAATAGGTCAGCCCGATAGCGCGACCGTCTTCGGTTTCGTGCAGATTATTTGTAAAATGCTTTTGCGCAAACGTTAGCAGGTTATACAAGGCCTCCAGTTCTGATTGCATGGCCTTTTCTTCCTCGGTTTGCACTTCATCGGTAATCTCGATATTGTATTTGCCGGCCAGGTACCGCAAGGCATCGGGATAACTCATGTGCTCGTGCTCCATGATAAAATCTACAGGCCCGCCGCCTTTGCCACAGCCAAAACAATGATAAAACCCTTTCGCCGGCGATACCGTAAAGGATGGCGTTTTTTCGTTATGAAACGGACACAATCCAATCAGGTTGACCCCGCGTTTTTTCAGCGATACAAATTCCCCGACCACCTCGTCAATTCTGGCAGCATCAAGGATATTCTGTATTGTTTCTTTGCGTATCATGGTCGGTTGAAAACAAGACGGCTAAGTTACAAAAAAATCTCTTGCTCCCGGGCAAAAAACTCTTAGTGGCTTGCCCGAAGCATATTTAGGGCAAATTCCTATAAGTTGTTTTTAGTTGGCTATTATGACCACCATTCAGAACACGCGCTTTTGGAACGCATGCAATAAAACAAATACCCTCAAAAAATGTAGTTTTACAAACAATTTTGACAAACTCATTAATAATCTTCTTCCGAAAAAAACAAACCATTTACCCCGGCACTGGCAAAAAAGTACTAATTTTAAACCGTAATAAAAAACACCCCGACCATGCGCCCAGCCGCCACTTGTATCATAATCCTGTTCCTGCTTGGAGTCTTGACATACTCCTGTGCCGTTTTTGATGTGTCTTATTCGAAAAAGCCGGAAAAAGTTGCCAAAAAGTTTTTAGAGAGTTTGTATAACGGCGACTACGAAAAAGCAAGAAAATACGGAACCACCCATACCCGGCAAATTATCGACCTGATGGATCAACTGGTTACAATAAGCGGAGAAAAAACGTTGCCCGTTAATTCAAAAGTGCAGATGCTCGATAGCGAAATAAGAGGCGATAGCGCAATATGCAACTATTTTGTCAACGACGCGAAAAGCGAACTCCTGCTGCTGAAAACCGACGGAAAATGGCTGGTCGAAATGAAAAAAGAAACCTCCGGAAAATCAGGAGGCAAAGATTTCCTGAAAATTCAAAAATAACTAAATGAGAACAGTACTCCGCATTAGTATTTTCATCAGTTTTGCAATTATTGTTTTTGCCTGTAAAACAAGTCAAAATCAAAAACTCTCTCCCGAAAAAACCTGCGACCTTTTTTTTGGTTACCTCAACAACTACGAGTACGAAAAAGCCAAAGAGCTGGGTTCAGAGCAAACGGTGAAAAAGGTTAGTCTGGTGGAATCATTGTCAAAACTGGGAGGTGGAGATAAAATAATCCTGAAAGACAACAAATCACAGTTTCTTTATTGCGAGACCTCCGGCAAAGAGGCCGTATGTAACTTCAAGACATATTCGGGCGATATACAACGGGTGTATTTGTTGCGGCAAAAAGGCCGTTGGCTGGTGGACCTGCGCAAGGATGCCGAAAAGCCGGCTAATAAAGAGGAATAAAGCATTCCTTCGTCAGGACAAACCTTTTATTAACCTTCCCTTGTGAGTAACTCACGGCTCAACAAAGTTTTTTTTTATCGTAATCCGGTTATTTTTATCCAACGTTAAAAAACGAGGAAAAAACTATGCCCAAAAAACACACAGTAAAAGAAAAAAAAATCTTTGTACTCGACACCTCTGTGATACTCTATAATCACAATGCCATCAGAAGTTTTGAGGACAACGACATCGCAATTCCCATTACCGTTCTCGAAGAATTGGACAACTTCAAAAAAGGAAACGAAATTAAGAATTTTGAAGCGCGTGAATTTATCCGGATCATCGATACACTTTCCGATGATATTTCGTTGCAGGAATGGATACCCATCGACGGCCCCAAATTCGGAAAGTTCATGGTGGTATATAATGGCAAAATCGACCTTGATGCCTGTAAGGTTTTTGGCGAGGACAAACCCGACCACCGCATTCTCAATGCGGCTCTTTCCATGATGAAGCGCTATCCCGAAAAAAGAGTGGTGCTGGTTACCAAGGATATCAACTTGCGGCTGAAGGCAAAAGCGCTGAATATTCACGCCGAGGATTTTGAAACTGGAAAGATTAAAGACATTGATACGCTCTATACCGGTAAAACACTCATAAACGACCTTCCGGGAACCGTCATCGACAAAATATATGAAACAGGCTATTGCCTTCCCGAAGATATCGGAATAAAAAAACCTGTTCCTAATCATTATTTTATTCTTAAAAATACCAAGAGTTCAGTACTTGCCTTTTTCAATCCCGTTAACGGATTGATAGAACGTGTGGAAAAAAGACAGGCTTTCAGGATAACACCACGCAACGCCGAACAGGTGTTCGCCATGCACGCCATTATGAATCCCGCCGTAAAATTGGTCACCTTGCAGGGTGTGGCCGGTACAGGCAAAACATTACTGGCGCTGGCAGGAGCCCTGGAACAAAAAAGGGAATTCAAACAGATATACCTGGCCCGGCCCGTGGTACCGCTGAGCAACAAAGATATAGGATACCTGCCCGGCGATATCAACTCAAAACTTAACCCATATATGGAGCCGTTGTTTGATAATCTCAAAATGATCAAACATCAATACGATGAACGCGATAAGGAATTTAAAAATATCACAGAAGCCCTTGAAAAAGATAAGCTCGTTATTACTCCTCTGGCATACATAAGAGGAAGGAGCCTGTCGAATATTTTTTTCATTGTGGACGAAGCCCAGAACCTGACGCCTCACGAGGTAAAAACCATTATTACCAGGGCGGGGGAGAACACCAAAATAATCTTTACCGGCGACGTATTTCAAATTGATACCCCTTACCTTGACTCCGAGAGTAATGGACTGTCGGTGCTGATTGATAAGATAAAACACCATCCTATCTATGCCCATGTGCAGCTCGAAAAGGGCGAACGTTCCGAATTAGCCAACCTGGCGGGAGAGTTGTTGTAACGTATGGATCTTTTTTACCGCGAATCAGGCAACGGTGAACCGGTGATAATGATTCACGGGCTGATGGGGATGTCCGACAACTGGATACCGGTGGCCAGGGGCATGGCCGGAAATTACCGCATGGTGATGCCCGATCTGCGCAATCACGGAAACTCACCGCACCATAATGATTTTAATTTGAATGTGCTCACGGAGGATATCTATGCCTTGTGCCAAAAACTTAAAATTAACTCAGCCGTGTTTATAGGACACTCGTTGGGTGGGCGTATCGCCATGGCTGTCGCCTTGCAAAAACCGCAAATGGTAAGGCGGCTGATAGTGGAAGATATTGCGCCCCGCAGGTATTTCGGCAACAAAAGCATCGCGCGCCTGTTCCGGATTATGTCCGGCCTCGACCTGAAAGGCATAAAGTCCTTTAATGAAATCAATGAAGCATTGATATCTTCATTGCCGGATGACAAAAACCGGCAATTGGTATTAAAAAATATCCGCAAAAAAGGCAGGTGCGGCTATGAGTGGAAGCTGAACCTGAGAGTGCTCGCGGATAACCTCGAATCCCTTATGGCACCTGTCTATGGTGATGCAATATATTCAGGACCCACCCTCTTTTTTAAAGGCGGTTTGTCGAACCTGGTCACCGAAGAGGATCAAAAATTTATACACAAGCATTTTCCTTCGGCCTCAATCCAGGTAATACCCAATGCGGGCCATTGGGTGCATGCTGATCAGCCGCAATTGTTTCTGGAAAAAGTTACCTTGTTTTTAAAACAAACATAAGACAAACAATAGCTTGCGAGAAATATTTGTCAGAAAATGTCTGTAAAGAATCAGCGTTATTCCACCTAACTTAATAGAACTAGCAGTATTTCAATAATTCAAAGCTTCATGAAATATTCGCATTTTTCAAAACATTTTATTTTTTCGAAGAAAAAAGTGCATGGGCCTGCCCAGACGGCGGGCCACCTCAGGCGTGAATCAGAAAATATTTGAAAATCTTCAAAGGCCCCGCAGATTGCGGGGTTTCCCGACGCACAGCGTCGGGCCTACTTTGATTAGATTTTCAATATTTTCTGAGAGCGGGCAGAAGCATTGTCTGGGCTGTCTTTTTCTTTGGTTCGTTTCTTTTGGAAAGGCAAAAGAAATGAACGTCCAAATCCAAGACAAAATCATTTTAAATGGTAGACGAATTATTCTACTTTTTGAAGGACTGAAATTTGAATTAATCTTTCTTTGTCCAGCGCAGGGTTTGTATCAGGTGATCGATGTCGAATTTAATAAAATCAATCACCGGCGAGAGCGAGTCGTTATTGGGCATCACATTGAAATACAAGGCCCCGCGCAAAAAATGGGTGGTGCTGTCCGTAACACAAAACTGATAAGTGGAGGCAACGCCGGATCCGCTGATATCGTATATCATGCCATACACCTGGTGCTGATCGTCGCGGATTATTTTGGGTTCTATATCTTCGGCCTTGGCAATATGCTTATTGGCAAAAGTACGGGCATCTTCAAAATACTGGTACAAAATACTGTCGCTGGTTACTTTTTTATAGCTGATGTGCAAAGTGCCTTTGAAAGAGGGAAATTCCAGGTTCATCCAATAAGGTTCGGCACGTTTGTCCATATCGGGTCTTACAAGGGAATAATCGGGATATTCAAAGCTATAAGGATATATCGAGTCAAACAGTTTGTATTTTTTTTCGGGCAGTGCAATTCTGAAATAACCCCTGGGTTTGGGAACATAATCGTCGTTGTTGCATGCATACAAAAACATCAGGGCAAAAAGCAATACTATTGCCAACAGCGGTTTATTCTTCCTGGCTTTCTTCATACGGTGGTGTAATGATAACTTTAACTTTTTTAATACGCCTGATGTCTGATGACAAAATCGTGAACGACAGGTCTTTAATGTTTATTGTTTCGTTTTTTTGAGGAATTTTGCCTGTCATTTCCAATATAAGTCCGGCAATGGATTCCGATTCCCCTTTGATGTCGCTGAAAAACTCGTCGCTGAAGTTTATCTTTTTTGCCAAATCGTTCAGCGAAGTTTTTGCGTCGAAAATATAAGTATAGTCATCAATTTTGGTGAAATCAATGTCTTCGGATTCTGTATCGTATTCATCACTGATTTCACCTACAATTTCTTCAATCACGTCTTCCATGGTTACTATCCCCGAGGTGCCGCCATATTCGTCCACCACCACCGCCATGTGGATTTTCTTTTCTTTAAACTCGCTGAGCAGGTCGTTTATTTTTTTGTTTTCCGGCACATAAAATGGCGGGCGGATAAGTGTCTGCCAGTTAAAGGCAGCCTCCCTGCCGATATATTGCAGCAAGTCTTTGATGTATAAAATGCCGGCTATGTGGTCGAAGGTTTTTTTATACACAGGAATTCGTGAAAACCCGGCGTTTTGTATAAAATGAATTAACTGATGAAAATTGATGTTGTATTCGGCGGCAACCACATCAATTCGGGGTTTCATAACCTGCGATACTTCAATGTCGGCAAATTTCACTATCCCTTTCAGTATCTTGCGCTCCTGTTGCTGGGTAATTTCGTCAGAGGTCAACTCAATAGCATCCGAAAGGTCTTCAAAGGATACCACCTGTTTCTTTTTGGAAAGTCTTCTTTCAATTACCCCGGTTGACCTTACCATAAAAAAACTCAGCGGGCTGAATATCTTTGTCAAAAATTTCATCGGAGCGGCCATCATGCTGGCAAATTTCAAAGGATTTTGGCTGGCATAAATCTTTGGCAACATCTCGCCAAAAAGTAGTATCAGAGCTGTTAATACTACAAATTCAATAAGGAAGCTTAATACGTAATGTCCCGTCAGATCGAAGAGGTTGATGGTAAGATAGGTTGACAGGATAACAATGGATACATTGAAAAAATTGTTGGTAATCAGTATAGTTGCCAACAATTTCTGAGGCTGTTTCAAAAGTTGGATGATTAGGTGACTGTGGTTTTTTTTCTTGCTTTTTAGCTCATCAAGTTGTTTGGCATCGAGCGAGAAAAAAGCCATCTCCGATCCCGAAACCAGTGCGGTACACGCCAGTAATACCACAAGAAAAATAAAGCCAATAATTATTCCTGCCGTAACGGGCTTAAAAAAGGTTCCAAGCACCACAACATATAGTAAGGGCAAATCCATAGCGGATTTTCAGATATAAATTTAATTAAAAGGGCAAATCGTCGCCTTCCCCACCGGGCACAATATCCGGCTGTTCGGGAGCTTTGTCACCGGGGCCTTGGGGAACCGCGCCGTCAGCGTCTTTGCGGCCACCTATCATGGTCATGTTGTCGCCGATAATTTCAGAAGTGTATCTTTTGTTGCCTTCCTTGTCATCCCATGACCGCGACCGGATTTTTCCCTCCAGATAAATGGTATTGCCTTTTCTGAGGTATTTCTCTGCAATTTCGGCTAAGCCGCGCCAAAGCACTATGTTGTGCCATTCGGTATGTTCAACCTTATTGCCATCTTTATTTTTATATGATTCGGTGGTGGCTATCGAAAAACTTGCCACTTTGGTCCCGTTTTCCAGTTGCCTGATTTCGGGGTCTTTCCCGAGATTTCCTATAAGTATAACTTTGTTTACTCCTGCCATGTTTTTTATTTATTATAAATTAATAAAGCAAATGTAATTAAAAAAACTTAAAAACATCAGTATGCCCTGGCAAAAATTACTCTTTGTTGTGAGGGTTTGCCCGAATACACGCATTTACCTTCTTCCAACGGGTTATTAAGAGGGATACACCGTATGGTGGCCTTGGTTTCTTCTTTTATTTTTTGCTCTGTTTCCGGCGTGCCGTCCCAATGTGCGTAAATAAAGCCGCCTTTGGTTTCCAGAATATCGTTAAATTCTTCCCAGGTGTTTGCGTGATAAGTGTTGTCATCAGTATAGGTTTGGGCTTTTTGAAACAGGTTCTTTTGGATTTGTTCCAGGAGGTTGGCTATCTTGCTGTCAATGTCGGTAAGTTGAAACACCGATTTTTCCAACGTGTCGCGGCGAGCCACTTCCACGGTGCCGTTTTCCATATCTCTGGGGCCAATGGCAATACGCACCGGCACCCCTTTGAATTCGTATTCTGCGAATTTCCAGCCTGGGGTCAGGGTGTCCCTGTCGTCGAATTTTACCGAAATACCTCTTTTTTCGAGGGCTTTTTTTATGCCCAGGGCTCTTTCGCTTATTTGCGAAAGCTGTTCGGGTGTTTTAAAAATTGGTACGATAGCTACCTGTATTGGCGCCAGTTTGGGAGGCAGCACCAGCCCGTTATTATCCGAATGAGTCATAACCAGTGCCCCCATCAGGCGGGTAGAAACGCCCCACGAAGTGGCCCATACATATTCCAGTTTGTTTTCTCTATTTAAAAACTTCACATCAAATGCTTTGGCAAAATTCTGTCCCAGAAAGTGGGAGGTGCCGGCCTGCAATGCTTTGCCATCGTGCATCAGCGCTTCTACACAAAAAGTTTCCAGCGCCCCGGCAAAGCGTTCATTTGCTGATTTTATACCCTTAATTACCGGCATAGCCATATAATTTTCGGCAAAATTTGCATACACATCAAGCATCTGTTCTGCTTCTTTCATCGCTTCCTGCTCCGTGGCATGGGCGGTATGACCTTCCTGCCACAAAAATTCCGTAGTCCGCAAAAACAAACGGGTACGCATTTCCCAACGCACCACATTAGCCCACTGGTTAGCCAATATTGGCAGATCGCGGTACGATTTTATCCAGTTGCGGTAGGCATCCCAAATAATAGTTTCGGAGGTAGGCCTTACAATAAGCTCTTCTTCCAGCCTGGCGTCTTCGTCAACCACAATGCCTTTGCCGTCAGCCGCGTTTTTTAAACGGTAATGCGTTACCACAGCGCATTCTTTGGCAAAACCCTCCACATGACTTGCCTCTTTGCTGAAAAAAGATTTTGGAATGAATATTGGAAAATACATGTTGTAATGACCGGTTTCTTTAAACATATGATCCAACGCAGCCTGAACCTTTTCCCAGATGGCATATCCATAAGGTTTGATAATCATACACCCACGCACGGCAGAATTCTCGGCAAGATCGGCCTTAATTACCAAATCATTGTACCATTGCGAATAATTTTCTTCTTTTGTGACAAAATCTTTAGCCATAGTTAAAAGTGGTATAAAATTTGTGTTTAATAAAAAAACGAAGCAAAACTAATTAAAAAAGTAAAATAACACTATAAAATTCGGAGGTTAAATCATGAAAACACTTGTTAAAATTCTCTTCCTGGCTGCAAGCACGGCATTGTTTGTATCCTGCAGGACCACCAATCAGACAAGTACTGTATATGATGATGTATATGGAAAAAACCCGGCCGTTGTTGCCACACCCGGAGTGGATCAGCCGGCAAGAACCGTTCCCCCAAGTAACGCAGGGGTAACAAATAACAATGAGGATAATGGTAATGTGGCGTCACAAAACAGAAACTATGATGATGGTAATTATAACGTTGATAATTACACCAGCCAGGATCCAAATTATTCCAATTCGGAAACATACTACGACGAAGACGGGAATACTTATGTGACGAACAACTACTACTACGATGATTATTATGATTATTCCTATTCGTCACGTATCAGAAGGTTTTATGACTACAACCCCGGCTGGGGATATTACGACAACTATTACACCAACTACTATTGGTACAATTATGACCCGTACTTCTGGGGCGTGAGCATATACACCGGCTACAACTGGTGGTGGCCTACCTATTATTATCGTCCTTACTGGGGATACAACTATGGCTGGGGCTGGGGACACGGCTACTGGGGCGGCGGATATGGCTGGAGCCCTTACGGATACGGCTGGGGTCATAACTATGGCTGGGGACACGGATACTGGAGTGGCTACAACAACGGCTATTGGGATGGTTACTGGAACGGATACAACGACGGTTACTGGGGATATTCACCTGACTACTACTTCAATAGCTATGATTACAACTCATTCTATGGACACAGAGAACAAATCGGCGGATCTACAAATTCCAACTCAAGAGAAAACCTCACCCTGGGAGATAAATACATAGCTGCACACATGAACGATGTGGCTACTAACGGCACCATCAATCCGGCTATCGTTGGAAAACCTACCACCACTACCGTTACCAAGCCTTCGTCAGGAATCACTGTAAGTCCAACGATTAAAGAACAGATAGGGAAAATTTCAAAACCGGTAAACACTAATGCACCCATTGATAATAATATGAGTGTAAAGCCCTCAAACAATATCAATACTAACAATTTTTCTACAGAAAAACCGGCGAACACCTACACCAAGCCTGAAAATAATACTACGGTGAAGCCTAACCCCAACAACTACACCAAACCCGATAACAATACTATGGTGAAACCTAATCCTAACAACTACACCAAACCTGAAAACAATACTATGGTGAAGCCCAATCCCAACAACTACACCAAACCTGAAAACAATACTATGGTGAAACCTAATCCTA
>Ga0208459_1004157_pt1 | contig 10923 bp, 8 predicted proteins | sample AD_UKC087_MetaG_FD_184433 | JGI IMG/M metagenome (GOLD analysis project Ga0208459, IMG submission 184433) | Active sludge microbial communities of municipal wastewater-treating anaerobic digesters from USA - AD_UKC087_MetaG (SPAdes) (version 2) | ecosystem: Engineered > Bioreactor > Anaerobic >... | reverse complement strand
TGACGGCCCAGCAGCTGACGTTCTCGGACCTGGTCGAGAGCGAGCGGGGTGTCGCATGATGTTCCGCCCTATCCGTCTATGGGCCGCATGGCTGGCGCTCCTGGCAGGCGCCCTGGGCAACAACCTGGGCGCAGTGGCAGGCGAGGTGCAGACGCGCGTGCAGGCACGGGGGGAGGTCAGGGTCTGCATCTGGCCCGATTACCAGCGTATCTCTTTGCGCGACCCGCGCTCGGGCCAGCTCAGCGGCCTGGATATCGACCTTGCCAGCGCGCTGGCGTCCGATCTGCGCGTCAAGTTGCGCTTCATTGATTCCTCCTTTGTCACCCTGGTGCAGGATCTGCACACCGACCGCTGCGACGTTGCCATGTTCGGCATCGCCATGTTGCCCAAACGCATGGAACAGCTCCAGTTTTCGACACCCTACCTGCAAAGCGACATCTATGCCGTGACAACGCGCAGCAGCCGCACTGTGCGACAGTGGAGCGACATCGACCAGCCCGGCGTGCTGGTCGGCGTGCAGGCGGGTACGTTCATGGAACCCATCATGCGCCAGCGTCTGCGCCATGCGGGACTGGTGCCCATCCAGCTGCCTCAGACACGCGAACGCGAACTCATGGCTGGCCGTGTGGATGTCTTCATGACCGACTATCCCTACGGCCGCGCCTTGGTCGACAGCACGGAATGGGCCGCTCTGCTGCCGCCGCCGACCCCCTTCCATGTGTTGCCCTATGCCCACGCCAGCAAACCCGGCGACGCCGAATGGCTGGCCACACTGAATGCCTTCATGGCACGCATCCGGCAGGACGGCCGCCTTGATGCTGCGGCCCGTCGCCATGGCCTCGAAGGCATTCTCCTGCACTGACGCCGACCGACCCATGAATGCTTTCCATCACCCCGTTCAGGCGTCCGTTCTGGAAAAGCCCGGCCGCAGAGTCCTGGCGGGCGGCCTGCTGATCATGCTGGCGGTGCTGATCGGCACTGCGGCACTGATGTGGCAAGAGTTGCGCCGCACCGAAACACAGGATCGCCGGCAGCTGGAGCTGCTCGTGAGCATGATGCAGGCGCAAGCCAGCCAGATTTTCGACAACGGCCAGCTGGCCCTGGACAGCATGGCCCACAACCTGCGGCAAGAGAGCAACACGCCCGCACAGCTGGAAGCCCAGTTGTCCCACCGCATTCAGGGCCTGCCATTCCTGCGCAGCCTGGCCATCGTCAATACGCAGGGCTTGGTGCTGGCCTCCACCACTGCGTCGGACCGGGGTGGCAAGGTCGATCTGCGGCGACTCACCGCCGCTCCAGTGACGGACGAGCGCGTGGCCATCGGCCCTTGGGCGAGCGGCCGTACTTTGGCCCAGGACGCGCGCCGCGTGGCCGCACCGGCGCACCTGGGCTACATCCCCATGGTGCGCCTCGTCCCCCTCTCTCCCACTGCCTCCGTGCTGCTCGTGGCCCAAGTCAACCCCGATGCCCTGACCACCCACCAGCAGCAGCTGACGGACACCGGCACTCCGGGCATCCAGGTGCTGCTGGCACTGGACAGCGGCAGCTTGTTGACACAGGTGGGCAACGACGCATTGAAGCCGGGCAGCAGCCTGCAGACACACCCCGTTTTCCAAGGTCTGCTGCCAGCGCACAAAGGTACCTATGGCCCCCTGCGCACGTTCCAGCCACACAACCTGGGAGCCTGGAACCGCTCGAACAGCCAGCCGCTGGTGACCATCGTCGAACAGCCCTACGAAGCCGTCACCCAAAAGTGGCTCGAATCAATGCGCGGGCCGCTGCTGTTCATTGCAGTGGCCATGCTGCTGATCGCAGGGATGACCTATGCCACCTGGCGCAGCGCCCGTGCGCGCGAAGCTGCCCGGCGCGAACGCGACGAAGCCCAGCAGGAGACCGCAAGGCGTGAAAGGGATCTGTCCGTCCTGTTCAAGAGCGTCCAGGAACTGATCTTTCGCACCGACCCCCAGGGCCAGATCCGCTTTGTCAATGCCCGCTGGCATGCCATCGCCAACCAGCCTGCAGAAATGGCCCGGGGACAACGCCTGCAGGACCTGGTCCACCCCGATTGCCGCGACAGCGTGAACGCGCTGTTTGACTCTGCCGATCCAGCCGGGGTGCGCCTGGCCCAGGTCCGCATCACCGGCCCGGGCGGCGAGACGCGCGCACTCGACATCTCGGTGGTTCCCCTGCGTGACCCTTCCGGCCAGTTGCGTGGCTTTGCCGGCAGCGCCGTGGATGTGACGGCACTGCTGACCGCACAGCAAAGCCTGCAAGAGCAGCTGGCCTTCACGGGCCTGGTGCTCGAATGCAATCCACTGCCCATCTGCATGACCGACCGACAAGGGCGCTTTCTCTCCGTCAACCAGGCCTGGGAAGACTTCATGGGGCTGTCGCGCGACAACGTCCTGGGACTGCGCAACAATGATTTCCTGCCACAGCAGGAGGCCAGCATCTACGACGCCCATAACGAGCAGCTGCTGCGCGAAGGCGGCCGCGTGCGCTACGAGGAACGCCTGCGGCGGCCCGATGGCAGCTACCGCGACGTGCAGGTCACCAAAGTACCCGTGACCTCCAACCACCAGCAGCCCGTCGGCATCCTGATTGTCAAAATGGACATCACCGAATTTCTGGCCGCGCGCGACATGGCCGAGGAAGCATCGCGCTCCAAGTCGGAGTTCGTGGCCAACATCAGCCACGAGCTGCGCACCCCGCTGCAATCGATCCTGGGCTTCTCGGAGTTGGGCATGCTGCGCGGCCGCCAGCATGAAAAACTGGCCGGCATGTTCAGCGACATCCATTCTGCAGGCCAACGCATGCTGGTGCTGGTCAATGACCTGCTGGACATTGCCAAAATCGAGAGCACGGTCGGCGCCTTCCACTTCGAGCGCACCGATGTGCGCGATCTCATCGAGGACGTGGCTGCCGAAATGGGGCTGCTGCTGGAACGCAAGCGCCTGGGCCTGCAGCTGCGACTGGGCCGCGTGCCGCTGATCGCCAAGGTCGACCCGTCGCGCTTTCAGCAGGTGGTGCGCAATGTCCTGGCCAATGCCGTGAAGTTCTCCCCGGAAGATAGTGGCATCGACATCACGGCCGACGCCGCCGACGAAGACACCATCCACATCCAGGTGCGCGACCACGGCCCCGGCATTCCACCTGCAGAACTGGAGGCCATTTTCCAGGCCTTCGTGCAGTCGAGCAAAACGCGCGACGGCTCGGGCGGCACGGGCCTGGGCCTGGCCATCTCGCGCAAAATCATCATGGCGCATGGCGGGAGCATCCGCGCCGCCAACGCCCCGGGTGGGGGCACCACCTTCGACATCACGCTGCCCACAGCAGGCTACACGGACACCATGCCGGCGACGCTGCTATGAACCGGAATCTGCCCACCGCGGCATGGCGCAGCCGACCCGCCCTGATGTATTCCGTGGCGGCATGCGTCTTCAGCGCCCTCGTGCTGCTGGGTGCCTGGGCCACCATGGCCAGCACGCTGCGGTGGCAGTGGCAGGAGAAGCTGGACGCCGAAATGCGCCAGAACACCAACACCGCCGTGGCCCTGCAGGAGCACACGCTGCGCGTGCTCGACACGGTGGACCAGGCCATGGGGCGGGTGCAAAGCGCCGCCAGGGACGGAGAGCTCAATGGCGAGGCGCTGGTCAGCATTGCCAACGAAACCGGCATGGTGCCGAAGATCCTGGCGCAGCTGTCCTTCGTCGGCCCCGACGGACGTTTCCAGGGCAGCAACCTCGACCCCGATGGCGCGCGCAGCAAGCATGTGAACCTGATGGACCGCGACCACATCCGCGTGCACCTGCAGGCGCAGCAGACGACGCAGCCCCCCCCCGGCATGCTGCAACACGGCCTGTTCATCAGCCAGACCCTGCTGGGCAAGGTCTCGGGCGTGCGCACGATACAGCTCTCGCGCATCGTGACGGCCGACGATGGCAGCCCGCTGGGGGTGGTCGTAGCCTCCCTGAACCCCGACCACTTTGTCGATGTCTACCGCGGCGTGGACTTCGGCGAGGATGGGGGCGTCGCCCTGGTGGGACTCGACGGCTTGATCCGCGTGCGCGTTCTGGGACGCTCCAGCGCCGACATCGACACGCCGCTACCCGACCCGCTGATGCAAGCCATGCGCCGGGACACCCGGGGAGCCATCTTCTCGACGTCTTCACAGCGCATCGTCGGGTTCAGCCGGGTAGGAGACTACCCGCTGGTCGTGCTCAGCAGCACGTCGGAAGCGGCGGCTTTCGCCCCCTGGCGCACCACGCGCAACACTGTCCTGCTGCTGACGGTGCTACTGAGCCTGGCGGTCGTGGCCTTTGTTGCCGTGTTCGTGGGCAGCATCCGCCGGCTGGCCATCAGCCACACGGCCCTGGTGCAGAGCGAGGCCGAGGCCCAGCGCGCCAACCAGGCCAAAAGCGAATTCCTGGCCGCCATGTCGCATGAGTTGCGCACGCCGCTGACCAGCATCCGGGGGTTTGCCGAGCTCATGGAACTGCGCAGCAAAGACCCGCTGATCCAGGAGCAGTCGGCCCTCATTCGCCAGGGCGCAGAACACCTCAACGCCCTGCTGACGGAAATCCTCGACCTCGCCAAGATCGAGGCCGGCGCCATGCCGACACACCCCGAACCCGTGGTGCTCCCCGACCTGGTGCGCGAGGTGACGGAGCTGTTTCGCGTCAGCGCGACGGCCAAGTCACTGCAACTGGACACGCACTTGCATGCGGCGGCGGCACAGCCCCTGGTGACCGACGGTCTCAAGCTCAAGCAAATTCTGAACAATCTGCTGTCCAACGCGATCAAGTTCACCGGCCAGGGCGGCGTGGCGTTGACCGTGGAACCCGACGCTGAAGGCCAACAGATGCTGTTCCATGTGACGGACACCGGGCCAGGGATCGCGCCGGAACTGCAGGAACGTATCTTTGAGAAGTTCAGCCAGGGTAACGCCCGCGTGAGCTACCAGCACGGCGGCACCGGCCTGGGCCTGTCACTGTCGCGCTCCCTGGCCACGCTGCTGGGCGGCACGCTCTCGGTGCAGTCCCGCCCGGGCGAGGGAGCGCGGTTCACGCTCGCACTCCCGAGGTGATGGCCGCCAAAGACTCCTGCATCAGCGAGCAGCACACCACTGCCCGCACCCAGCGCAGGAGCACTCACCAGCGTCCTTGAATCATCGCCACCTGCGCAATGCGCGCCCCAGGGTGACGCCATGCATGACGGATTTTTCAGCGGGAGCATGCGCGGGAGCGCTGGTCCCGGCTGTTCCATGCCACTGTACGCCCCCTCAAACCAAGGCATGGCGGATGTACGGGCGTGCCCAGCGGACGCCCCGTTGACCGCCCTCAGCGGACCAGAACGCAGACCCCAAACCCGCACCGTTGGCGCGTCACCCACGCAGCGTTCCGCAGATGACGGCAGAGTCACCTTGTGTTTGCAGCGTCATTTTTACCAAATAAAAGGCAAAATACACTAAAATTGATAAAAACAAACAACGAGAGGCCTCATGAAAAAACGCATCTTGGTCGTAGAGGACCAGGCGGACATTCGCAAGCTGATCCGCATGACGCTGGAATTCGAGTACTACGACATTCACGAAGCAAGCAATGCCGCTGAGGCCCTCGAAGCGGTGAAACGTTTGCAACCGCAGCTGCTCCTGCTGGACATCATGATGCCCGGCGGCATGAACGGACTGGAGCTGTGCCGGCTGATCAAAAGCGATCCATCACTTGGCTCGCCCCAGGTGGTCATGCTCAGCGCACGGAGCAGCAGCCAGGACATCCAGGCGGGAATCAACGCCGGTGCGGATGCCTATCTCATCAAGCCCTTCAGTGCACGCCAGCTGATCGTGTCCGTGGACAGCCTGGGGGCCCAGTTCTCGGAAACGTGAACCTGCCGTCAAAGAGTGCCGCGGCGCAAGCAACCTGGCCTGTGGCAAGGCGGTTGTAGTGCTAACCAGGGTGCCCAAAAAAGGTCGCAGGTGGCGACCATGGCGATTTTGCGGCGTGGCCTGAGAACCCGTTCACGATCTCACGGCTTGCGTCGAGCGCGCGGATGGGCCGCGTCATACACCTTGGCCAGGTGCTGAAAGTCGAGCCGGGTGTAGACCTGCGTGGTGGTGATGTTCGCGTGGCCCAGCAGCTCCTGCACGGCACGCAGGTCACCGCTGCTTTGCAGCAGATGGCTGGCAAACGAGTGGCGCAGCATGTGCGGGTGCACAGGCGTGGTCAGCCCCGCCTGCTGGCTGCGCTGGCGCAGGCGCAGCCAGACGGACTGGGCGGTAAGGCGCGCACCGCGATGGCCCACAAACAAGGCCGCGTCCAGGCGCGCGGCGCCCTCGCCACCAAAAGGTGCAGCGCGCAGCACCAGCCAGGCCTGCAGCGCCGCCACGGCAGCGCGGCCCACGGGCACGCTGCGGCGCTTGCTGCCCTTGCCGAACACATGGGCCTCGCCGGCCTGCAGGTCGACCCAGCCGCGACCCTGGCGCTGGGTGTCGGCGCCCGGCTGGGCATCAAGCCCCACCAGCTCGCCCACGCGCAGACCGCCGCCGTACAGCAGCTCGACCATGGCGGTATCGCGCGCCTCCAGCCAAGGATCGGCTCCGCTGCGGTCGAACTCGGCCAGGCGCACGGCGTCGTCCACCACCAGCGCCTTGGGCAGGGGCTTGGGGGCCTTGGGCGCGCGCACATCCTGCACCGGGTTGTGTGCCACCAGGCCCTGCCGCCCGGCCCAGGTGAAAAAGCCGCGCCAACCCGACAGGATGAGCGCAATGCCCCGCCCGCTGCGCCCGCCGCTGTGCATCTGCGCCACGAAACGGCGGATATGCGCGCTCGTGAGCTGCAGCAGCGGCAGCTTCACGCCCGCGGCAAACTGCGCGAGCTTTTCGAGGTCGAGCGTATAGAGAGCGAGCGTGCGCGCGGCCAGCCGCTTTTCAAAACGCACATGGTCCAGATAGCGCAGCGCCATCGGATCAGGCACAGCCACCGCCTGGCCGGGAGGCGCGGGGATTTCCGCCATGAATTGGAACCCGGCCAGTGCCTGGGAGTGCCGTGTCAGCGCAGACGCATCAGCGCCGCGCTGGCCAGTTCGGCCATGCGCGACAGGAAGTCGGTGGCCATGGTGGCGTCAAAGCGCTGCGGATCGGGCGAGCCCAGCACCAACAGGCCAAATGCCGGCGTGGCGCTATCGATGGCGCCTTCGCGCAGCGGAAGCAAGGCCAGCGACTGGGCCGCTGCGCCACTCTCCTGCGCCAGCCAGGCCGCAGGCTCGAAACCCAGGTTGGGGCCGCAGAACGGCATGGTCAGCGAGCTGGCAAAGGCCCGGGCGTCATCGCTGGCGCCCTGGGTGAAGTCAGCGTCGATATAGGCCCCTGCCACACCCCACACCCGCACGGCGGCCTGCGGCACATCGAACAGGGTGCGCAGGCCGTCCACCACGGCCTGGGGCAGATCCATCGGGTCGCGCACCTGCAGCAGGGCGCCGCTCCAGTGGTGCACCTTGGCGGCGATGGCCTCGTTCTCGTGGCTGTGGCGCACCATTTCCATGATGCGCTGCTCCAACCCCTTGATCTTCTCGCGCAGCATTTCGGCCTGGCGCTCCTGCAGGCTCACGGCGCGGGCGCCATGCGGACTGGTGATCTGCACCGTGGCCAGCACCTCGGCGTGGCGCTCGAAAAATCCGGGCGTCTGGATGAGGAACTGGGCGATGTCGTCTTCGGTGATCGGCGAGATGGGGGAGCTGGTGGTCATGGGGCGTCAGGGAGTTCGATCTGGCCGTCAAAAACAGAGGTGGCCGGACCGGTCATGAAAACAGAGTCGGCCTCCTGGCCGCTCCAGGCAATGGTGAGCAGGCCGCCGCGGGTCTGCACGTCCACGCGCGCATCGAGCAGCCCCAGGCGAATGCCCGCCGCCACGGCGGCGCAGGCGCCAGAACCGCAGGCCAGGGTCTCGCCCGCGCCGCGCTCGAACACGCGCAGGCGCACATGGCTGCGGTCCACAATCTGCAGATAACCCGCGTTCACCCGCCGCGGAAAGCGCGGGTGCGATTCGATCAGCGGGCCGGTCTGCGCCACGGGTGCGGTGTCCACATCCTCCACCAGCTGCACGGCGTGCGGATTGCCCATGGATACAACGACTATCAAAACAGGAGCATCAAACGCTTTATCTTCAATGGCTAGCGGCCATTTTTGGCCCAACCCCTGCGCCACCGGCGTGAGGCCGGATGCATCAAAGGGCACCCGCGCCGCATCGAACTCCGGGCGCCCCATGTCGACCGTCACGCGGCCGTCGGGCGTGAGCTGGGGGGCAATCACACCGGCCAGCGTCTGCACGCGGATGCGGTCCTTGGTGGTCAGGCCCTTGTCGTGCACATAGCGCGCAAAGCAGCGGGCGCCGTTGCCGCATTGCTCCACCTCGCCGCCATCGGCGTTGTGGATCACGTATTCGAAATCGATGCCCTCGCCGGGCGAGGGCCGCACGGTGAGGATCTGGTCGGCGCCCACGCCGAAATGGCGGTCGGCCAGCAGGCGGTAGTGCGCCGGTGTCAGACCCAGGCGGCCCCGGGTTTCGTCGAGCACGACGAAATCGTTGCCCGCGCCCTGCATTTTGGTGAAGCGAATCTTCATGGCCTCGATTATCGTCGGTGGGCTGCATTCCCCGCCCACCTCGACAAGGATTCCCATGCCCGGTCTTTCCGACTTTCCCGTCACGCGCAAATGGCCTGCCCTGCACCCTGATCGCCTGCAGCTGTATTCGGTGCCCACGCCCAATGGCGTGAAGGTGTCGATTGCGCTCGAAGAACTGGGCCTGCCCTACGAGCCCCATCTGGTGCGCTTCGACACCCAGGATCAGCTTTCGCCCGAGTTCCTCTCGCTCAATCCCAACCACAAGATTCCCGCCATCCTCGACCCCAACGGCCCGGGTGGCCAGCCGCTGGCGCTGTTCGAATCGGGCGCCATCCTGCTGTACCTGGCCGACAAAACCGGCCGCCTGCTCCCGCGCGAAGCGGCGGCGCGCTATGAGGCCATCCAGTGGCTCATGTTCCAGATGGGCGGCGTGGGCCCGATGTTTGGCCAGCTCGGGTTTTTCCACAAATTCGCCGGCAAGGACTACGAGGACAAGCGCCCGCTGGGCCGCTATGTGGCCGAATCCAAGCGCCTGCTGGGCGTACTCAACCAGCGCCTGACCGGCCGCGAATGGATCATGGGCGATGAGTACACCATCGCCGACATTGCCATCCTGCCCTGGGTGCGCAACCTGATCGGCTTTTATGGCGCAGGTGACCTGGTGGAGTTTGGCCAGTTCAAAGAGCTGCAGCGCGTGCTCGACGCCTTCGTGGCCCGCCCGGCGGTGGCCAGGGGCCTGAACATTCCGGCGCGCACCTGAGCGCGCAAGCCGGCAGGCACGCGAGTGCCGATAATGGCCGGATGCCCCGCACCACCCAACAACTGCACCCCCACCGCGAACCCGTTGCCACCCGCCCGGCGGCCACCGTGCTGCTGCTGCGCGATGCGCAGGGCGGCGGCGGGCTCGAAGTCCTCATGACGCGGCGCTCTGCCCAAGCCAGCTTTGCGCCCGGCGCCTATGTCTTCCCCGGCGGCGGCATCGATGCGCTCGATGCTTCGCCCGAGACGCACGCGGCCGCCGACCGCCGCCCGGCGCAAGACGACCTGCACCTCACGCAGGCCATTGCCGCCATCCGCGAGAGTTTTGAAGAGCTGGGTGTGCTGCTGGCGCGCCATGCCGATGGCCCGCGCAAAGGCGGGATGGCCGACGCGCACGACATCGCCGCCATCGACCGCCACCAGCCCTTTGCCGCGCAGTGCCAGGCCCGTGGCCTGCGCCTGGCGGCCGACAGCGTGTACCTGCTGGCCCACTGGACGGGGGACCGCGACCTGCCCCGGCGCTTCGAGGTGCCGTTTCTCGTGGCCCGCATGCCCGAGGGCCAGACGCCCGTGGCCGACGAGACCGAGCAATTCGAGCCCGTGTGGGTGCGCCCGGCGGATGCGCTGGCGCGGCACGAGGCAGGCCAGTTCTTCATGATCTATCCCACCATCCGCACACTGCAGCGGCTGGCCAAGTTTGTGAGCACCCAGGCCGTTCTGGACGCCGTGGCGCACGAACAGCCTCTGTGGGTGAGCTGCCCGCGCGCCGGCCTGCTCGGCGGCAAGGAAGCGCGCTACATGGAAGACGAAGCGCCGTTTGGCGAGCTGGCGCTGGTGTGCCCCGACGGGCAGATCGTGCACCCGCTGGACTGGCAGACCGAGCGGCCCGTGCCGCTGCTGAAAAACCTGCAGCGCCTCACCGCCCCCAACCCCGGCGTGATGACCGGCCCCGGCACCAACAGCTACCTGGTGGGCGACCCGGCCACGGGCTATATCGCCATCGACCCCGGTCCAGCCGATGCCGAGCATCTGGACAAGCTCTGGCGGGCTGCGGGCGGCGATATCCGCATGATCGTGTGCACACACTCGCACCCCGACCACTCGCCCGGTGCCGCACCGCTGCAGGCGCTGTGCGTGCAGGCGGGCCGCACGGCGCCCCCCATCCTGGGCCTGCCATCGGCCCCCACGGCACGCGCGGCCAGCCATTTCACGCCCGACCGTGCGCTACAAAATAATGAGCTTCTGGTACTTTCAGGACAAGCGCCAGAGGGCCCAATCACCCATACCCTGCAGGTGATCCACACCCCCGGCCATGCCGCCAACCACCTGTGCCTGCTGCTGCAGGAAGACGGTCTGCTGTTCAGCGGCGACCATGTCCTGAACGGCAGCACCACCGTGATCGACCCGCCCGATGGCGACATGACCGCCTACCTCGACTCGCTCGACGCCTTGCACGCGGCCTGCGGCGAACTGGGCATTGAATTCATCCTGCCCGCACATGGCTATGCCCTCGAAAAAGCCGGCGCTGCCATCGCCCATCTGAAGGC
>Ga0208459_1004156_pt1 | contig 10923 bp, 9 predicted proteins | sample AD_UKC087_MetaG_FD_184433 | JGI IMG/M metagenome (GOLD analysis project Ga0208459, IMG submission 184433) | Active sludge microbial communities of municipal wastewater-treating anaerobic digesters from USA - AD_UKC087_MetaG (SPAdes) (version 2) | ecosystem: Engineered > Bioreactor > Anaerobic >... | reverse complement strand
CCGCCTTCACGAACTCGCTCATCACCTTGCGGCCCAGGTGGCGCGGGTCCTTGATCTGGCTGTAGAGCTTGCCGTCGCTGAAGGTGCCCGCGCCGCCTTCGCCAAACTGCACATTGCTCTCGGGGTTGAGCTCGCGCTTGCGCCAGAGGCCCCAGGTGTCCTGGGTGCGTTCGCGCACGTTCTTGCCGCGCTCCAGCACGATGGGCCTGAAACCCATCTGTGCCAGCACCAGCGCCGCGAAGATACCGCAGGGGCCAAAGCCCACCACCACGGGGCGCAGGGGTAGCTCGGCCGGTGCCTGGCCCACGGGATGCCAGGCCATGTCGGGCGTGGGCAGGATATGCGGGTTGCCTGCGAACTGTGCCAGCAGGGCGGCTTCGCGCTCGGGCTGGGCGAGCGTGATGTCCACGATGTACACGGCCAGTAGATCGGCCTTGCGTGCATCAAAGCTGCGCTTGAACACCTGCAGCGTGGCAATGTCGGCGGCATCGGCCAGGCCCAGGGCCCGTGCGGCGAGTGCGCGCAGGGCGGTTTCGGGTTGGGTGTCGGGGTCGGACGGCAGCGCGGACAGTGGCAGCCGGAGTTCACAGAGGCGAATCATGGTCTTGCGGCCCGTGTTTATCGGGCGAAGGGCAATGCAGGGGAGGGCGATTTTACCGGCCGCCTCACCGGTAGACCAGTACCGGAATCTTCGAATGCGCCAGCACCTTCTGCGTTTCGCTGCCCAGCAGCAGGGCGCTGACGCCCGAGCGGCCATGCGAGGCCATGAAGATCAGGTCGCAGCCGTGGGCGTCTGCGGCTGCCATGATGAGCTCATACGGCTGGCTGCCGATCCGCACCACGCGCTGGCAGGTGGCACCGGCCTCATGCACCCGCTGCTCTGCCGCATCCAGGATCTCCGTGGCGGCCTCATCCAGGCGGGTCTGGAGTTCCTGGGTGAGGTGCGCGTTGCTGACCGCGCCCATCCCGGCATAGGCCGAGGGCGCCTCGGGCTGGGCGTAGAACAGCGTGATGCGGGCGCCACTTTCCTTGGCATAGGACGCGGCCCGCGCCACATTGCTCAAAGACAGCGCGGAGCCATCGGTGGGAACCAGAATGTGCTTGAACATAGGAGTGTCTTTCAACAAAAAATCAGTGCCCACTGGCGCCGGGCTCTATGGTGCGCGTGGGTTTGGGGGCGATCCAGATGATGGCCGCGGCGACGAAGAACATCGCGGCCACGCCGGTCATGACCTGGTTGGTGGACAGCATGCCGCTTTGCGAGACGACCAGGTAGTCCACCACCTGCGTGGCTACTTCGGGCGGCGTGCCCGACTGGGTGAGCATCTGGGTCACGCTGCCATCGCGGTCGGCCAGGCCCACCAGCTCGGCGTGGTTGCGCGTGGTCTGGTTGGCCCACACCGTGGTCACCACCGAGGTGGCAAACGCGCCCGACAAGGTGCGCAGAAAGTTCATCAGGCCGGCGGCCGAATCCATCTCGCGCTCCTCCACGCTGCCCAGGGCAATGCCGGAGGTCGGGATGAAGAAGAACGGCAGCGCAAAGCCCATCACCGCCAGCGGAATGGCAATGTCCCAGAACGCCATGTCGCTGTTGGCCACCGTGCGCCACAGCGTCACCAGCCCCATCCACAGCACACCAAAGAACACCAGTGCACGCGGGTCGCGCTTGCTGTTGGCCACGATGGGCGCGACAAACAAGGCCGTCACGCCAGTCCAGGCGGTGGCCAGACCAGCATCGGTGGCGGTGTAGCCCATGAAGCTTTGCAGCCACAGCGGCGTGAGCACACTGACGCCAAAGAAGGCAGCGTAGGCCACGCTCACGGTGATCACCGAGGCATTGAAGCCGCGGTGGCGGAACACGCGCAGATCGACCACCGGGTGCTTCTCATGCAGCTCCCAGATCAGGAAGGCGACGAACCCCACCACGGCAATGATGCTCAGCGCCACGATCTGGCTGGAGGCGAACCAGTCGAGGTTCTTGCCCTCGTCCAGCACCAGTTGCAGTGCGACCACCCACGCCAGTAGCAGCAACAAGCCGACCTTGTCGAACGGGTTGCGCACGGGGCTGTCCTGGTAGTGCTGCAAGATTTTCCAGACCATCAGGCCAAAGCCGATGGCAATGGGCGCGTTGATCAGGAACACCCAGTTCCAGGCGAAGTCATCCACCAGCCAGCCGCCCAGGATGGGCCCCACCACGGGCGCCACCAGCGTCGTCATCGACCAGATGCCGATGGCCGCGCCCGCCTTGTCCTTGGGGAAGATGCGCAGCATCAGCGTTTGCGACAGCGGCATCAGCGGACCGCCGCTCAGTCCCTGGAAAACGCGCATCACCACCAGCATGCCAATCGAGGTGGACAGGCCGCACAGGATGGAGAAGATGCCGAACAGGACCATGGAGGTCACGAACACGCGCACGGCGCCGAAGCGTGCGGCAAACCAGCCGGTCAGCGGCACCGTGATGGCCTCGCCGACGGCAAACGAGGTGATGACCCAGGTGCCCTGGCTGGCCGCTGCGCCCAGGGCGCCTGCAATATTGGGCACCGCCACGTTGGCGATGGTCATGTTCAGGACCGCGATGAAGTTGGCCGAGGCCAGCATCAGCGCGGCAATCACCAGCATGGGGCCGCTCAGCGGTGCCGGTGTAGCAGGGGCGGCAGGCGCGCCAGGCGCCGTGGTCGCTTGACTCATGGTGTGTTGGCCCGGGCTCAGTGGGTGGCCGTGCGGGGGGCTTCAGCGGCAGCAGACGCCTGCTTTTCGCCCGTGCGGGTGTCAATGGTGGCGCTCATCGACAGGCCGACTTTCAGCGGGTTCGCCTGCAGTTCGACCGCATCGAGCTGCACGCGCACGGGCAGGCGTTGCACCACCTTGATCCAGTTACCGGTGGCGTTTTGCGCCGGAATGGCGGCAAACGCCGAGCCTGAGCCGCCCGAGAAGCCTGCCACCACGCCGTGGTAGGTCACGTTCTTGCCGTAGATGTCGGCGTGCAGCGTGACGCTCTGGCCCACGCGCACTTTTTCCAGCTGCACTTCCTTGAAGTTGGCGTCCACGTAGATGTCGTTCACGGGCACCACGGCCATCAGCGGCATGCCGGGCTGCACGCGCTGGCCCAGCTGCACCCTGCGCTGGGCCACCACGCCGTCAAGTGGCGCGCGGATCACGGTGCGCGCCAGGTCCATCTGGGCCTGGTCGAGGCGGGCGCGGGCGGCCAGCACCTCGGGGTTGGTGTCCACCGTGCTGTGGCTGATCAGGGCGGCATTGGCCTCCTTGGCCGCGACGGCCGAGCGCTGGTTGGCCGTGACCTGGGCGGCGGCGGCCTTGGCGGCGGCCAGCTGCGCGCTGGCGGCATCAAAGCCGTTCTTGGCGCGCGTCAATTCATCGCCCGACACCGAGCCCGACGCCACCAGCGCCTGGCGGCGCTGCAGGTCGACTTTGGCGCGCTCGAAGTCGGCTTGCGCGGCGGCCAGCTGGGCGCTGGCGCGCTGGGCATCGGCCTCGCGCGCGCTGATCTGCGCGCTCAGGTTGTTGTCGTTGGCCATGTAGCTTTTCACGCGGCGCGTGGCGCGGTCGAGTTCTGCCGTGGCCTGGGCGACGGCCAGCTTGGCGTCGGTGGGGTCTATGACCAGTAGCACGTCGCCCTCTTTCACGGCCTGGGTGTCGCTGACCTTCACCTCCAGCACGGTGCCGCCCACTGCGGGCGTGATCTGCGCCACTTCGGCGGCCGCATAGGCGTTGTCGGTGGAGACGAAATGCACGGCGTGCAGCTCCCAGTAGGCGGTGGAGCCGATGGCGGCCAGCATCACCACGCCACCCAGCAGGCCCAAGCGGGCGTTGCGGCGCTTTTTCAGATGGGCATCGGCGGCAGACGTTGTGTTGTTTTCAGACATGGGGATTCCTTGTTCGGTGTTGGGGTGGGCCGGGCGTGGCAGTTGGTTGGGGCGCGCTTACTTCGGGGCGCTGGCCAGGGTGCTGGCTTGGGCCATGTGGTAGCCGCCACCCAGGGCGCGTTGCAGGCCGATGTCGAGCGTGAACGATGCCGAGCGCAGGTTGGTTTGTGCGCTCAAGGCGCCCAGCAGGCTGTCTTCGGCCGTTAGCACTTCGAGGTAGGTGGCCAGGCCGCCCTCATAGCGGTTGCGGGCCACGCGGTGCGCCTCGCTGGCGGCGTCCACGGCCTCTTGCGCTTTGCCCAGGCGCTGGCCCAGGGCCTTCTGGCTGATGGCGTTGTCGGCCACGTCTTGCAGCGCGCGGGCCACGGTGGCGTTGTACTGGGCCACGGCCTCGGCGTAGCTGGCGTGCGCGCCGCGCAGCTCGCCCTGCAGACGGCCACCGCTGAAGATGGGCAGCGAAATTGCGGGGCCAAAGCTGGCGATGCCCGAGCCGCCCTTGGCCAGCATGTCCAGCCCCAGGGACTGCACGCCCACCAGCGCCGACAGGTTCACGTTGGGGTAGAACTCGGCCTTCTTCTGGTCGATGCGGCGCGCCTGCGCCTCGGTGCGCAGGCGCGCGGCCACCACATCGGGGCGGCGGCCCAGCAGGTCGGCAGAAATTTCGGCGGGCAGGCCGAAGGCGCGATCGAGCTTGAGGGTGGGGGCGGCGATCGACAGTGCGCGGTCGGGCCCCGCGCCCAGCAGCGCGGCCAGGCGGTTGCGCTGCAGCGCGTTCTGCTCGTCCAGCGCCAGCAGCTCGCCTTCGGCCACGGCGCGGCGGGCGTCGGCATTGCGCAGGCCGCCGCGCGTTTCCAGTCCGTTGTCAAAACGCTGGGTGAACAGGCTGGCGGTTTTCTGGCGAATCTCCAGCGCGCGGGCGGCGGTCTCGCGGTTGGCGTGCAGGCGGCTCAGCTCCGCATAGTGGGCCGCCACGCCGGCTGCCAGCCACAGGCGCGCTTGCGCCAGTTCGGCGCGGCTGGCTTCCATCTCGGAAGTGGCCGCCGCCAGCGCGGCGCGGTTCTTGCCCCAGAAGTCCAGTTCCCAGCGCATGTCCAGCGTGGCGCGGCCGTAGTCGTTCAGGCCTTCGGTGGCAGGCGAGCGCGGGATCAGGTGGTTGGTGCTGAGCTTGTCGCCGGTGACGGAGGCATGGGCGCTGACCTGCGGCTTGCTGGACGCGCCGGTGATCTGCGCCACGGCTTCGGCCCGTTGCAGGCGTGCGGCGGCGGCGGCCAGGTCGGGCGCATCGGCCAGGGCCTCGGCGATCAGCGCGTTGAGCTGGGCGTCGCCATAGGCCGTCCACCACTGCTCGGCGGGCCACTGGGCGCTGGGCGCCTTCAGGGAGGTGGTGGACTGGAGAGCCTCCACCGACTTGGGCTGCGGCGTTGCGCCCAGGTCCGGAAGCTGGGCGCATCCCGCCAGAAGCAGGGCGGCGCCCAGGAGGGAAAGAGGCATGCGCAGCCTTGGCAAGGCGGGCGAGGGCGGCGTGCTGCGGTGAGGCATCAAGACTCCATTAAGTGAACTGATCGGTTCAGTTTAGCTTTGATTTTTGACTGGATCAAGCTAAACTGAACTTGTTGGTTCAAAAATAAAGAGGTTGACATGCGGGCAAAAACCGAGACAAGGCGCCAGGCCATACTGGACGCGGCCGCCGTGGTGTTTCAGGAAACCGGGTTCGAGCGCACCACCATGGCTGCGATCTGCGAGCGCCTGGGGTATTCGAAGGCCACGCTCTACAACTACTTCGCGTCCAAGGAGGAGCTGTTTTCGGCCGTGGTGTTCGAGGCCACCGAAGCGGAATTCCAGGCCACCCTCGAAGCCCTGGACACCACGCTGGCGGACATGACCGAGGCGCTGCAAAAATTCGGCCGGGGCCTGCTCACGCTGCTGTATTCACCGCAGGTGCAGGCGGTGCGCCGCATGGTCGTGGCCGAGGCTGGGCGATCCGAGTTGGGCAAACAATGCTACGAACTCGGCCCCGTGCGCAACGAGGCCGCCGCCGCCGCCTTTTTGCAGCACGCCATGGACGCTGGCCGACTGCGCCAGGCCGATGCCCGCATCGCCGCCTTGCACCTGCGCGGCCTGCTGGAGGCCGAATGGCTGGACCGTTTTCTGTTCCAGACCTTGGAGCCGATTTCTACCGAGGAAATCAATGCCACGGTGGGCCGTGCGGTGGCCGCGTTCATGGCGGCGTATGGGCCGGTGCCAGGCTGAGACGCCGCGCAGGGCGAAAAAAAGGAGCAATTTGCTTCTGAATTGCTCCTGATGTAATAGCTGCTAGTGCTTTCCAAATAAGCACTGCAGCCTGATTTGGCATTCAAACCGCATCACGCGGGCAAAAAGCCTTCGACCGACAGATAACGCTCTCCCGTGTCGTAGTTGAAGCCCAGCACGCGGCTGCCCGCGGGCAGTTCGGGCAGCTTTTGCGCAATGGCTGCCAGCGTGGCGCCGCTGGAGATGCCCACCAGCAGGCCTTCCTCGCGGGCGCTGCGGCGGGCATATTCGCGCGCCGGCTCGGCTTCGACCTGGATGACGCCGTCGAGCAGGCTGGTGTCCAGGTTCTTCGGGATGAAACCCGCGCCGATGCCCTGGATGGGGTGTGGCGAGGGCTGGCCGCCGCTGATGACGGGCGACTGCGTGGGCTCCACGGCAAACACCTTCAGGTGGGGGAACCTGGCTTTCAGCACGCGCGCCACGCCGGTGAGGTGCCCGCCCGTGCCCACGCCGGTGATGAGGGCGTCCAGGCCGTCGGGAAAGTCGGCCAGGATTTCCTGCGCCGTGGTGCGCACATGCACGTCGATGTTGGCCGGGTTCTCGAACTGCTGCGGAATCCAGGCGCCGGGTGTCTGGGCCTTGAGTTCTTCGGCACGGGCAATGGCGCCCTTCATGCCCTTTTCGCGCGGCGTCAGGTCAAAACTGGCGCCGTAGGCCAGCATCAGGCGGCGGCGTTCGATGCTCATGCTGTCGGGCATCACCAAAACCAGCTTGTAGCCCTTGACGGCGGCCACCATGGCCAGGCCCACGCCGGTGTTGCCGCTGGTGGGCTCGATGATCGTGCCGCCCGGTTGCAGGGCGCCGGATTTTTCGGCGTCTTCAATCATGGCCAGCGCAATGCGGTCCTTGATGGAGCCGCCGGGGTTGCCGCGCTCGGACTTGATCCAGACGTTGGCATCGGCGCCAAACAGGCGGTTGATGCGGATGTGCGGCGTGTTGCCGATGGTTTGCAGAACGTTGTTGAATGCCATGGTGCAGGTCTCCAGTGTTGGGGAATAACCTGCACATTCTGGCCCAGTTGTTCTGCGCCACGGCCATATCCATATGCACGGCGGCGGGCAGGCGGCGGCGGCCGCTGGGCACAAAAACTATGGTATTTTTTGGCTCTGGCCCTTGTTTTATGAGCGCTATTAGCTATCAAATCAATAGTTATGGCTTGCGCGCTGTCATCAGGAACAGCGGGTAGCTGCGGCCATTGCGGTGCTGTAGTTGCACGATGTGGCTGAAGTGGATGTCGGCCAGCCCGGCCTGCTCTGCCAGTGCGCCCAGGGCTTCGGGGGCAAAGCCCAGGTGCTGCACGCCCTTGGCGGCGTTGTCGCCGTGGAAGCTGCCATCCTCGGCGTACAAGTCCACCAGAGCCATGCGCCCACCCGGGTGCAGCGCGATGGCCAAGGTGTGCAACAGCGCCGCGGTGTCGGCCACGTGGTGCAGCGCCATGCAGCTGACGATGGCGTGGTAGCGCCCCGGCAGTCCGGCAAACACATCGCCGCAGTGCGTGGTGATGTTGGCGTGGCCTTTGGCTTGCAGCACTTCCAGCATGGCCGCCGAAGTGTCCAGCGCCGTGACCTGCGCCACCAGCGGTGCTATTTGCGTGGCCAGCAGGCCGGTGCCAGCGCCAAAGTCCAGCACCTGGTCTGTGGGCGAGAGCGGCAGCTGCGCCAATAGGCGCGGCGCCACGGCGGCCAATTGCTGCGATAGGGGGCGCTGATCCCAATCGCGGGCGGCGGCGTCGAAATGGCTGGCCGGTGGTGGGGTGGGGGTCGTCTTGTTCATGGCGGTCATGGTGCTGCAGTGCGGTTGGGGGCAAATGGTGGCGGGCTGGTTGGCCTGGGTGCCCGGTGCTCACACCAGGATATCGAAGTGCCGCTGCACCATGTCGGTCACCAGCGTGCGGGTGGCGGCTTCGTCCAGCCCTTGCAACTGGCGGTGCAGGTCGGGCGCCAGCCGGGTGAAGGTATCGAGCACTGCGGGGTCGAAGTGGCTGCCCCGGCCTTCCTGCAGGATGGCCATCACTTGCGCGAACGGCAGCGGCTCTTTGTAGGGACGCCGCGAACTGAGCGCGTCAAACACGTCGGCCACGGCAAAAATGCGCGCCGACAGCGGGATGGCCTCGCCTGCCAGGCCCTGTGGGTAGCCGCTGCCATCCCATTTCTCGTGGTGGCTGCCGACCACGTCGCGTGCCCCATCGAGCCAGCCCGCGCCGGTGACGATGTCTTCGCCCAGCGCCACATGGGTGCGCATGGTGGCCATTTCTGCGTCGTCCAGGCGCCCGGGCTTGAGCAGGATGGCGTCGGGGATGCCGATCTTGCCTGCATCGTGCAAAAAACTGCCCGCAATCAACGACTGCATGGCCGCACCCTGCAAGCCCAGCGCCTGGGCCACGCTGGCGGCCAGCCAGGCCACACGGTAGTTGTGCGCGCCGGTGTCGGAGTCGCGCTTGGCAATGGCCCGGCCCAGTGCCTCCATCATGGCGATGTGCGAGTCGAGCACCTGCTGGGCCTTGTGCTCGTTTTCCTTGACCAGGTGCACCACCACCGGATAGATCGCCGCGCCGCACACCAGCGAGGCCAGGCACACCATCAGGCTGGCGATGAAGGCGTCCGACAAGATCTGCCGGTGCTGCCAGTCGGGAATGGTGCGCACCCCTTCAAAGTACCCCGTGATGGCGCCGGCGGGCGTTTCGCGCAGTGGCACAAACACGCGCAGCGCCCATTCACCGCCTGGCAGCGGCAGGCTCTCGTAAGACGATTGCTGGTAGCGCGGCGTGCCATGCTTGGGCAGCTGCTGCTCCAGCGCATGCCCGGTGGGCGTGACCGATTCGGCCAGTTTGTGGCCATCGGCGCCGTAGATTTCAGCGATCTCGAACAGACCGCCCGTGAGCAGCTGCGCCGCCTGCCGGGCATGGGTGGCGGCCAGCGGCCCATCCAGGCGCACGCTGCCTTGCCCTGCCAGCACGCGGCGCGATTCTTCCTGGGCAAAGGCCACCACTTGCTGCTCGGCGTTCTCGCGCGAGACCCGCCAGGCCAGCGGGCTGGCGCAAGCGGCCATCACCAGCGTGACGGCGGCAATGCGCCCGGCGGTTTTGCGTTGAAAAGTCTTCATGTCAGTTTTTTGAATCGAACGGTCACTGTGCCCGCTGGGGCCGACGGTGGATTGGACAATGCAATAATCCGCGACGTGAAGCGCGTCAGACCGCCGCTGGTGCAATCTGGGAAACCAGGCACTGGAGGAACGTCCGGACTGCACAGGACAGCGTAGCAGCTAACGGCTGCCCACCGCGAGGTGAGGATCAGAGCAACAGAGACGAGTCCCGGGGGAGTGCCGCAAGGTAGACCACTGGGGGTGAAACGGGCAATCTCTACGCGCAGCAATACCAAGTAGGCCAGCGTTGATGTGGTTCCGCAGAGCTGGCGGGTAGGTAGCATCGAGCCGTGGTGGCGACACCCGGCCCAGAGTAATGGCGGTCACGCTGCGGGCAACCGCAGCGCACAGAATCCGGCTTATCGGCGCGCTTCACACTTTTCATGAAAACAGGCGCTGGTACTTATAAATAAAGCACAATTTGCTATCTTTTAGGTAGCAAAAGGTCCCGCTAGAACCGTTCCCACGGCTGCAGGTAGCGCCACTGCCCCTCTGGCACCTTGGCCAGCGGCACACGGCCGATGCGGATGCGCTTGAGGGCCACCACTGTCAGGCCCACGGCATCGCACATGGCCGGAATCTGCCCGGGGCGGATGCCCTTGAGGGCAAAACGCAGCTTGGTCTCGCTTTGCCAGCTCACCTTGATGGGGGGCAGGGGGCGGCCGTTGAAACTGAGGCCGTGGCATAGGCGCTGCAGGCCGTTCGGTGCGATGTCGCCCTTCACCTCGACGATGCATTCCTGTTCCAGCGACTCGATGTCCTCGGCCAGCTTGCGCGCGATGCGCTTGTCCTGCGTGTAGACCACCAGGCCGCTGGCCTCGGTGGGCAGGGGGGTGAAGCATTCGAGCTGCTTGAAATGGCGCTGCAGCACGCGGATGCCCGAGGCGTCTTCGGCCAGGTGCGACGCGGCGCTGAGCAGCGTGACGGCCTGCGGTGCGCCCTGGCTGCGGCTGGCATGGGCCGCCTGGTCGGCAGGCAAGCCCAGCCCGGCTTCGAAACCGGTGGGCTTGTGCAGCAGCAGCGTCACGGGCGTGAGTTCGAGCAGGCTGGCATCCTGCGCCACCGTCACAGCCTGGCCGGGGCGCACGCGGGAGCCGGGGGCTTCCACCACCTGGCCGTCCACGCTCACAAAGCCGCCCTCGATGAACTGCTCGGCCGTGCTGCGCGAGCAGTTCAGTTGTTCGGCCACGCGTTTGGCCAGGCGGATGTGGCTGGGGTCAGGGTTCTTTTCGGTCATGGATTGCGGTGCTTCTTGTTCTTGTGTTCAGTTATTCCCGGGCTGCAGGGCGCGGATGCGCTCCACATGCGCCAGCAGCGAGCGCTGGGCCACGGGCCACAGGCGCGGCGGCACATCGTCGTAGGCGTGGCGCACCCAGTCTTCCATGCTGCCCTCGGGCAGCGCCTGCATGGCGGCCAGCACCTTGGCTTCGCGCGCCAGGCGGTGGGCCTTGAGCTTGGCAATCGCGCTGCGCGCCCCGTTCACCGGCCCTCCCAGCACATGGCCATGGGCGGGCAGGATGAACCCCACGCCGTGTTCTATGCACGCCGCATCGAGCAGGTCCAGCGAGTCGAGGTAGTCGGCCATGTT
>Ga0208459_1004151_pt1 | contig 10936 bp, 11 predicted proteins | sample AD_UKC087_MetaG_FD_184433 | JGI IMG/M metagenome (GOLD analysis project Ga0208459, IMG submission 184433) | Active sludge microbial communities of municipal wastewater-treating anaerobic digesters from USA - AD_UKC087_MetaG (SPAdes) (version 2) | ecosystem: Engineered > Bioreactor > Anaerobic >... | reverse complement strand
GTCTCCACGTCATTGAATAGCATGATTTCAATTCCACTATGGTTCGGTTAAAAGCCGTTGCGGTGGGGAAAACGATCCCCCTGTTTCTGGACTCTTGCTGTTGTAAAGCTACTACTTTTTTCCCATTTTTGTTGTCGTACCCCAATAGTACTTTTTCCCTGGCTGTTCGACAATCGCTTTTAAGCTACTATAATTCAACTAGTAGCGAATATTTGAGCATTTTTTTGCCTTTCTCGACTGCCATTTTTTTTATTGCAGCTGGGTGTTCGACAACTGGCTAGATGAAGTTACTGGTGCTCTGCCGCTCCCTGCCTACAATTTCCTTATCAAGCCATTTCTCCTGCCTGCTCTTAAAAATTATAATGCTGTCGGTTTCCTCGTCAAGTAGCTGTATGGCCTTCCACTTCAGCTCGTTAAGCTTCACATCAGTTATTTCACCTTCGAACACGGAGTTTTGAATCCAGTTTAGATACTTACGGCATAGCTTCAGCATTTTGCCTACGCGCTTTTCCCCAACGTCATACACCAGAACAACATACATGGTTTGGTTTTTTGTTTTAAACCAGCAGGTTTTACCTACCAGTACATTTTCAGGGGTTTGTACATTTCAATGTCGAGCAGGTGCTTCTGCAGCTTGTAGCATTCCAGCTTAACCAGGTGCTTGTAGCTGACGTTCCTATTCAGGGTACGGTGCTTTATGGTTTCCTGCATGCGCTGCTCGTACTCCTCGATAAACCTTTTTTTACCCCGCTCCTTCAACACTACGTAGTTTAGCTTCTCCTCAAAGTCATTTTCTTGTATCTCCCTTTTGTTCAACACTTTAAAAATTACCCTGTCCACCAGGATGGGCTTAAAGATTTCTGCAATATCGAGTGCCAGGCTGTACCGCCGCTCTCCGGGCTGGTGTAGGTAGCTGATGGTGGGGTTGAGCTGGGTTTGGTGAATGGCTCGCAGACATTCCGAGTAGCACATCATGTTACCAAACGAGATAAGCGCATTCACCATGTTTGTGGGGGGGCGTTTAGTTCGTGGGCCCATCTCGTAGTCGTTGAGAATGGTATCGAAGGTTTGGTAGTAATCCTGCCGGATGTTCCCCTCAACGCCCATAAGCTCTTCAACGGTTAGGGCGTTGGCTATGCCCGATCTCAGCGTTTCAATGGCTTCGATATGGGGTGTAAGGTCTTTTCCGCGGGTGGTGTAGTACTTTAGGTTCTTAAGCATGTTGAAGGATGCGCCATCTATAAATTGACGGGCTATGGCCATACGCTTCTGCATGTCGAGGTAGTGCTGGGTTTGTGCAATGAGCATGCGACCGGCCAGCAGCTCGTCGCGGGGCATGAACGAGCCGGTGTAGTTCTCGTAGTAGTCGAAAAAGTGTACGGCAATGTTCATCCTGCCAAGAAAGTTGAAAAGGGCGGAGTTGGCATCGAGCGAGCCGAATGCGTATATAGAGTCAACCTGCTCCACGGGTATGTACCTTGGGGCCAGCTCGCTGCCCGACTCGTCAACGGGTGTGAATTTCAGGGTGTTGTCCTTGCGGGACATCCGCCCGGGGTTGAAGAGGTAGTAGTTTTTTTTCACAACTTGCCTAGGTTGGTTTTGCCTTTGCTGATGTTGAAATTATTGTTGTATTACGCCAATTATTAATTTACAAACTAGTTTTCTTAAAAGCTAATTGCTGCCTTTCCAGCTACTCCTCCTCCCCACTCCAGCAAAAATCATAGTATGAGCAGCTGGTGCATTTTGTAATAGGCAAAGGGGGAGGGCAGGTATCCTGCTCTATAATGTTATGTATGGTGGTAAGGTGCTGCTCCAGGGTTTCCCTATCATTTTGAGTAAGTTCAACCGGTTGGGTGTGGTGAAGTTTCGGGTATTCAAGTATTCCCGTTACGCCTACAATTCCATTCTTTTCTAAAATGTAAAGGTAGTACTTGAGCTGTTCGATGTGGGCATTTTCCCTTTTATCCGATTTTTTTATTTCGTGCACGACTCTGTGCACAGGGTCGTAGTAGTCTAGCCTTATACCTTCAATTTCAATTTCCTGAAATCGCTCGGAACGCTGCGGGTACGATGTTTCGTGAATAAGCTTGCCCATTTCAACCAGCTCGCTGGTATGCTCAAGCTGAATTGAGCGGTCGAAAAGCCAAAGTTTTCTATGGCAAATCTGGTAGTAGTTGAAGTGGGTTCCAGTAATTTGCATAGCTGTTTTTTTAATCCCAAATATTTGATTCAACCGATATATATTCATCATCAATTTGCAATCCCAATTCATCGTCATACTTTCTATTAATGGTATAAAAGGTTTTCTCCATTATTTGCTCTTTATTCAAAACTTGAAATGCGGTAACTTCTTTCTGAATTTCCTCATTTTTTATCAATGAACTAAATCTTTGTTTCGAAACAGAAACTTTAAGCGATTCTGCTTTGATAAATTGGTAGGAGTTAAGTAAATTTATATAGTCATTTTTTAAAATAGAGGGAACAACTTTTATTCCGTCAAACTGATTTTCAAATTCTTCTTCGCTATGAGGATCATATATAAACGGAACAAGATTGTTTTTTACGAAATCGTTTAAACTCTTATAAACTCTGTCAAAATCATCTTCTTCTTTTTTTGACCATGCCGGATAAACAAAATCAAGATAATGCTGAAGATCCTTTTCAAAAACAATACCTTCATTTTTTGATTCAATTTCTTGTAAAACATTCATTGTTAATCGAATTACTTCTTCATTTCTATAAATATATTTATCCTTATCATTTCGTTCAGAATAAACAATGCAATCACAAGGCGGACGAAATGCGCCATTCATTTGATGCCTGTTAACTCGTCCAAAGCGCTGTAATAAAGCGTCAAAGGGAGCTGGCTCTGTAAAAATAACATCAAAATCAATATCCAAACTAACTTCTATAGCTTGTGTTCCAACCAAAAGTTTAATATTTTCTGATTTTAGCTTACCTTCATTTTTATTTCGGTCTCTTGCATTAAATGCTCCATGCAATAATACTTTGTTTCGAGAATCAAGTAATCGATAAATTGCTTGAGCTTGTTTAACTGTATTGCAAACTACCAGAACCTTATCTCCTTCTTCTAAACGTTGTTGGATAATCGGAATATTTTCTGAAAGTAATCCTTTTGCTACTCTAATTTTATGTCGTATATATTTTTTGTATAAATTATCGTCTGCATAAATTTCAGTAGTAGGTTTCAGAACCTCACACAATTTATTTTTTAAAAAAGTAGGAAGGGTTGCCGTCATTAAACATACATTGACATTCAAATAATGGGTTGCAAATTCTATCAATACTTTGATTTGGGCAATAACTTCCGGATCGTAAGCATGTATTTCATCAAAAATAAAGTAACCGCCACTCATTTCAAAAATTCCCTTCTCAAATCCCTTTAATCCGAAAATAAATTTTAGTAATTGAAAAGGTGTAGCTACTTTTAAAGGAGGAACTAATGCCCTATAACTTTCCTTGATTTCTTTTTTAAGTCTTTCGTTTTTAGAACTGAAAGTTTCCTCTCCAAACTTATTTTCGATATATTCTGAAAGCCTTCCATGAATTAAACCGACAACTTCATTGTTCCCCTGCATTTTTTCATCAAGTCTCTCAAACATGGCATTGATTGAAGCTGTATAGGGTAAAATATAAAATGACCGTCCTTGCCCATATTCTTTAATTTGTTTGTGTAACCACATAAGTGAGGCTTCTGTCTTTCCTGAGCCAGTTGGTGCGGTAAGAATAATACTACCAACTGTTTCAGAGGCTGCTACCTGATGAAAATAAGGTATCCTTTCATTATTGTATAAGAATTCAAAATGTTTATCTTTCAATGTGTTTACTTTGTATATCCCTGCAGAAGCTGAATGATCGCATTGTTTTAAAGCTCCAGCAGCTAATACTAATTCTTTAAAATATGTATTGCCTGAATTTATGGGATTGCTATTATACTTTTTAATTAATTCAACAGGGAGTGTTAGTTTATTTAATTTGATTGATATTCCAAATATCTCTAAAAGTGATTGTATATATGGGATATTTATTTTTCCCACCTCTTGATTCCAATCGAGTTTCCCATCCTGACCAAAAGAAAAAAAATCTTCTTCCGATTTATAATTATGTAAAATTAAATTGTACAGACTTCTGAAATCTTTATGATGCCCGGCAATAATCATTTTCAACAACCATTTATCGTCATTTTTTAAATTTAGCATATCAATAAATGATACAGAAAACAATTCGTGCCTTTGATGATACCATTCTGAGTATTTCCCATTAAGCATTTTTTGAAATTCGGCATGACTTTTTCCCAAATCGTGAAAAATAACGCCAAATCGGACGATTTCCCAAAAATGCTCTGAATTAGAGATAGGGAGCCTTTCGAATGCTTTCTTTAATGATTCATACACTATTAAACATTCGTCAATATGTTGTTCCAGACTAATCGGAGGCTCTGATTTTGCAAGAACCTCCGAATGAGATTGAATCATATGGTGAACTTATGAAAATAAATATCGCTATCAAATTCATCAAGAACTGGTCTATATCCGTTTAGTTGTGAGTTTACAGGGTTGTAATATGAAATTATTGAGTACGGCTCGGTTCCAAGATTCTTTCGGGGAATGGTGTTGCTAAAATATCGGGGTAATGCCTGAATTTGTCCAGGCAAATAGTTGCCGTTCAATGGAACAACTTGTCCGCCTATGCGGGCATTGCTTACCTCGTGTAACTCAACCTCTTTTATGTTTTCGATTCCTGCAAGATCACCACTCCGGCCTAACACTAGCGGATAAACTGGTTTTCGGAAATATGATAACAGTTCTATATCGGTTAAGTAAAGGAACAATTGACAATCGTAAAGGAATTCACGTTTAATCACATTTGACTTAACCGTACTTTCTGGGATATTGTTGTCGTTTGCTTTTATTTGATAGATCGTTTCCAAATCAATGGTTTTTATTTTAAAATCGAAATAATAACCCAAAACAATTTCATAATTTTCCAAATACGACCCTGAGGCAGAATTAATCAATCCCATAATCGTACTCACTGGTGGTACTTCAAGTGTAGGCTGGAAACCTGAAATTAAATTCGGATATCTAAAACTTGAAGTCCATGATTTTATTTTAATACGGAATGCTTTCATTACTCAATTTGATTTGCCAGTTGTTCACAATACTGATCAATGGCATCGTTAACTGGTAGAATTTTTACTTGAGGTATATCTTCCCTATTTTCTAGTTCTTTTAATTTAGCATTCATTTCATCCATAAAGCCAACACGACGTCCTATAAATACGGTCCCTTCAAAGGTACCTTTATAATCTTTTAACACTTCAATTAATCCTTCATAGTTGAATAAAAACTCTTCATCCCATTGACCTCTACTTCCTACAATATGACTAAATGGATGGTTACCTGTATTTGTAGTGGCTAAAACAATAAATTTAGGTGTTACATCTCCCATATTGCTTGTCTGCATGGCTCCACCTGAAATAAATTTTAGTGCTTGAATTGTATCAACAGCCCTTTGTTTGCGAACATCTTTAGGTAGACGAATTAATTTTTTAGGATTTCCATTCTTATCAAGAATAAATGGATCATCTATTTGTTCTACTCCAGTTTCTTTTGCTTCCTTCAGTAAAGCCGTAGAAAGGTTTTTAAATCCAGTACGATCATAATTTGAAAATGTCCCTACCATTGAAAGATCTAGACTAAACATTCCTTTCATAATTGCACAGTATTCCTGTTTCCCGTATGGCACAGCATCTCCTTCCTGACGGGACATAGATGACCACTTCTCTTCAGGATGTATACTTGTTGCAGAAATAATAGCAGAATTTTTAAGGGGTGAAACACGGGTTACAGTTACGTCACTCATTTTAATATTGCCCTTCTTGTCTTTAGCGGGTTCTCCATTTTCATCTAATTCGGACTCTTTTGCTGCACGCATGTACCCAAAAATGTCATCATCAGGATATTTTAAAGGATTGGCTTCTGTGAAAGCGATTTTTGCATCACGTATTACCGGTGATAAATTCCATCCTTGAATCTTTTGTAATGTTTCGCGCCACCAATAACGCCATGCTTGACCAGATACATACACGTAATTTCTTCCATTTTTACGGATAGTTTTTGTTGCAACGGCATTATCAAAATTACTTTGGTTGTTTTTTCCAGCATTATTTAATGCTACAACATCTACGTCTATTAAGACGAATCCTTGAGTTTTAATGTTCTTCATGGTTTATTTAATTTATTCATTTGTAATTTCTTCATCAACATTAACTTCTGAATTCAGTTCGGTTATCAATTCCTCCGAAATTAAAGCTCTCTCATGTAACTCCTGATATATGGCAATAAGTAAAAGATCTCTAATTTCAGCCCAGTAAGAACCATCAGGGAAGAGATAATTCACATAGTCTTCAATAGAGACAATTGTTTTGTTATTGCCTTCCATATAATTTGCTGCAACTACATCTTTAAGGATAAAGCGTCGTAATCCAGCAGCATTTTTTGCACCATCGAGAGCATTAATACGTCTTTTTATTTTGGAGGCATCTTTGTCCCTTACCAGAAAAGTTGCCAATTCCTTGATTTTAGCAATGGTTTCTTCTTTCATACCTATAATGTTTTGTTGATAAATTGATACGATATCGAAATTGAATGAATGCTTACGTGACCACCGAAGTATTTCTGGTCTAATGTTCTCATCAATAAGTAGTTTATTTAAAACCCTGTTATACCATAGTTTGTAATCATCAAAGTCAATGGACTCAATTTCTTTTGCTTTAAGCAATTCAAACTTTCCTGAAGAAATATTGTAATTTGCCCCTTTATGCTGACTATCGTAATAATAAGACTGAACAAACTTTTGCCAATCTTCTTTGAATCTTGGTTGCAAGCAAGTTCTATAAAACAAGAATACTTTAGCCGGAAGTTGGTACAGCTGAATCTCGGGACTTGCTCCAAAATTTGTAAAGTGATAAAGAGTAAGTGAGGGCAATGAATTACCTTCTCTGAATTCAATCAATTGTGATAGAACAAAGTCGATAAAGTCGAAAATAGCGTTAGCTGGCTTGTTATAGTCCGATTTTGCAACTCCTTCAGTAAGTCCAACGCTTATATTATGCAAGTTTTTGTCTATTGTTAGTTTTACAAACAATCTACTTAATGTATCATTATTACTTTGTATTATACAAATTTTCCCTTGTAATTGCAGACAAGCAAATGGAACAAAATGAATTCTTATTAACACCTCTTTAGAAAGTAAAATCCCTTTTTGAAAAAAGTGATGAAAATTGATTAAGGTTCCCGAACCTGTCATAATTGAATTGTCTCGGCCACCAAAAAACAATTTTGTTTCCCTACCAGTAATTCGACAATATCCAACTTCAAATAGTTCGGTTTCATTTATTAAGTCTTTAAAGTACTTTAATGTTTCTTCAGTTTTTCGTGATCCTTGAAAAGCTGGCTGAGTAATTTTAGAATTAAGAAAAAAAGCATTCAATTTCCCATTCCACTTTTCAACATAGATTTTCGTAATGTAATCAATCAATTCCATAATATCTTTTTCGGGAAATTTTTCTGAAAGATATTCAATGGCAAAGCCACCTACATCGGCAAACGGATCGCCTGTTGGCCTAGTTAGCCATTCGTAGTCAATTTTATTGTATGTTTCTTTCATGACATTATGCTTGTATTCAGTTGCTTTTTTTAATAATGTCTTTCTTCAATTATCTCAATCATACCAAACCCCATACTGCTCTTTTCCGAGATTCCGGCGTTCCATGCCATCTGGTGTATGGTTATGGGTGCTGTTAGGGTAAACTCAAAAAGGTTGCCCACTACCCTGGTTTCGCGTGGTGTGCCGGGGCTGATTACAAATCCGCTTCGCTTGAAGCTGTTGATTCGGCTTACCACTATTTGTTCATGTCTTACTGCTGGAGTTTCGGTGTGGGTTAGGTTGTGCTTTTCGGCCAGGTGTCGGGCAGCCATGGTGGAAAATCGTTCATCATCGGCAGCAAGGTAAACGGGCTGAGGCTTGCCATCCTCCTTTATGCTCACCACCCATGGTGTTAACAGGCGATAGCGCATGGTTTCGAGGAATACTGGCTCGGGAAGCAGCTCCACGGTGGTTACCCTAAGGTTAAGACCATGCTGCTTATCGCCCAGGTAGAGCTCCTGATCCTTAAAAATCCCTTCTATGAAATGGCTTGCTGTAATGGGGATGTCGAATGAGATTAGTAGCCTCAGGGTGGCTGCGCTTATTTGAAACAACTTCTCGGCGGGCAGGAGCAAGGGCTTACCAAATTCGAGCCGGGAAAAACAAAATAGCTTGAACAGCTTCCCCTCGTCGCTTCCATAACCCCTGTCGTGTAGGAACCGGGCAAACTCATCGTTGGAGAGCTTAATAGTCTTGTATATCCAGGCGCTAATGTAGTACTGGTAGTCCATTGGCAGCAGGTTGCGACCGGTTGTCCGTGTAAGCTGTATGCTGAACCTCATGTTCCTATAGCCTTTAGAAAGCAATAGTAAATTTAGATAAATAACATTAAAAAAAAATTTTTTTTACACCCTATCTGCCTTCCTAAGGTAAACCACCAGCCCTATCTGCTGCTCGGGTTTGGCAGTGGGGTCAATCCGCTGGATGCGAACCTCAAATGGGTTGTACCCCATCTCGAGCAGCTTGCTGATGTGGTCGTTCTCACCCCGGGGCACGTAGCCCAGCTTGTACTCCTTGTACTGGATAATAACCGCTTTGGGGTCGTAGGGGTTGTTGAGCTCGGGAACCAGCTGCAGCTCGGTGCCAACCTTAAGCTCGCTGAATGCAATGGGGCCGTCGTAGTAGCCAAAGCCCGCAATGTCGAAATTGGTGAAGTGTCTCCGTTCCATAATATTAATTTTTATGCCAAGCTACACCTGCAATTCGACACCTTTTGTCGCTAGGAGTGAAGGGCTGAAACTTTTTGACGAATGAACGAAATGAAGTGGTCATCGCCTAAAATCTGCACATCGTGGTACAGCCCCATCACAAACCGCCCGGGACCCTCGTAGCTGCATACAGGGCAGGTGAACAGGTGAGCGTTGTCGCCGTCGGCAGTGATGTGCTGCTCCGAAAGGGGGTACTCCTCAACCAACAGGTTGTAGGCCCGTAGGTTGAGTCGTAGGACTACCGTGCCAACGTAGCTTTCGGCCGAGATTCGGAACACGTCAATTCTGGCATCCGTGTGCTTATCCTTGCACTCCCATGGCCTATCGAGAATTTCAACGGTTTCGATTCTGGAAATCTTAAACATTTTGCAGGTTTGGCTGGAGTGCTCGTAGCACCACACCTGCTGGTAGTTGGTGGTAAACTTGTAGGGTTCCACCAGCCTGTCGTCAACCCTGTTGCTGTTCGAGGAGCGGTAATTCCTGAGAATGACGCATCTCTCGTCGCTGATGGCCTCAATCAGGCGCTGCACGTTTTCGCCTTGTTCGGGCTTAACAATGATGTCGGCCAGCCAGGGGTAGTTGTAGAGGTTGTAGAGCTTCTTTTTCAGGTTCTGTTTCAGGGCGGTGTCGTCGTTAATGCTGTCGATGGCGATGCGGAGCAGGTAGGCCTCCTCGGGAGAGAAGTGCACAAGGTCGCTGATCTCCTTAAGGCTGCCCTGGTTGGTTGAAAGAAATGGGACACCGCGCCGGTGGTACTCCACCACAAAACCGGCGTTCTGGATGGTATCAATGTACCGCTGAATGGTTTTCTGGGAGCATTCGAGCCGTTTGGCCAGCTCAACTGTGTTGTGGCGGTTGCCCACCAGCAGCTGTATCAGGTGCAGCAACCTTTCCAGCTTGGGTTGGTCCATGGAGTAGGGGGTGTTGGTTTGCCATTAAAGGTAGCAGCTGGTTTTGTGAAATCCAAACCTTTACCCCAGGTGGTTGCTTCGGCAGCTACCTGAGCATGATGAAGGCGCCAAACCGTCCGTGGTCACCGGCGCGAGCCGAGAAAAACTGGTGGTTGTTGCACCTGGTGCAAATTTCGGCGACTTCCATGTTTTGTGGTGTGATTCCGGCTGCCAAAAGGGTGATGCGGTTTGCCTGCCAGAGGTTAAAAATTTGTTTTCCCGAGGGGGAAGGTTGAAGGACTGCTTGCCACCCATCGGGGAATGCCTCCCTAACCTGTTGGGCCACCTCGTCGCCAACTTCGTAGCAGCATGGGCCAATGGAGGGGCCAATTCCTACCAGAATGTCCCGGGGATCGGAGCTGTAACGCTCCTGAAAGGCACCAACAACCGCTGCTGCAATTTTAGCAGCTGTTCCCCTCCAACCGGCATGGGCAGCACCGATAGCCTTCTTGACCGGATCGTAGAAGAGAATTGGAACACAGTCGGCAGCCTGGGCTACCAGGCAGATGTTGGGATGGTGGGTTATCATGGCGTCGCAGTGGGGTAGGGCAGTTGAACGGCTAAAGGCACCTCTGCCCCTTTTGTCGGGTGAGATGTACTCCACCACGTTACCATGAACCTGCTCGGCAAATACGAAAGCCGATGGCTCAAACCCATGCTGGGCAGCCAGCATCTGCCTGTTAGCCAGAACCTGGCTATCGGCGGCGTAACCGTTAAGCCCAATGGTAAAGCGGTTGTCCCTTACACCATTCCGGGTAGAGACAAATTGCACGATGGTGTCGGAATGCTCCGCCATTTGTTCGAAACGGTAGTAGGGTATTTGAGCCTGAATGTAGATCATGACACGTTGGGCAAAACCATGTGCAAACATACCAAAAATTGGCATTTGCAAATCCGCCAGTAGGCGGACAAGTTCTGGAATCCGTCAGGAGCCGGACAGGTTCTTGAATCCTGCTTGAATTTTTGTCTAGTCCTAAAATATGTCTACAGGTTAATAAATAAAATTAAGCAACACTTTTAAAAACAACATCAGGTGTTTTATACCCC
>Ga0208459_1004150_pt1 | contig 10936 bp, 6 predicted proteins | sample AD_UKC087_MetaG_FD_184433 | JGI IMG/M metagenome (GOLD analysis project Ga0208459, IMG submission 184433) | Active sludge microbial communities of municipal wastewater-treating anaerobic digesters from USA - AD_UKC087_MetaG (SPAdes) (version 2) | ecosystem: Engineered > Bioreactor > Anaerobic >... | reverse complement strand
GTTCTCTGCTTATCCGGATGGTAGTTAATCAAATTCCGGCAAAAAAAGTAGAGAATATGCCCGTAACTTACAATTCGGGATGGTCAGGCATCGCCATTTGTTCCATTTCTTGTGTAAATTGGGCGTCAAACATATTGGCTATAGTTGTGAATTCCTCGTCATCTCCAATTTCGGTTAAAACAAGTTCCTCGTCATCATTCGTAACCTGCATAATTTCATATAGGTTCTCGCCTTCTTCTACTATGGCGAGATAAATTTTACCTTCATTTTCCAGTGTGCCAAGAAGGATGAAATTTTTTTTGGTGCCATCCTCAGTTTCTAATGTTATAATATTATCATCGCATTCGCATTCATCATCACAAATATGCTCTTCTTCGGGAATAGGGATATTGTTTTCTTTTTCGGACATTTGGAACTCCTTGTTTATAATGTAGTCACAGTTTTCAGTGGCTGAATTCTGGCAAGGATATTTTTGTTTTGAGCAGTAGTAACGGAAAAAAGTATCCCCCTTAGGCATCCTCTTCTTTGCTATCCCTATCATCAGCAATTCCCATTTAAAAAAACCGCTATAGCTATTGAGATAAGATCCCTATAACAACTGCTTTAAAGTTCCTTGCCTAATAAACTTTCCTTTTTAGTCCGTCCTCTGTTTTCCTTGCCGAAAGCTCTCAATTTATTTCTGAATAGGACATTAACCGGTAGTTAATAACTGCGGCTTAATTAACGCTCTAAATTAGGGGTTTTCCCCTTGCCTATTCATAACTTATAGCGTCATAAATAAATAATTTACTCTCAGGGGTAATAACTTAAGACGCAATTTGGGTATCTTGTAACTATCTCTATTCTGCGCCTAATTTCCTGCCAAGTTAAAACTTTTAAGCTGCTTAAAAACTTCTTTAACGACTCCTTAACAAAGTTAAAGCAGCGTTAAAGAGTCGTTAAGGAGTCGTTAAAGAAATGACCAGGCAACAGGTATTTAAACAAACTTCCCAAAGTAAATTTTTTAATCAAGATAATGACCGGAGCATAGCTGCCGTCTAATAATTTCCTTAGTAAAAAACTATGGCTATCGTAGGTCTGCAAACTACAGGACTTTAGGTAAAAGTTATCTATTGCTTTCTCAGTTTCTTCATAAAAATAGGATTTCTTGCTGCTTATCTTTTCCAAAACTATGTTGTGCACATAAGGGAAGGGAATTATCAGGCGAAGTGGTAAGAAATTTGATTGACGGTTTTCAGCCCTGTATTTTTTGAGAAAAATAAAAAAATTTAACATCCTGGAGGAAAAATGAATTATCGTGTGCTAGCGATAAATCCCGGTTCAACATCAACCAAAATTGCTGTTTATGACGACAGCACACCTCTATTTGAAAAGACCTTGCGTCATAGTTCTGAAGAAATAAACCAATTTGGAGATCTTTTTAATCAGATTGATTTTCGCAAAACCTTGGTTGTTGAAGCGATGGAAGAAAATAATATCCATCCGCAAACTTTAAATGCTGTTGTCGGTAGAGGCGGATTAGTCCGTCCTGTTAGTGGCGGAACATGGAAAGTGAATGAAGCAATGTTACGAGATTTGAAGGATATAACAATTTGGGGCAGAATCCATGCTTCCGATTTGGGTGCCTTTATTGCTAAAGCTATTGCCGAGCCACTTGGGATACCCTATTTTATAGTTGATCCGGTGGCAACAGACGAATTGGAGGATATAGCTCGCTTGTCAGGCATTCCAGAAATTGAACATAAGAGTTTGTTTCATGCCTTGAATATTCGTTATATTTGCCGGCTACTTGCGGAAAAATTAAGTATTCCCTTAAACAGGGCTAATTTTATTGGCGTGCACCTGGGAGGTGGAATTTCCATTGCTGCCATAAAAAACGGAAGAGTGGTAGATGTAAATAATGCTCTTTTAGGGACAGGACCTTTTTCTCCTCAACGAGCTGGCTCACTTCCCATTGGTGATTTGATAGATATGTGCTATTCCGGGAAATACACGAAAAAAGAACTTACTGCTTATCTTTCCAAAGGAGCAGGACTTATGGCTTATTTAGGAACCGATAGCGGAATTGAAGTGGGCAAAAGAGTAGCAGCCGGTGACCCTAAAGCTAAACTTGTTTTAGATGCTATGTGCTACAGAATATCTAAGGAAATAGGTTCCTGTGCTGCAGTGCTTGCAGGAAAAGTAGATGGGATTTATCTTAGCGGTGGTTTGGTATATAATGATTATATTGTGAATTTCATTACAGAACACACAAAGTTTATAGCCCCGATATACCTGTATCCCGGAGAAAAAGAAATGGAAGCACTCTGCCAAGGTGGAATTAGAGTTCTGAATGGAACTGAAGAAGCCAAGGAATATCCCTATTGAAATATCTCCTGATTACCCTACTGCTTACAATCGGCATTTACTTGAATGCGGAAAGTTGGACTGTCCTTGTATATATGGCTGCCGATAATAATTTGGCACAAATGGGCAGATTAGATATCAATACTATGGAAAGTGTTGCCCAACCTGAGAATTTGAATTTAATCGTCCAAGCCGATTTTCCCGAAGGAGCAAAACGCTATAGAATTCAACAGGATAATTCGGAACAGATAACTTCGCCGATTTTAGCCCATTTGGGTAATATTAACAGTGGCGATCCCAATACTTTGAACAATTTCATAAAATGGGGTTACAACCGCTATCCTGCTCAGCGCAAAATGCTTATTATCTGGTCTCATGGAGATAGCTGGTATAAAACTAATACCGGCAAATGGATTTGTCCTGATGATAACGCTCAAGACCTGATAAGCGTTGCCGAGGGAGAACTGGTTTTAGCTTTAACGGATATCCCCCGTTTGGATGTATTGCTATTTGATGCTTGCAGTATGCAAAGCATTGAAGTTATCAATGAGGTCAATGCTTATGCCGATTATGTTATTGGCTCGGAAGATTCCGTTCCCCAATACGGTTTTCCTTACGAGGATATGATCCCTCTTTTTGGGGGTGACTTTGCTCAGCTTTTAGCGCAGATCCCAGAACTATATGTTTCTTCCTATCTGCCCGGAGAAGGGATTAACGAAGGATGGAACTATTGGGCTGTTACCTGCTCCGTTATTAAAACGGAAGCAGTTCCTCAATTTGCACAACAAATTAAAAACTTTGCCCTTAGCCAAAGAAATATGGCTCCCAAATACTTTCCGCTGCGCAATTCCTGCTATTCTATGAATACCGGACTTGCAGATGTTGATCTCAGAGATTTTTTAGAAAAGGCAAAAACGGTTTACGATAGCGGCGCTCAAAATTTACTTTCCCTATGGAATTCAATGGTTATCAGCAGTTCTTTTACCAATCCTGAAGAAGTTGGCAATATCGGCACCGCTGCAATTTGGTTTCCCGATATCCGATTTAATTTTGAAAACGGCTGGAAACAATATCTGAAGCTGGAGTTTGCTCACTCCCGCTGGCTCAGTTTTGTTAATGCTGCCTTGGGAGACGATGCTTTTCCTCCTGAAAAACCAAAACTACTCTCCCAAAACCTTATTTATAAGACCTTGCAACTTTTCCTGCAGGCAAACCCCGATCCCGATTCCCTATACTATGAAATAACTATAGACGAAGGACAGCATTATCAATATTTTTACGCTTCTGCTGAGGAGACCGTAATCTTAATTATGCTGCAAATCAACCAGCCCGGAACTTATCAAATTAGAGCTATTGACCAAAGCGGAAACAAAAGCGAATCATTGACCGGGAATTACAATTATCAGGAACCGCAAATGTCCATAATGATTAGCCCTAATCCTGTTTCTCCGAATTCCTCAGCTGTCTTGAGATGGTGGGCTGACCAAGAACTGCAAGGGAATATCCAACTGGAAATTTATAACTTGAAAGGACAGAAAGTGCTAAGTAAATGTTTAGGAAAAGCGCTTGCCGGAGAAGGGAATTTCTTGCTTTCCTCCGAAGCGAAATTTGGCTCTCTGCCAGCTGGAGTATATATTTTAAGATTGTATATGGGAAACAGTAAATTTACAAAAAAGCTGACTATCTTATACTAAAATTATGCGCTTGGAAATATTGTGGATAACTTGTGGATAAGTTTTGTGGAAAACCTTCTACAAATTATAACACCCATACTTTGCAGATAGATATAAAAAGGTACTTATCCACAGCCCCGGTGGATAACTTCCTATCTGCTTAAAAAATATGAGCACTGGAGATTAAGGATTATTGATGATAAAAAAAATTAACTGCCCTCAGCTGAGTAATGAACGCCTGCACTATCTTGCCAAACTGAAACAGAAGAAATATCGCCTGCAAGAAGAACTGGTAATCGTTGAAGGCAAAAAAACATTAACCCAGCTTTCCGCCTGGGGAATTAAACCCCGGGAACTATATCTCGTAGAAGGTGAACCAACTTTCTCCCCAGAAATTAGTTATACAGTTTCGGAACAGGGAATGAAGCGACTTTGTGATTCTGAACAGCCACAAAAAATAGCAGGTCTATTTTCCCTGCCCAAACCCCGGAAAATAGCTTTCCAGAAAGCATTTTATTTGGACAAGATAAGCGATCCCGGTAATTTGGGCACAATTTTTAGAATTGCCGCCGCTTTTAATGTAGATTGCCTAGTTTTATCTCCTGAGAGCTGTGAAGTAAGCTCTCCTAAAGTGATTCGTGCCTCTTTGGGGGCTGTTTATCAAGTTCCATTTTTCTTTTATAAAGCGGAAAATCTGCAGGAACTGAAAGCATCTGTCTTTGCTTTGGAGATGCAGGGAGAAATTCCGTTGGCTAATTTCATTCCTCCTTCAGAACCATTCATTGTTGCTTTGGGCAATGAAACTAAAGGTCTATCTGAAGATATTTTACAGCTAGCAAAAAAAATAATCTCCATTCCTATGCCAGGAAAAATGGAATCCCTGAATGTATCTGCCGCTGCTGCTATTTTAGCGTATTCCCTTAGTCAAAACTAAGCAGATATTATTTCAAAGTAGAAAAAATAATTTGCCGGCATTCCCCTGAAAAAGCGCTGTGGATTAAGTTATAATATACTGTTGTATAGTTATATATATGGTGTAAATGTCCAAGGTTTTAATTTTGTTATTTAGGGAGAAAGAGGTTTTTTTTGAACAAAGAGATAAAGAGAAAAAGAGAAGAATATTAGCCACCGAAAACACCGAGATTTTATTTTACCAAGAGAGAAAGAGGTTTTTTTGAACAAAGAGATACCGGAAGGTTGACATCCTCGGCAACCCATTTTACCATGGTAGAAGTCCGATAATGGGTTGGCAAATTCCGATTTGCCAAAAAGGTCGGAGACCTTTGAAAAAAGTATGCCTCACGGCATTTGCCGAATCGGAGTTCGATAATGGGTTGGCAAATTCCGATTTGCCAAAAAGGTCGGAGACCTTTGAAAGAAGTATGCCTCACGGCATTTGCCGAATCGGAGTTCGGCAACCCATTTTCTTTGCCGAATCAGAGTTCGGCAACCCACTTATTTTTCGGCAACCCATTTTCTTTGCCAAAAAGGACGGGTAGTGTCTCAAATGTTGGTGAAAATAGAAAAAGCCAGATGAATAAAAAAAGCTGAGCCAGATCTCGCTCTTTATTTTGAGTGTTTTATAAAAAATAAATAACAAAAAGCAGATTAGGACTCTACAAAAAAGAAGATTTATCTCTACCTAAAGAATTCATATCCCACAGAATAGTTGAAGTTATTACAGTAGGCATTAACTTCATTATCTTGGATAAACGAAAACTAAGCTTAGCAGTAAGTATAGACCGGCATCAAATGAATATAAGTCCCCGGTAAAAAAATATGGGAATGCCAATATAAAACTCTTTGACAGAAAACTGCCTTTCAATTTTAATTGCTTAGAGAAACAAAGGGAGTTAGAGATGTCCTTCGTTCATTTACATAACCATACGCAATATAGTATGTTGGATGGTGCTTGCAGAGTTGATAGAATGATCAATTTGGCAAAGGAATATAATATGCCAGCTGTTGCCATAACGGACCATGGTAATCTTTTTGGAGCCATTGATTTTTATAAAACAGCGCAAAATGCAGGTATCAAACCTATCATAGGTATAGAAGCATATATAATTAACGGCGATTTGGAAAGTGAAAGTAGCAAGAATGAAAGCCGTTATCACTTGATTCTGTTGGCACAAAATGAGCAGGGCTATAAAAACCTGATGAAACTCTCTTCCATATCTTATATTAAGGGTTTTTATTATAAACCCCGGATTTCCAAAGACCTGCTGCAACAATACAACCAAGGGCTAATTTGTCTATCCGCCTGCGTGAAAGGAGAAATTCCCGCTCTCATTTATAATGGACGGTTAAAGCAGGCAAAAGAAGTCGCCTTATGGTATAAAGATTTGTTTCAGGAAAGATTTTATATTGAATTGCAAAATCACAGCTTGGAACCCGAAAAAAAGGTTATGCCCCAATTGATTGAATTGGCAAGAGAATTGAAAATTCCAATGGTCTTAACAAATGATTGTCATTACCTCCATCAAAATGATTACGAAGCCCACGATATTCTGCTATGTATTCAAACCGGAAAGCTATTGAACGATCCCGAGCGGATGCGTTATGGGACTAATCAGCTTTATTTTAAAAGCCCGGAAGAAATGCGGGAAATCTTTCCTGAAGTTCCCGAGGCATATACAAATACCTTAAAAATTGCAGAGATGATTGATTTGGAGCTGCACTATGACAAATTTCTGCTGCCTAATATTGAGACGCCTCCCGAATTTAAATCTATGGGTGAATATTTAAGGTATCTCTGCTATGAAAATGCCAAAAATAAATATTCCGAAGTGAATGATACCGTTAACCAACGCATTGAATATGAGCTGGAAGTGATTGACAGAATGGGCTTTAATGGCTATTTTCTCATCGTGAAAGATATTGTTGATAATGCCCGAAAACAAAATGTCCCCGTAGGGCCCGGTCGCGGTTCAGGTGCTGGAAGTATCGTTGCTTACTTACTTGATATAACGCAAATTGACCCGTTAAAATACGGACTGGTTTTTGAAAGATTTCTTAATCCCGACAGAATCAGTATGCCGGATATAGATATAGATTTTTGCGCTCAAAACAGAAGTAAAGTGATAGATTATATAGTTCAACGCTACGGAAGGGAAAATGTAACTCAAATAATAACTTTCTCCACTTTGCAAGCAAAAAGCGTAATTAAAGATGTAGCCAGAGTGCTAAGTGTTCCGGCTGCCGAAGCAAATGCTATTACTAAAACCATTCCGGGAAATAATAGAACTTTGGAAGAAGCATATAATCAAATACCGGAATTTGCTGCGTTAATTAACAGTAACGAAGTATACCAAAGAATTTTCAAATATTCTAAAGTGCTGGAAGGATTAGTTCGCCAAACAGGAGTTCATGCTGCAGGAGTGGTAATCGCCCCTGGGGATTTAACCAATTATGTTCCTCTTGCCTGTAGCAGCCAAAAAGGAGAAGAAAAGGTTATTCTGGTGCAATTTGAAGGAAAATGGCTGAATGATTTGAAGCTTTTGAAAATGGACATTTTGGGTTTGAAAAATCTGACGCTAATCCAAAAAACCATTGATTTGGTGAAACAAGCACAAAATATTGAGCTGGATATAAATCATATATCTCTGGATGATAAAAAGGTCTATAATATATTAGGTAAGGGTGAAACTGACGGCGTTTTTCAGTTTGAATCCGACGGGATGCGTAAATACCTTATAGAACTGAAGCCCAATAAAATTGAGGATTTGATTGCGATGGTCGCTCTCTATAGACCGGGACCTATTCAATTTATAGAAACATTTATTAACCGTAAACACGGACGCGAAAAAGTTGTTTATGACCATCCTCTGATGGAAAATGCCTTGAAAGAAACCTACGGAGTAACTATCTATCAAGAACAGGTAATGCAAATTGCTCGCGAAATGGGTGATTTTACAGGTGGCGAAGCGGATAGTTTAAGAAAAGCAATGGGTAAAAAGGACTCCGAATATATGCAACAATATCAGGAAAAATTCCAACAAGGCGCTAAAGCTAAAAATGTTCCTGATGCAGTAATAGACAAGATTTGGCAGGATTGGCTACGCTTTGCGGAATACGCTTTTAATAAATCCCATGCTACCTGCTATGCTTTAGTTGCCTATCAAACAGCATATTTAAAAGCATATTATCCGGTGGAATTTATGGCTGCCTTACTATCTTTGGAAGATGATCCGGCTAAAATACCCGCTAAAATTGAGGTCTGTAAAAAAATGGGGATAAAAATCATTCCCCCCAATATCAACCGTAGCGATAGTGAATTCAGAGTTCACGGAAAAGAAGTTCTTTTCGGTTTACGCGCTATAAAAAATTTGGGCGATGCCGCAATGCGAGACATTATTGAAGACAGAAAACAAGGAGGAAATTATAATAATATTTTCAACTTCTGCAGTCGCTTAGATAGCAGCAGCGTTAATAAAACCATTCTGGAAAGCTTAATTGCTTCCGGGGCAATGGATGAACTGGAAGGAAACCGGGCACAAAAATGGGCTGCTATTGAACAAGCATTACAATTTAGCAGTAATGATCAGAAGGATAAAAAAAGAGGACAAAGCACTATCTTTGATTTGCTGGATGATACAAACGAAGAACAAAATTACTATCCTCCTCTTCCTACTGTTGAACCCTGGTCTTATCTTCATCAGCTGGAAAAAGAAAAAGAGGTTTTAGGATTCTATTTAAGCGGCCATCCCCTATTTGAATACCGCTCTTTGATTAAACACTTTACTAATGCCGATTCCAGCACCGGCAAAAGTAAAAACAATGGGGAATTGCTACTTGCCGGAATTGTAACCGGTATATCCAAAAAGAAGGACAGCAAAGGAAATCCTATTGCCTTCATAGAATTTGAAGACCTGGCGGGAAAATTTGAAGTGCCCTTGTTTAATAAGGACTTCAATCTATATATAAAAAAACTCGTTGCGGGAAAAGTGTTTTTCATCATTGGCACAAAATCTAATTTTAACGGTAACGATGACAGTATGTTAAGAGTGCTGCCAAATGCTATAATTGATTTCGCAGATTTGGCTTCTGATTTGAGCGGGGAAATTAAGCTCAATTTGCGTAGTGAACATTTACAAAAAAACCATCTTGCTGAATTGACCAAAAAACTAATTCCTAATCAAGGAAAATTTAAACTAATAACCCGCATTCAAAACGACGAGCTGAGTGGCTATCAATTGGAATCCCGCAAATTCTTCTTCCCTAATGAGACCTTGCTAAATTGGATGGACAAAGAAAAGATGGAAGTTCAAATAAGGATTGCAATCAATGGGAAAACTTATTAGCTGTTTCCTTCTGCTATTTTCCTGCGGCTTTCTTTTCGCCCAGGAAATCTTTTACGAATGCTATGCCAACCAGGTTGAGATTTGGGTTGTTTTCCCTTATAGCACAATCAATTTTAAAAAAGGCAGTGATAAAGCACTCTATCAGGTATCCTTACAAGTAAATAACGCAAAAAAAAAGCAGGTGGCAACGCTTATAAAAAACCAAGTAATTCTTAAAAGGGATTGGTTAAATGGCTGTGGCATCCCTGTCCACTTTCAACAGGAACTATCTGCGGGCTCTTATTCCGTAAATTTACAGATCAAAAATAAGGAAATGGGCGATAAGCGAAACTATAAGCGTCAATTTATTGTTGACCCGTCTGGCACAGAAATTGGTTTGAGCTGGATTATTGCCAAAAAAGAAGGACTTGAATTCATTCCCGATACCCTTACCCCATCGGAAATTGAAGAAATAAAACTGTATCAAAGCTATTCCATTGCCCTGGATAGCTTACAAGTTCAGATAGATAACCAATTGCTGACTGTAACTAATCCTGAAAGCCCTATTATTCTTGACCTCCTGCCTTACCTGAAAACCAATTCCCAAAATCAAATGAAACTAACTTTCTTTGAGAAAAATATCCACTACCAAATGGAACCGTTTTTGTTTTCACCTTGGTATGCCTATTCCTTACGCTATTCCCTACAAGATCAAATCTATCAAATTCGCTATATTGCCAACCAGAACGATTGGCAGGTTTTACGACGCCTACCCGAAGAAAAACAGGCAGAAGCAATTGAAGCATTCTGGAAAACTAATGATCCCAGCCCAGGAACAATACGCAACGAACTGCGTGAAAAATTCTATCAAAGAGTGCTAACCGCAGACGAACGTTTTACCGTGCATAAAAAAATTGCCGGCTGGACTACAGACCAGGGTAGAATTTATATTAAATATGGTGAACCAGATGATATCTACTCCGAAGTATATGCTTTGGATAAATACCCCTATATTATTTGGTATTACTATGACCAAAATCGGGAATTCATTTTTGCCGATATAACCGGCTATGGAAAATATACCTTGAGAAATAAAGATGAAGAATATTAAAATTTACTTGCTCACAAGTTTGGCTCTATGCTCTTTCTGTCTATTATTCAGCTCTGAAAAACTAAATATGTATCTTGACTATAACCGCTTTCTGGATAAGAATAAAAACACTATCCTCCTGCTTGATTATCAAGTACCCTATAATAATTTGGCTTTTATGGCAAAAAATAACGGATACTTTGCGGAATTGCAAGTAGCCGTAAAAATAGTTGAAGGAGACAGTGTTCTTGCTCAACACGAAATAAACGATATTATTGGCGTAAAAAACAAAGCTGATACCAGTAGCAAACAAAAATCCTATCTAAACCGCTTCAGCTTCGTTATGGATAAACCTTTTTATACTTTACAGTTTAGCGCTCTGGATGTAAATAATCAAAAACAATTCTCTTCCGAATTTAAGCTTGCCGCCTTGCCCCGAAATGGCTTGCTAAGCGATGTGGAACTGAATAGTGAAGTCCGCCCCGATACTTCCCAATATATGATAAAATTTAAACGCGGTAATCTGCTTTACCATTCCCAGCCAT
>Ga0208459_1004148_pt1 | contig 10939 bp, 7 predicted proteins | sample AD_UKC087_MetaG_FD_184433 | JGI IMG/M metagenome (GOLD analysis project Ga0208459, IMG submission 184433) | Active sludge microbial communities of municipal wastewater-treating anaerobic digesters from USA - AD_UKC087_MetaG (SPAdes) (version 2) | ecosystem: Engineered > Bioreactor > Anaerobic >... | reverse complement strand
TAGAGAAGCCAAAGCAGGAAAAATCAACAGCTGCCAGTGTGCCTGTTAACCCATCTCCTAAGCCTGAAGTTAAAAAACGTGAGATGGAAAAGCCCAGGCCAGTTCATGTTGCCGTTACAAACCTTTCATTAGCAGCTGGAACCTCTACATCATTAGCCCACCCTACCTATTCCGTGCAGCTTATGGCTTGCAAGCAGCCTGTGGACTACGACTACTTTAAACTCGACAGCATATTTGTTTCCATATCGCCCGAAGGCTACTACCGTTACAGCGTTGGTTATACTCTCAGCGTCCAGCAAGCCGAAGAACTCCTTGCCAGGGTAAAGACATTAGGCTACACCAACGCCTATGTTAGAATTAACAAGGAGCAGCCAAGCTACACCATTCAACTTATGGCACTCACAAAACCCAAACGGTTAAACCAGCTAAACGTAATTGGTAGCACTATGGTTTACCGTGGATGTGATGGAATATATCGTTACTGCACCGGTAGCTACTCTACGCCCGAAGAGGCGCAGAATGACCTGGCTAGCTTTAAAAATGCCGGATACTCCGATGCCTTCATCAGGCATTTGGGGAGATAAAATTAACCCGTTCAGAAAAAATTTTCCAACACAGCCAAACCGCTTAACCCTGAAACCGCCCTAGTATTATACATTGCCATTTGGGGCACTGCCACCAAACCGTACTTATTTGTAACTTTGCCAGCTGAAAAAAACAGAAATGGAACGTGTAGTTGTTGGACTTTCGGGAGGCGTTGATTCAAGCGTAGCAGCATACCTACTTAAGGAGCAAGGATATGAGGTGGTAGGCATGTTCATGAGAAACTGGCACGACACAACAGGAGTGCTCAAAGGGAATTGCCCTTTTGACGACGACAGGGATTTTGCCGAAATGGTTGCACGCAAGCTAAGAATTCCCTTTGAGTTTGTTGACTTAAGCAACGAATATCGCCAGCGTGTTGTTGACTACATGTTTAACGAATACTCAAAGGGTCGCACGCCCAATCCCGATGTGCTATGCAACCGGGAGATAAAATTTGACGCCTTCGTGAAAGCCGCATTCGAGCTGGGTGCTGACTATGTGGCTACCGGTCATTACTGCCGTAAGCAGGAGATAGAGGTTAATGGGCAAACATACTACCGACTATTGACCGGAACCGATAGCAACAAGGACCAAAGCTACTTCCTGTGCCAGCTTTCACAGCAACAGCTCAGCAGGGCATTGTTCCCCATTGGACACCTGCTCAAGCCCGAAGTGCGAAAAATTGCTTCTGAGCTGGGTTTGGCTACTGCCGAACGTAAGGATTCTCAAGGAATTTGCTTTGTTGGCAAGGTTGACCTGCCTGTTTTTCTTCAGCAAAAAATTAAAGCAGTTGATGGCGATATAGTTGAAATTCCCAGGGCATTTTACAGCTCCCAACCGGTGATTTCTCCTGATGATCTAGAAGCACTCTGCAAGCCCACTTTCTACAGCAAAGCCGACGGGAACCTCGTTGGACAACACCATGGGGCTCAATTCTTTACCATAGGCCAACGCAAAGGCTTAAATGTGGGGGGGAAATCAGAACCTCTTTTCGTTATTGCCACTGATGTTCTGCAGAACGTGGTTTACACGGGTATGGGTGACGATCACCCCGGCCTATACCGTAAAGGTCTGTTTGTCAGCCAAAACGACGTTCACTACATCCGTCCCGACCAAAAGCTAAGGCCCGGACAAACAGCAAGGTTGATGGTTAGAATACGCTACCGGCAACCACTCCAGAAAGCTACGCTGCTTTCCAGGGATAATGGAATCTATATCATTTTTGATAACCCCCAAAGAGGGGTTACAGCGGGACAATTTGCTGCATGGTACGATAACGAGGAGCTAATTGGTTCCGGTGTGATTGCCATGTAGGTTGCAACCCGAATTCTCTCACCCCCTTTACCTCAAATAGGGAATCGAGCTGCTGGCCATAACTATGCAATCCAACCTGCTGCAAAACAAAATAAGGCATGTAGCTGTTTACTGGTTAAAATTACTACACGATGAAGCGAGTTGCCATTGTTGCATCATGGTTGCTGATTACGCAATTTTCCATGGCATGTGAAAGTCAAACCAACCAAAACCACAAAGAGATGAAAGCAAGCGCTAGCGAAACTATAACCCTCGGGGCAGGATGTTTTTGGTGTGTAGAGGCAATATTTAGCAGGATTGATGGGGTTTTGAAAGTGGAATCGGGGTACTCAGGTGGCTCAGCAGTAAACCCAACCTACAGGGAAGTCTGCAACGGTAATACCGGTCACACCGAGGTTGTTCAGGTTACTTTCGACCCTGAGGTAATACCCTTGGCTAAAATTTTGGAAATCTACTTTAAAACCCACGACCCCACAACCCTCAACAGGCAAGGGGCAGATGTAGGATTTCAGTACCGCTCGGTAATTTTTTACCACTCCCAGGAGCAAAAAAAAATAGCGGAGGAAATTAAAGCTGAGCTGGAAAAAGCAAGGATATGGAATTCACCTGTTGTTACGGCTATTGAACCGTTTAAAAACTTCTACAAGGCCGAAGATTACCATCAGGAATACTACGAAAACAACAAGAACCAACCCTACTGTCGGATGGTGATAACCCCAAAAGTTGACAAACTCGAGAAGGTTTTTGCCGATTACCTGAAACACTGAAAGGGCAAAGAAACTCCACGGGGAACCACTAGCCAGAACATTCCTGCGTTATCATTTATTCCGTTTCTAAAAAAGCAAACGGGTAAAAAAATCATGCCCTCAGGCATGGCAGCCATGTAGGCATATCCATCATAAATACACCCTGCTGGCTTTAGCCCTTAGGGATACCGTTTTCAAAAAATTTCCGGTAAAAGGATTCAATTATGGAAAATGAGCCTACTTTTGCAGGCTAAAAGTAAAAAGCACTCAACCAATCCTGAAAGACGATGAGTTTTATACAATCAATTATCATAGCTATTGTTGAAGGAATAACGGAGTTTCTACCCGTGTCGTCAACCGGCCACATGATTCTGGCTTCAACATTAATGAAAATTCAGGAAAATGATTTTGTAAAAACCTTTGAAATATTCATTCAGCTAGGCGCAATAATGGCCATCGTAATGCTTTACGCCAAAAAGTTTTTGCAAAGTTTTTCCATTTATGTAAAGCTTGGAATAGCATTTATTCCCACTGCGGTGGTGGGGTATATAGCCTACGACTTTATCAAAGGATATCTATTCAACTCTATTGTAGTTGCAGTTTCACTAATTGTTGGAGGAATTGTTCTGGTGCTTATTGACCAAAAGCTTACTACAAAAAAGAGTAAAGTTGAGGTGGTGGAAGATATTTCGTATAAAAATTCTTTTTTCATAGGATTAATTCAGTGCTTCTCCATGATTCCTGGAGTGTCAAGGGCAGCAGCCACAATTATTGGGGGAGTTTTTAACGGACTTGACAAAAAACAGGCAACAGAGTTCTCGTTTCTACTTGCCGTTCCAACCATGATTGCCGCCTCTGGGTATGATTTGCTGAAAACTCCAATTAGCTTTACCTCTCACGAGGTTGTTTTGCTGGCAACGGGATTTGTGGTAGCCTTTTTTACCGCATGGCTTGCCGTAAAAGTCTTCTTAAAAATAGTAGAAAATTACGGCTTTAAGTATTTTGGCTACTACCGGATACTCGTAGGCGCTATTTTTTTGCTGTTTTTTAGGTTTTAGCAAACCAGCAGCTCCCCCCCTGCATGGTAATAGCCTTAGACTCTACAAAACAAGAAATGCTCTGAAAGGATAGCTATACCTACCGGGTATTTTTCATGGGTGTTACTGCTAACACCCTTTATAAGCAGCATTCTACCAAACCTTTATCCTGATAATTAACAGGTTAACTCAAAATTCAACCTGTAAAGCCAATCGATCAGCTAGAACGTCTTTGATCATGCCACAGCCCTGGGAGCTGAAATTTAAAGGTAGCTCATGATTTTCCCTGAAATTTGGAATAGAGAAATTTCGGCTAGCTTTGCTTGGAACTTAACGGAGATAAGCCTCTCTTCGGCATCGAGTAAACTTTTCTGGACTTCCCTTAGTTCAAGCCCCGACAAATCGCCCAGCCTATAGCGTTCCATGGCAATTTCCAGGTTTTCACGGGCTACAGAAAGGTTTTGCTCTTCAAGTTTCAGCAGCTTGAGGTTGTTCTGATAGGCATAGTAAATGGTTAGCAAGTCGGCTTTTACTCCCTGCACCACATCGCTATACTCATGCTCCCGATTTTCTATTTCAATAGCTGCGTTTGTCCGTTCGCGCTTGCGGTTGAAGCCGTCAAAAATATCAACTCCAAGAGTAAGACCATAGCTTAAGCCATGAATTTGCTGACTTTTTACGGTTCCGGTTTCATAATCGTTGAATGAATAGTCGTATCCCGATGTAAGGTTAAGGTAGGGGTACGAACGGGAAGCGATAATTTTGTAGTCGTACTGCGATATTGTTGTATTTCTTCGGGCAATTTGCAGGGAGGTGTTTTGATCCATGGTTGAGGCCAGCAAATCATCGTAAAGCAACCCATCATTAATTGAAATGACCGTATCCTTTGGCCTAATGTCATATCCCAAGTCAACGTTGCCCATTAGCTTGAAAAGTCGCACCTGCGAAGCTCTAAGCACCTCCTTCTGCTTGGCAAATCTGGAGCTGTCGGAATTAAGATACACTATGGACTGCAGCAGGTCAACTTTTGAAGAAGAACCCAGCAGGTACCTCTCCTCATCAATTCTAACCCGCTCGTGCGAAAGCTCCACGGCGTATGCCATGTTATTGTAAAGGTTGAGCTGCTGGATGAAAAAGAAATACTCGGAAGCAATTTCTGCTGCAAGATTTTCCATTTCCAGCTGAGTGTTCAGTATGCCCAGCTGCTTCATTTCGTTAAGCTTCTGGTAGGTTGCCTTCACCTTGAATCCGTTAAAAATGGTCATGTTCAGGTCAACCCCAACCACCCCCGATGTATTGTTCACACCATTGGCCTCGCTCTCCGATCCATCGGTAAACGACTGGTGAGTGGTGTTGATAGTTCCTCCGTATCTTCCCGAGCCGCTGAGCGTAGGCAGGTATCCGGCATTCCCTACGGTATAGTTATTTGAGGCAATTTTTTCCTGATTGCGGGCTATCAGTATAGAAAAATTTTGCTCGAGGCCAGCCTTAATGCATGAGCTCAAATCGAATAGCTCCTGTGATTTGGATAAGCCGCTACACAGGCATATCAGAAGGGTAATAGTAAAAATCCTTTTGGCCATTGGAGTTGCCAATGCTGAGGGTGTTGTTTGGTTCATTAAATCAAACTTTCCATTCATCAGTATTTAATATTTATCAGTTTGAATATCAATTGGTTTCAGAATGCAAATCTATAAAAGTAGCTACGTCCAAGTGTGGAAACCCCATCAAAACATTAACCAAATTAGCGGCTACTGCTCAATACCTTCGACATCCCGCCCTTTTGAGTTTGCCGCTTTACCTGCAGCAGATTCGCTGGAAATCAGCAGGTAAACACCGGGTATAACGTAAAGTGTAAGGAAGGTAGCAACGGTAAGACCTCCAACCACAGCAGTTCCCATTGCAACGCGACTTTGCGCTCCCTCGCCCAGACCTAACGCCAGGGGTAGAATTCCCAAAATTGTCGATAGGCTCGTCATCAGAATAGGACGAAAACGTGCTGCAGCAGCATACTTTACAGCATCAAGCTTGCTCATGCCGGCATTTTTACGTTGATTCGAAAACTCAACAATAAGAATTCCGTTTTTTGAAACCAACCCAATAAGCATGATGATTCCAATCTGGCTGAATATGTTCATGGTGATGTTAAAGTACCACATGAAGATTAAAGCTCCGGCCAAGGCAAGGGGAACGGTCATCATTACGATTACAGGGTCCTTAAAGCTTTCGAACTGGGCAGCTAGAACAAGGAAAATGAGCACAATGGCCATGGCAAATGCAAACATAAGGCTTGATGAACTTTCTGTGAAGTCCTTCGAGTCACCAGCCAGAGCTGTTCTAAAAGTATCGTCGAGAGTTTTGGCTGCAATTTTATCCATCTCCTCAATTCCCTGGCTAATGGTCTTTCCCTCTGCCAGCCCGGCCGATATGGTTGCCGAAACAAACCTGTTGTAGCGGTAAAGCTGAGGGGGAGCGGTCGACTCCTTCACCTCAACAAAATTATCGAGCTGTACCATTTGTCCTGCATCGCTGCGAACGTAAAGCGATTTCAAATCGAGGGGTTCATTGCGGGTAGCACGTGGCAGCTCGCCAAGAATTTGGTATTGCTTCCCGTTCATGATGAAGTACCCAAAACGCTGCCCGCTAAGGGCGAGTTGAAGGGTTTGACCGATATTTTGGGTTGAAACCCCAAGCATGTTGGCCTTGTCACGGTTGATTTCAACCTGAAGTTCGGGTTTGGTAAACCTCAGGTTTACATCGGCCATGGTAAAAGTTGGATTATCCTGCACCTCGGCCATGAAAGCAGGGAGTATTTCACGCAGCTTGTCAATGTTTTGGGCTTGAAGCACGTACTGGATTGGCAAGCTGGCCCGCCGTCCACCAAATGTTGACTGTTGAATTACATTCACCCTGGCTTTGGTCTTTTTTCTGAGTTCAGCGGTTAGCATGTTGGCAATATCCTGCTGCGAGCGGTCTCTCTCCGATGGCGGTATCAGAACTACATCCATGGAAGCACCTCCTCTCCATGCACGCGAAGTGGCCTTCTCAGCTTCAGGAACCAGCTTATCAACCAAAGCAGCCACATCCTCAACATACGCTGCGCTATAGTCGTAGGTTGTCCCCTCGGGGAATGTAACGCTAAGGCTTACCTGCGATCTATCCTCCATAGGAGCCATTTCGGCAGGGATACTTTTCCAAAGTAGAACTATCAGGCCAGCAGCTACCACAAGAATAACAACTGGCAGGTACCTATGCTTCAGAAAGCTGCTTAGCGAATTCCTGTACCCACTATTCAACGAGGTAAAAAACTTTTCGGTGTAGCTATACGCCTTGCTCCTGGTATGCCGGGTTTTAAGGAGCTTGGTGGAAAGCATGGGGGTGAAAGTCAGGGCAACAAAAGCCGAAATGGCAACTGCTCCTGCAATTACAATACTAAACTCCCGAAACAGCCTCCCCGTCATACCCTCAAGAAAAACAATGGGAAAGAATACGGAAATCAAGGTAATGGTTGTGGCAATGATGGCAAAAAATATTTCGTTCGATCCCTTAACACCCGCCTCCAACGGGGTCATACCCTGCTCAATCTTAACGTAGATATTCTCCATCATGATGATGGCATCGTCAACCACCAAACCAATGGAGAGCACTATTGCCAGCAGGGTTAAAATGTTGATGCTGAACCCTGCAAGGTACATTATGAAGAATACGCCAACCAGCGAAACGGGGATTACCAGGATGGGGATAAGGGTGGTTCGCCAATCGCGAAGGAAGGCAAAAATGATAACCACCACGAGAAAAAATGCAATGTAAATGGTGGTTTGCACCTCCTTAATTGACGACCTTATATACTGGGTGTTGTCGAAACCCACCACAATATTTACATCATCGGGCAGGTCTTTTTTAATAAAATCGATACGCTTGTAAACCTCATCCACAATTTCAATTTGGTTTGCCCCGGGCTGTGGAATAACAACTACCGAAACCATAGGCACACCGTTCATTTTCATAATGCTTCGTAGGTCTTCGGGGGCCAGCTCAGCCCTTCCGATATCACGAACCCTAATCAGCTGCTCGCCAGAACGTTTAAGAATTAAATTGTTAAATTCCTCGGGTGTTGACATAAGGCCCAGCACCCGAATGGTAAGTTCGGTGTTTGCCCCTTCAATACTGCCCGCAGGAAGCTCCACATTTTCACGATTCAGCGCATTTCTAACGTCAAGCGGAGTCATTTGGTACCCGGCCAGCTTCGCAGGGTCGAGCCATATACGCATGGCGTACCTTTTCTCGCCCCAAATGCCAACCGAGCTAACGCCCGAAATGGTTTGCAGCTGCTCTTTCAGAGTAAGATCGGCAATTTCGGAAAGCTCGAGCAGCGAGCGCTTCTTGCTGTTAATGGCAATATTCATTATGGGACGCGCGTCAGCATCGGCCTTCGAAACAGTTGGCGGGTCGCAATCGCGTGGCAAAAGACGCTGTGCCTGCGAAACCTTATCACGCACGTCATTTGCAGCAGTCTCCATGTCAACTGAAAGTTCAAACTCCACGGTAATCCTGCTGCTTCCCTGACTACTCCGGCTGGTAAGGGTGCGAATTCCGGGAATGCCGTTGATTGACTGCTCCAGGGGTTCGGTGATCTGGGTTTCTATAACATCGGAGTTGGCTCCGGGGTAGGATGTGCTCACCGAGATGATTGGCGGGTCTACGCTAGGAAATTCCCTAACACCCAGAAAGGTTATACCTATTGCGCCAAGTAGCAGGATGATGAGGGAAAATACGGTGGAAAGTACCGGGCGATTTATACTTAATGATGAAAGACTCATGTGCTTTACTGGAGATTTATTGCATTAGTAATAATTGTATCAAGCTGAACAGGAATGCCCTGTCGCAGCTGAAGAATGGCGGAGGTAAGCAGAGTGTCGCCAAAGTTGAGGCCTGTGCGCACTTGAATGCGCGACTCGGTGCGTAGCCCGGTGGTAACCCTAACCTGTTCGGCTTTTCCATTCCTGTAGATGAATACCTTTTCACCCTCCATTTCGGGGATTAGCGCCTCGGTGGGGATTGAAACAGCGTTTTCAATTTTTGAAAGCTGCAGGGTGATGCTGGCATAACGACCAGGCTTCAGCTCTTCGTTGGGATTTGGGTACATAGCCCTAACCACGATGGCCCGTGTAGCCATGTCAACCTTGGGTGCTACCGCGTAAACCTTTCCGGTAAACTTACTTTCAATTCCGTCAATAACAAAGCTAATGTCATAGCCCGGGGTTACCTCCCCGGCGTACCGCTCGGGAATGGAAAATTCAATTTTAAGGGGGCTAACCTTAACCAGATGGGCTATTGGGGTTTGGGTTGAAGTGTAGGCACCCTCGCTAATCAAGCGCAACCCGACAATTCCATCAAATGGTGCCCGTAGCTCCGTTTCGGCAATACGCGCTTTAATGAGCATGATATCAGCCTCAATGGCCTGTAGCTCCGTAGATACCTGGTCGTAGCTCTCCCGACTGATGGCATCGCGCTCAAGTAGCTGCTTCTGGCGGAACAGCTTTTCCTCGGCCAGCTTGCGTTGAGCCTGAAGCTTCTGAAGCTGAGCCTGCAGCGGGGCATCGTTTATCTTGGCCAACAAATCGCCCTTTTTCACTTTTGTTCCCTCCTCAAAGTAAATGGCTACAACCTTCCCGGATGTTTCAAATGAAAGGTCAACCTCCTCATCCGGGAGTAAGCTGCCGGTGGTAGAGATCAACTCGCTCATGGATGTTGGAACAATAATAAAACCGTTGGCAAAAAGCGGCTGGCCTCCCCCACCCCGCATGGCCATTCGTCCTGGTACTTTATCTTTAGAATCACTATTTGAAGCATCTTTTACCTTGGGATACAGAATAATCCCAACTAAAAGTAGAGCAATAGCAACCGTAGTAGATATCCTGATAAGCCTTTTAGAAAATGCTGTCATTTGATGCTGATTTTATTTTAAGTTTACTAGTTAACACCTTTGCCTAGTATGACAGCAAAAGTTAAAAAAGGTTGAAAAACAGAAATTCATTTTTCAACAAAATTTAACAAAGAGAATTAAAATATAAGGGATAAAAAAATTAACCTTTCACATGGTCAGGGTTCTCAATTACATGGAACAATAAAAATCAAGAAGTTACCTTGCTAATAACAGGAAGAAATCGAGAAATCGAGTCTAATGCTCATCAGCACACGTGCTAACATTTATCCTTTTCCCTTTAATTCCTTACGCTTCGACAGGGTTATGCCAGGCATTCAACCTTTAGGATTTTTTTATTAATTTCGGGGAGCTTGTTAGGCAATCACCGATACAGGTAAAAGTAAGCTTTCAATGATATGAAACATACTTATAATGTAGCTTGCTCAAACACGCGTTAGCAAAATATGGGTGTTCCATCCGCCCAACCCCGATGCCTTAAAGGTATGGGTCAAGGTATTTGTAATCAGAAATTTAAAAATTTTGTACGGATGAAACCACAAAGTGTAATCAGCAAATTTTTTCACTACTTCAACCTCGAGTCCGAGCTCGACAGCTATGATCGCATTCATGAAAGCATCGTGAAGGACGTGGTGTTCAGGGGAACCAACCTGTGGATTTTAATGTTTGCTATCATTATAGCATCGGTTGGCCTGAATATGAACTCTACAGCGGTAATTATAGGCGCTATGTTGATATCGCCACTAATGGGGCCTATAAATGGTATGGGCTACAGCATAGCAACCTACAACATGAAGCTCTTTAAAATTTCTTTAAAAAATTATGGTTTTGCCGTGCTTGCCGGGCTTTTTGCCTCAACCCTCTATTTTTCAATAAGTCCAATATCAACTGCACATTCAGAGCTGCTATCCCGAACAACTCCCACAATCTATGACGTAATAATTGCTCTTTTTGGCGGGCTGGCCGGAATCGTTGCCATTAGCAGTAAGCAAAAGGGAAATGTTATCCCCGGTGTTGCTATTGCTACAGCGCTTATGCCTCCTCTTTGCACGGCAGGCTACGGATTGGCCACAGGGCAGTTCAACTTTTTCTTTGGGGCGTTCTACCTCTTCACCATTAATACGGTTTTTATAGGTATTTCATCTGTTGCCATTTCTCAAATTCTTAAATTTCCGATAATTGCTGACATGGATGTCAGGCAAAAGAAAAGTATAAACAGATGGATTTCTACGGTAATAATCGTGGTGCTGCTTCCGAGCATTTATTTTGGCTACAGGCTGGTGCAAAATGAGAAATTTAACCTGAATGCTAGC
>Ga0208459_1004145_pt1 | contig 10943 bp, 7 predicted proteins | sample AD_UKC087_MetaG_FD_184433 | JGI IMG/M metagenome (GOLD analysis project Ga0208459, IMG submission 184433) | Active sludge microbial communities of municipal wastewater-treating anaerobic digesters from USA - AD_UKC087_MetaG (SPAdes) (version 2) | ecosystem: Engineered > Bioreactor > Anaerobic >... | reverse complement strand
TTTTTCCATGTTTGGCTCCTGTGTTATATGGAAACCAAAATGAATTGCATAGTTATTTTGTCAAGAAGTTATTACACCTACTTTATGTCCACTTTTGCGTGCAACGGTCTTCCTGGTTGAATTTCAACCAAGGCATTGTTTCAGCTTCCGGCGGGCATTTTGAGGCCTTGTTCCAAACCGTGGATGACGCAGAGCGTTTTGCTCGTGAGGCAGCCCGGCGAGCAGGAACAAAGTGCCCCGGTCTGATGCTTGATTTTTTCCTTTCAGAGATCAATCTTGGCGCTCAGTTCAATCCACATGCTAAAAAGGATGAAACCAATCTGTTTTCAGATACGGCCATGACCGAGATAAGAGATAGGCTTGACACTTATGTCCCTGGCAACCCTTTCCTGCAAATGTCGGCGGACGGAAACCTTCCCATCTCCGCAGACGCTGCCCCTTGTGATGAAAAAAGGGAGCCTAGCGAGTATCAACATACCTTGGAAGAACAGGCAGACAGATTCTACGCGAACCGAACCCAAGATCAGCTGTCATCTTGGCGGCAACAGGTAATTGAGTCACTTAACATGGGGGACAAGTTCAAAGATTTTGAGGAGTTTTGCAAGCTCTCTTTGACCCCCAAGCGCAACCTGCTGGCGCTTCTCAAGCTGGACGGGAACGCTGTCGGACAAGGCTTTCTGGACTTCCAGAACAGTCTGCAGGGTAAAAATGTCGGAGAGGCCTTGGCCGAAATGGAGCATTTCTGGTATAAAAAGAGACAGGCGATGATGCGGATGATGCATTTAGCTGTTAAAAATGCAACCAATAGCCTCTTCAAAAAATACAACAAGCACGCCTTAGAACAGAAGACGCCTTTCATCATGCTGATGATGGGTGGTGACGACATCATGCTGCTTTGCCTGCCTGAATTTATCCATTTTTTCTTGCGGGAATTGAAATCTGAGCTGGAATATCTGAACAAGGCCAGTTTCTCCATGGGCATCGCCTTCTTCAAATACAGCTATCCTTTTTCACATGCCAATGAACTCGCGGAATCGTTGTTGGATTCGGCGAAAGTTAAATCCAGGGAAACCAATCCGCCGTCCAACGCGTTGGACTGGCATATTCTCTATTCCACCAAACCCCTGTCGATTGGGGAAATAAGAAGGAAGGACTACCTGATAGGTTATCAGGAGGGACTTCCGGATGTGCTTTCAGGCAAACCCTACACTCTCAGCGAGGGACTGGATTTGTTCGATAAAGCAGGTGACCTTGCCTATCTTATTGCCCAAAACAAAGATAATGAATCAGAAGATGCGGGCAAAAACAAATATAAAATGCTGCGAACCTCGATTTACAAAGGAAAGAAGCATGTCCAGGGACTTATCAGGGAATTGTTAGATCCCACGTCAGACTGGCTGAAGGAGGATAAGTTTTCACAAATGTTGGATGTGATAGAGCTTCTGGACACAATCCCGGAGGAGGAAAAATGATCTGGATCAGATTCCGCATAACCACGCTTGAAGACCTGCATGTGGGCGAAGGCATAAATAAGGCAGGACTTTACGACGACGGGGCAATCAAAGATGCCAAAGGCAACCCTGCCATCAGCAGCGAAACCTTCAAAGGCTTGTTAAGGCAATCGCTCCTGGAATTGTGCGGCCAAGAAGGAGAATCGCAAAAAGAGGAATGGAAGGGATACTACCGCATGCTGTTCACTTTCAGCGGGCAGAATTCCCCCGATATCACAGTGGATGTCGATACTAACACTCTGGGTGAAGAGAATTACATTATCCACACCTTTACCGCCATAGATGACAAAAGTCGCACGGCTGCAAAAGGATCCCTGAGGAGTATCGAATGCGTCAAAAAAGGTGTTTGCTTTGATGGATGTCTATCCTACAACCCCCGTGACAAGAACTCCAAATCTTTGCGTTCGTTCCTGGAGGAAGGCTTGCGCAACATCACCTGGCTGGGCAGCTACAGGCGTCGTGGACTGGGCTCGGTGAAGATTGACATCCTTACCGAAGCCGAACCGCCAGTCACTGAATTTGTGTCCGGGTCGGACAAGCCAACGGGGAAAGTTGCCTTGTTGCTGCGTTTGAAGGATGACACCACCATTGCAGGCGCGGGTGAACAGGGCAACCATTTTCTGACCCTGGACCACATTCCCGGGACCAGCGTGTTGGGAATGCTACGAGTGGCAGTTGGAGCTGCCTGCCCCGAAAACCTGGACCTGCTGGGCGGTGGATGCAGGGTGGAAAACCTATACCCTGTTCCCGAGGCAGTTGATGTTTTGGAAAGGTCCCGGGAGGAATGGGTTGTGCCTTATGTCTGCCCCGTTCCCATGTCGGCCAGAAGTCGGAAAGTTAGCGATATGTACAAAAACGTCCGCAAGGATCGGCCTCACTGGTGCTTCAAGCCGGAAGGACTGGACAGGCTGGAAACGCTTTTGAGCTGCGACAAATCATCGGATGACAAGACAGACGATTCAGCCAGCAAGAGTTTTGCGGGCGGCTACATTGTTTATTGTGGGGAAAACAACTGGCGGTTCCACAAGCCTTCGCAAAACTTGAAACTGCGCAACGCAATAGATTCCAGGACCCAAAAAACTGAAAAGAATTCCCTTCTTACCCAGGACAGCCTGGAAAAGGGCAATAGGTTTCTGGGTGTCATCTCATTCGATGATTCCGAAAATGCCGTAAGATTTATCAAAGCTCTGGAATTAGTTGCCAACAGGATTCGGTATCTCCATGTGGGCAGGGGGAGCAAGCCTGTTGAGATTGCCCGCTGTTGCCACATCTCGGCCAAAATCGATCCTCCACGCCAGTCTCACAAAGGCGGATTCATCCTAACATGCGTCTCTGATATGATAATCAGGGATGCCAAACTTGGTTTCAGCCGAAGTCTCGATCCCCGCCTGCTGGATGAAATCCTGGGCCTGCCCGCGGGCACACTGGTTTTGAAGAAAGAATTTTCCTCCACCAGGATCATACATGCCTACCATGGCCTTGCTGGGGTGCGTCGCTTCCCGGCTCAGGCGATTTCAAAGGGCAGCGTATTCGTTTTTGGCTGTGAAAACCCGGAAGACCTGCCTGAAAAGCTGGCAAAACTTGAGGAACATGGATTGGGAGAACGCAGTAATGAGGGCTACGGACGGGTGGTTGTCAACCTCGACCTGCTTCAGAACAATGCCGGTAAGACCAAGGTAGTTACATATAATCCCGAGCCCAGTCCTTTGGCCCAGCAGCATGAGGAACTGCACAAGAAAAAAGATGAGATCATAAGAGAACTTGAGGCAATCAAAACCGATGAAGCCAAGGGTGTCAAGACGGTGTGCCTCAGGCTGTTCCAGATGATGCAGAGGGGCATTGATCCCCAACTCATGCGCAGTTGGCTGATAAAAGGAACCTCCAAGGATACAACCAAAAAGTACTTTGAGGGAATCGTCCCCGTGTTTGACAAATATTTGGGTGAGGATCGCAAGTATAAGGAAGCTTTCAGTCTTGCCCTGAAGGAATATGGCAACAAGAAGGAGAAAAGATGAACAGGAAATGCCTGAAACTGACATTTGAGTTCGATACGGCACTGCATATCGGTAGTGGAACCCTGGCCCCGGAAACCGGATCCTCCGAGGTTTTGCAAAACGGCGCGGGTGAGTATCTGATCCCTGGCTCCACCTTCGCGGGCCTCTTCTTTGAACGCCTGGCCAGGCTGAAAGGACATAACAGCGAGGAGTATGCGAAACTGCAAGGCTCCAGACAAGTCGAGAAAAATGAACAGCGGAGAGCTACCCATGCTTCTCCTCTGATATTCCGTTCAGCGACTTTGGCAAACGCGAATCTGATGGTGCGGGACCATGTGAAGATAGATCGCAGGTTGAAAAGCGCCAAAGATGGGAAGAAATTCGCCCACTGGCAGATATCTCCGCATTGGGATAGAAAACCTCTGCAGGTTGAAACCATGCTTGAGTTGGATCTCAAATCATACCAGGAGGACTTCCTTAACCCCCGGGGTGTCAACATTGAGAAGGCCGATATCCCCAAAACGAACCAGTTGTTGAAAACCGTGAGGGAAGTTCTTGATAGTTGGGCTCATGAAGGACTGTTTATCGGTGCCCACGCCTCCTCCGGCATGGGTTGGGCTCATCTGGTGGATGCGGTGCTTCCAGCCGGAACTCCGGATTTGCCCAAGCCTACAAAAAAGGTTTTCAAGAAATGGAAAGTGGAACTCAAGGTGGGAGACGAACCGGACGGATACGGAACCAACGCCCTTCTGATTCGCGCTGGCGAAGGGGAGATAAGCTATCGGCTGGTCATTGATGAAAATGCTGACATCGACCCCTTTCTTGATGCTGTCTTCCTGCACGATGGGCAGAAGCTGCTCATTCCCGGTTCATCCCTCAAGGGAGCCATTTCCTTTTATGTGGAAAAATACCATGGCAAAGACGGATGGCTCAGAGACCTGCTCGGCCAGGAAGGTGAAACCGCGGGAAGGATTTTTTTCAGCGACCTGTACGCGGTTGATTTCCAGCCCAAGCATTTGCTCACGATCGAGCGCCATGCTGAGGATGAGTTTACCCGGGCGATCATCACCCAAGCGAAGTTTAACGAGGAACGGCTGTTTAGGACGGCTTTTTTGGGAGAAATCAGAGCATACGCTGATGATCCGCAGCTGTCAGATATTGAAAGCTTTGTCACTTTTTTCAATGACCTGGCTGCCAAACGGCTGTTCAGCCTCGGCGCCCAGGCCTGTCATCCCGAGGTCTTTATCACCCCTTTGGAGGATTGAAGAATGTATTACAAAACCATGAACATCGATGAAATCAGGAAGTACTGTTCGGAAAATCCCGGTCTCTGGGCTGTTGGCGAAAGGGATTGGGACGCGGAGTCCTACACTGAGATACTGGAGACAAAAGGCTGGAAGCCTGAACTGCCCCACGTTTTCTCAGTGAAGGACTTGACTCCCGTCCTGGACAAAATGGAATCAGTATGTGAGCTGTTCCTGTACAACAGCAGTCGCCAGCTGCACCTCGTGCGCTGGGATGATAATGTTTTTCTGGCCCATGAATCCACTCTGGCATTCAGCGACGACAAACTCAGGTCATACCGCAGCATTCTCCGGGAAGGGGAAAGCCGCTATAGCTTTGCCGTTGGCTTGGGAGTTCTGGAAAACTTGGCCGACAGTTTTGATTATCTGTTTGACCCCGAAACCAATGAATGGAGGCTTTACCATGAGTAAATCGAACCTTTCCTTCAACCAACTAGTTAGTGACATCAAAACAAAAAAGTCCAGCCTTCCCTATACATTTGTGGATGTTGATGAGTCTTCAGATGTCAACGTTGACTTAACCCCAATGAATGTGAGTCTGGAAGACCTTTACACCGGCGAGATTAAGTGCAGACTATATGTGCTGAACAAGATGCTGGTTGGAAACATACACAGTAAATCGGATGATGGTAAGACCACGTACATTCATCCGTTGAAAGTTGGCAAGGACGAGGATATCTTGATCAACCCCTACACGTTAAAATCCTGCATAGCCAACACAATTGCCCAACTTTTACGCATACCGCTGAAAAGGATCAATGACAGGAGATTTATATTCAGGCCGAATATTTCCTTCCGTTCAAACAAGTTGCGAACGGAGGCATGCGTCATCGACAGTATCAATCCGGATGGGGGCATCACTCTGATAGGTCTGAAGCAGCCATGGATTTTCTGTTATGACAGACAATCAAGTTTGCAACAGGGGACTGCTAAAACCAAGGATGAATGGCTGCATGATATCGAATGGTTAAAATATGCGACAGCCATTTCTGAGTCGGATTTCGGAAGGAAAAAAAAGGGCCAACTGCGCGACATGCAAAGCAATCCTGTGATAGAATTCTGTGAGTATGTTGATGGTTTAGACGGAAAGGGAACATTTGCCAAGGCATTCAGCGAAATTAACAAAAAGCCAGATGAGAAACCCAAGCCACCAAAGCGCCACAACCGCTTTGGACATGGTGGAAGAACTCAAAAAAAATACACGATACCAAAATCTTTAGTTGAAGTGTATGATCGGTTGATAAGCCAAATACTTGTAAACGATCATCTTCAGGACCACCCACTGGCAATCAAAGCACCACAACTTGGAGGAATGCATGAACTGACAAGCAAGAACCTCAAAGTCGGCGACATTTTATTTACCGAGATTGACGCCAATTCCCAAGTGGTCACATTTGGAAGGACTTGGTATTATCCTTGGCCGTATACCTTTTCGATCAGCGGTCTTAAGGGCTACAAAAGGCTTGCAGACGATGAGTTTACCATTGATGGCGATCTTGTCCGCATTGGATTCTTAAGGAACCTGTTTGGGTACTCGTTAGAAGACGATGATCTGGACCTAATAGGCAAGAGTAAAGATGTGATTCGCAAGCAGTTCAGAGCCAAAGCCGGAAAAGTGCACTTCAATTATGCAACATATGTGTCAGGGGGCTCTATCGGAGATCTTGAAGTTCCGCTTGCCGGTTCGCCCAAAGCCAGTTCATACGAGTTTTATATCAGACAGGATTCAAAAGAACATTTGAAAACCTACGGAGATCCAGCCTTTGACGGTGAGGCAAGGGCAAGCTTGGCAGGCAGGAAAGTATACAGGGCAAGCATAGCCAGTCTCAAGGCCATAGGTGTCAGGAAAGAAACAAACGTCTTGAAATCATGTGTCCATTACGACGAAAAAAATGCCGAATCCAAATATCCCATGTTCAGATTTACCTGCCGTTTTGAAAACCTTACCAAAGATGAACTGGATCACTTCTTGTTCGCTCTTGACCTCTATTCTAACGAGTTTGACGAAACCAAGACGGTCGACCTGTACGCAAACAAGCTACTTTGTCACCAGATCGGTTTTGCCAAAAATCACGGCTTGGGAGCCGTAAAGATTTTAGTGGACCAATGTGTGCGCTATATATACGATCAAGGTCATCTGAAAAGAGTAGTATTGGATGTAAGGCCAAGCGACATGGTAATGAAAAAGTTAAAGGACAATACTGATTTCGTGCAGGCTCATAAACTGTCAGATTCCAGGTTCATTTATCCTGATGCGCCCAACACTAAGGAATGGCATACTGGGATAAGAAGGTGCTACCTTGATTCGAGGCGTTGAACGGAATAACAGATGAAGCGTCATCTTTTTATTTGCATTGGCAACCGAGACCTGCAGGAGGTTTATCAACTTCCTTCCGGTTTCAAACGCCGCGTACGTATCTCCATTGACAAGCTCCAGGATGCCGATAATATTAAAGTGTTTTGGCCTGATGGAATCACCGAGCCGCGTGAACAAGATAAGAGAACGGACAAGGAAGCCGACAAACCTCAAAAAAAAGAAGATAATCAGCGGCAAAGCCTAGGCATCTGCTTTCCTATCTTCTCCAAAGTTCTGGCTTATCTAAACGAGAAAAGGGTGACTGAGATAGATCGGTTGTTCATACTAGCTACCAGCAGGAAACATGTGTTGCCAGCTTTGGAAAACATCAAGGAATCTTGGGAGAAAGGAGATTATCTGGAAAGGGTTGCAGGACTTTACGACTATTTGGTGGACGGGATCCTGCACCATGCCAAGGGAGACAAAACCAGCGCCATCGCGAAATTCCTTGCCCAAAGGATTGAGGCTGGCAACATGCCTCTGAAGGGAGTGAAATTCGAAGATATCACCGTTCTTGACCTTGGTTCCGCAGAGTATTTCAGCCCCTTGATTAATAAAGACCCCAGGCAAATCAATCTGGAAGATCTTAAAAGAGCCGATATCAACACCCTGGATTTCTTCGAAACGGAATTGTTTAGGAGCTTGAAACCCTGGCTGGGTGAACTGGAAAACTCTCGGATTTTCATGGGAAGCTACTCCGGAGGTATGCCCATGATGCAGCGTGGCTTGGATAACGTGTTATTCAGCTTTCTCAACCATGCAGAATACGAGCGTATTTTCACCAGCGAATACCTCTCCTACCAAGTTGACCGGAGGCTTCAGTCACCAACCCTGCGGGTGGTCAAAAAGCTAAATGACAGTGTGATTCGTTTGGCTTGGGGCCCGGCTGATTTCCTCTTAGGCAAACTTGAACGCAGCATACCTCTTCCATTGCCCGAAAAAAACCTTAAGGCAATGAGGCAGACAATTGACAAGGCCAGAAAAGTTGAATACTCTGCAAGCAAATGGTTTGAAAGGTTTTCAGGGATGATCTTCATGTCATTGTACGCGATGAACCTGAACGAGGTGATTGTCTGGCTGAAAAGCCTTCAAGAATCCGCATTAAAGCACTTGATCAGACAGGAATCCGGCACTCTTTGGCAGGGGCTTAATTACAAACAGGACAAGGTGGTGTTACTTCCTGGCGATCCCGGGCGCGGCAGATGGGTGGATTTGGATGTCCAAGGATTTCTGAACAGGGAATATGGCATTGACGAAGACAGGCTTCGCACCTCCTTTGCCATTTATATCAACCTCTTTCTCAATGAAGACAACCTGTCTCTCTCTCAGGAATGGGATGACTTGAACCAGATACGCAACCGGCTGCTGCATAATGGCTTGGCAGTTGACACTGAGCCAAACAACCTTAATAAAATCTTGTCCTTTATCGGCATTGAGTTTGATGACCTGAAAGCCGCCATAACCTGCCTGCAGGAAAATGACCTACTCGGCATGATGCGGTTTGAATCCAAATGGCTAGCCAACCCATTCTTCAAATCTGTAGGGCAGATCGCCGGTTTCACTCAAAACGTTTTACCGGAAAGGGAACTCTGCGCCCAATATATCAGGAGCCTCCATGCCTGAATTCCAGTTGAAGACGAGTCCTAATTCTCCGTGTGCGCGAGCCATGCAGGTGATGATTGCCACCATTGGCAAGCGGGACCTGCAGTTCGTCATCCGGCGGGAGGGTAAAATAATTTCCGTGCCGATTGGCAAAGTGTCAACAAAAACTGAGTTGATTGATGGTTTGGACCTTTTTGCCGGTGTTTGCGATATGGAGGAAACGACAGAAGTTCAGCTGGAGGAAATCGAGGGACTCTGTCTGCCGATGTTGCTCAAGGCCATGAGATTTGCCGCGAAGCAGGGTGTTAAAGTCCTTGATAGGCTGATCCTGCTGCCCACCCGACGAGATTCCTGGAACATCAAACTGGATGCCATGTTGAATTCCCTGACCGATGAAGGGGAGCGGAACAGGATATCACAATTGATCGCTAAAAGCATGATCAGGAAGTACGCGTCTGAAGACTTCACCTTTGCTAGCGCTAAACACATCGCAGACCTGATCAGAAGCTATTCCACTGAACTTCCGCTTGAAATTGTACAGGTGAATATTCTTGGCTTGGGTGATTATGGATTTGTGGATCAGATCTTTACCAAAGGCGAAAATCTCACCGCCACGGATTTGGAGAGGGCGGACATAAACCGTTCCGACTTCTTTGATTTTGAGATCACCGAGGCCCTCAAGCCTTTTCTCGCGGAGTTGGAATGTTCGGACATCTACATTTCCGCCTACTCCGGTGGAATGCCAACCTCCCAAAAATCCCTTATAAAAGTTCTGCAAAGCCTTTTGGTGTATCCCCGCCTAACACCCATTCATGAATCGGAGCACGGGGGTGGTCTTCTTCAGCAGGACCCCCAGGACGAGTTTCTGGCTATGTTCAGGAGTATGAACCAATGCGCGGTGGAAATGGACTGGACCACTGTCCGGCAATTCTTTGAGGAAATCAACACCATAAAACCCGGCTATTTCTCAGACACCCAAACCTCGTCCATGAATCTTATGTTGGATAACATCATGAACAACCAGAAGGAGCAGAAAAACTGGTTTTCAAATATATTCGTACTGACCCTCAAGGCTCTGTACAGGCATGACTACAACAACCTTCATATTTGGATTAAAAGCCTGATCGAAACTTCATTCCTCGAGTTGCTTAAACTACCTGAAAATCAAGAAAAGGGGTATCGCTTCGAACAGGAATACACTCAAGAAATAATAACCGGCAGCAAGGTTGAATTGCGTTTCTACAAGAATGCCCTGGTTTTCCCCGATGACAGTTGTTGTGATGCCAGCTTCAACGCGGTGAGGGATCGTTTCGGCAAGAATGTTCTGCATTATTTGGATGAGTATCACGAGCTGTTTTATAAAAGCAAGAAAACAACTCGATCGGGAGCATATACTGACCAACGCATATACCCTGAAAAGGTCAAAATAAAAAGGCTGAGGGAGAGGCGGAATGAATTGGTTCACAGGGGGCTCCCGGTACAGCTGGATAAGAACCTCATCAACTCCTTGTTCGGATTGCTGGGGATCAAGCAGTCTCATTATCACAAGGTTATCTTAGATCTGAAAAATCATGACTGGGAATCCGTGCAAAATTTCGAGAGGGAGACCTTGATCTCAAGCGAATTTTTTAAGTTGATGAAATCGATCGCCGGAATCACGGATGCTGGCTGGCTGCCCCTGGAAAGGGTCTGCATGAAAGAATATCTTGGCATTGTGCACGGAACCCCACCCCCTGCCAGCCCCTGAATGGGCCTGCTGATACTCCTGTCCTCTTAAACCGTCGCTTGCGGCGGTTTTTTCTTTCCCCTGATTTTCTCCAACTGTCCTATTGCGTGAATCATCCCCCTCCCGGCAAGGGAGGTCATTTCAAGCTGCTTATGACGTGGAACTCGCGCGGCAGGTTTATGTCTCAACCCCTCCCGGCAAGGGAGGTCATTTCAAGTTTGGCGACACCATGTATATGTTAAAACGCGCAATGTCTCAACCCCTCCCGGCAAGGGAGGTCATTTCAAGTGGGAATTCCTCTCTACGCGGGATGGACATTCCTTCGTCTCAACCCCTCCCGGCAAGGGAGGTCATTTCAAGAGCCTCGATTTTAGCCCTTTAGCAGAGCGGGTTTGGGACCCCATTTCCGTGAACCTCCTCTGACCCGGGCCTGAAATGAAGGTCGAAAGG
>Ga0208459_1004143_pt1 | contig 10948 bp, 10 predicted proteins | sample AD_UKC087_MetaG_FD_184433 | JGI IMG/M metagenome (GOLD analysis project Ga0208459, IMG submission 184433) | Active sludge microbial communities of municipal wastewater-treating anaerobic digesters from USA - AD_UKC087_MetaG (SPAdes) (version 2) | ecosystem: Engineered > Bioreactor > Anaerobic >... | reverse complement strand
TCGGGCAGCCGGACCAGGACAGGCGGGAATACGGCATCGCGACATACAAAGGCCTGCCGGTGCTAGTCGAAGAGGCGGGCGACATGGTCGGCAGGACCGTCAAGGTGAAGGTAACGAGGGTCTTCAAGGGGTACGCCAAGGCGAGGATCGAGGGAAGGCCGTCGACCTACAGACCTTCGGCCGACCTGGTCGATTTCCAGGACGAAGATGAAGCGGGCACAAGTGGCGGATCCTTGGACCTGGAGCATGCTGCGCAGCAGGAGGCCCCATCCGGCCAGGAGGCCAAGAAGAAGCGCCGCCGCCGCCGTCACCGCAGAAGCAACAAGGATGCCTCAGGCCCTGTAACCGATGGCTCAGTGGCGCAGGATCCGGACGACCTTGTAGACCAATTCCACGAATCGGACGGAAAGGACATGCCCGAGATAGCTGAGGAAAGGCCCGTCAAGGGCCATCCCGCCGGAGAAGGCCAGCCGGAGGCGTCCTCCGGCCAGGAGGCCAAGAAGAAGCGACGCCGCAGGCGCCGCCGCAGCAGGAAACCCTCGCAACAGGGGGATGCGACCCCTGAGGCACAGGCAAATGCTGCTCCTGCCTCCGATGCCAGCCAGGCAAGCCCCGCTGCGCCGATGACTCAGGCCGCCGTTGCTGAGACGGCACCAGCCGTGGGGCCCGCGCAGAGGGAGACGGCCCCGCCGGCGGCAGCGGCCGAGCAGAGGGCACCCGAAGGCGGAAGGCCGGAAGGCACGGAGGCATCAGCCGCGCCGGAGAAGAAGGCAAGGCCTAGAAGGGCAACAAGCCGCAAGAAACAGGCCCCTGCGGCCGTACCTGCCGAGGCGGCAGGGACGAAGCCTGTGGATGAAGCCGCATCGACGGCAGATGCCGCAGAGGGGAAGCCCCTGACAAGGACGGATACAGCGAAGGAAGAGGGTACCGCGGCGGAGGGTGCCCCGAAGAAGGCGGCCAGGAGAAGGCCTCAGAGGAAAACCGTGCCCAAAGCAGCTCAACTTGACATGACAGAAGAGTGAATATATACTCTTAATTTGTGGCAGCCTGCCTGCCATACTGCCGCTCGGCCTGGGCCTAAAGCGACCGCGAAAGCCGCTGCCCGAAGCCGGCGAGCCTGTAATGAGGAGAAATGTCCATGTATGCAGTAATCGAGACGGGCGGTAAGCAGTACCGCGTCGAGCCCGGCCAGGTCATCAGGGTCGAGAAGCTCGATACCAGCAAGGGCGACACTTTCGTATTCGAAAGGGTGCTGATGTTCGTAGACGGCGATACCGTGAAGATCGGCTCACCCGTGGTCGAGGGGGCAAAGGTCAATGCGACCGTCCTCGTCCAGGACAAGTCAAGGAAGGTAGTTGTGTTCAAGTACAAGCCCAAGAAGAGGATCCGCACAAAGACGGGGCACAGGCAGCCCTTCACCGAGCTTAGGATCGACTCTCTGGAGGCATAGATGATCGAAATCTGGGTGCGGAAAGACGGCGGGAAAACTAAAGGCTACCGCGTCGAGGGGCACGCCGGATGGGCGGAATCGGGCAAGGACATCGTATGCGCCGCTGTGTCGGCGCTCGCCATAGGGGCTGAGAACGGCCTCAGCGAGGTGGCAGGGGCGGTGCAGGAGGCGAGCGGCGAAGGGGGGTTCCTGGAAGTGACCCTGAAGCCGGAGCTAGACGAAAGGGCGAGGATACAGGCCGAAGCGATAGTAGACTCGATGGTCCTGGCCCTTGCAAGGATATCTGAGAGATACCCAGGCAGGATATTGATCCACAAATGAATTGCGGCATGGAGGTGCCTTTGATGATTAGAATGGATTTGCAGCTGTTCGCCCACAAGAAGGGAGTCGGCAGCTCAAGGAACGGAAGGGATTCCGCAGCGCAGCGCCTTGGAATCAAGAAGTTCGGCGGAGAGGCCGTCAAGGCGGGCAACATCATAGTTAGGCAGAACGGCACCAAGGTCCACCCCGGCACCGGAGTGGGCCTGGGAAGCGACTACACGCTTTTCGCCCTCGTCGACGGCAAGGTCAGGTTCGAGAGATTCGGAAGGGACAAGAAGAGGGTCGCGGTAGTAGCAGAGGCATAGGTTCCTGGAAAAGCATTCGCCGGGCGGAATCGTGATTCCGTCCGGCTTTTCGTTACTCCGGAGCCTATGCGGGTATACTATGTAGGGGGAAATGATCGGAGGTGGCCGGCTTGGCAAGTAGATCGTCCGGGCCCTTGTTTGTGGCTTTTGCTTCTGTCGCTGGTTTTGTGGCTTTCTTCCTGGCGATCGTGATGCCGATTCTGAGCTCGTATTTGACTGAGCTCTGGTGGTTCGAGGACATCGGCCAGAAGACCGTGTTCGTCAAGAGGTTCGGCACGGCCATCCTTACGGGGCTTGCAGCCTTCGGGGTCGTGCTCGCAGTGATGCTTTTCAACGCCGCGGTACTGAGGAACCAGTCCGGCGGGAAGGATGCGAGCCTGGGAAGGCCTTCCATGAAGGGCGTACCTTCCATTGCCATTGCCGTGGCATTGATAGCCAGCGCTTCTGCCGGATTGTCCATGGGGGCGAACTGGATGAAGGTGCAGCAGTTCATGTACGCGGTGCGCTTCGGGCAGGCCGATCCCGTCTTCGGGCTGGACGCGTCGTTCTATGTGTTCAGGATGCCGTTGTATGAGCTTCTATACAGGGGCGCCATGCAGGTGGTGATAGCGTCCATCATACTTACGGGAGCCATCTACCTGCTGGGTTCGTTGAGGGCCGAGCCTTATGAGACGGACACGCCGGGCCCCTTCGGGTCCAGGAGGCGGAAGTCCTTCAGCCTGAAGTTCGTGCCGATCAAGGCCGGGCAGCGCAACCATCTGGTCACCCTCGTCCTGGTGGCCTTCGCGCTCAGGGCGGTGGGATACCTCCTTTCGATATACAACCTGGTGTTTTCGCCCAGGGGCGTCGCTTTCGGCGCAAGCTACGCTGATATGCACGGCTCGTTGCCCGGCCTCAAGGCCATGATGGGCCTGTGCCTGGTCGCAGCCGGGCTTATCGCCTACGCCCTCTTCAGGAAGAAAGGGCTCAAGCCCGTCATAGCGGCGGCGGTCATAATGATGGCCGGCTCCTTCATAACCGGCACCCTCATCCCCGGCCTTGTGCAGCAGTGGTATGTGGAGCCCAACGAGCTTGCAGCCGAGGAGATGTACATAAGGTACAACATCCAGGCGACAAGGGCGGCGTACAACCTGGACAGGATCGAGGAGAGGGACTTCGTCTCCAACGGGGACATCACCGCGGCGGACCTTGCCTCCAACTCAAGGACTGTCGAGAACATCAGGCTCTGGGACTGGGAGCCCCTTCTTGCGACATTGTCGCAGCTGCAGGAGATGCGGCTTTACTACAGCTTCAACGACGTGGACATCGACCGCTACATGGTCGGCGGGAAGATGAGGCAGGTGATGCTCACCGCAAGGGAGATGGACGTCGATAGCCTGCCCGATCAGGCCCAGACGTGGATAAACAGGCATCTTAGGTACACGCACGGATACGGGCTTGTGATAAGCCCTGTGAACGAGGCGACGTCAGAAGGCCTGCCGAATTACTTCCTCAAGGACATCCCCCCTACGGGATCGCCCGACTTTTCGATATCCAGGCCGGAGATATACTTCGGCGAGCTCACATACGACTACGCTATAGTGGACACGGCCCAGGACGAGTTCGACTACCCTATGGGTGAGCAGAACGCGGAGAACAGGTGGGAGGGCGAAGGAGGCGTGCCTTTGGACTCTTTCTTCAGGAAGCTCGCCTTCTCATACAGGCTGGGGACCGTGAAGCTGCTTCTGTCTGCGGACCTCACAGATGAAAGCAGGGTGCTCTACAAAAGGCAGGTAAGCGAAAGGCTGAACAGCCTTGCCCCGTTCCTCTGGTACGACAGGGACCCATACATGGTGATAATCGACGGCAGGCTCAAATGGGTGGCCGATGCATACACCTATACGGATTCGTACCCATATTCCCAGCCGCTTGAAGGCTACTCTACCTGGGGCAGGGGCCCCAACTACATGAGGAACAGCGTGAAGGCCGTCATAGATGCCTACACGGGGGAGACAGTCCTGTACATGATAGACGAGCAGGATCCGATAATCAGGACTTATGCGCGCATATTCCCGAAGCTCTTTACGAAAGGCGAACAGATGCCCGAGGAGATCCGCAGGCACTACCGGTACCCCGAGGACATGTTCATGGCGCAGGCTAGGATGTATGCCATCTACCACATGCAGGATCCGGCAGTCTTCTACAACAAGGAGGACCTCTGGAGCATCCCCCTTGAAGTCTATGTGTCGAGCACCGCAGAGATAAGCCCTTACTACGTAAACATGTCCCTGCCGGGAGAATCGCCGGACGACCAGCGCTTCCTTATAATGATCCCGTTTACCCCATCCCGGAAGAACAACATGGTCTCCTGGATGGCAGGGCTGTGCGACGGGGACGACTACGGCAAAGCCGTCGTCTACAAGTTCTCCAAACAGCGCATATTCTACGGCCCGATGCAGATAGAATCGCAGATAGACCAGGATTCCGAGATAGCCAAGCTATTTTCGCTCTGGAGCCAGAAGGGCTCAAGCGTGATAAGGGGCAACATGCTCGTTTACCCGATAAACCATTCGGTGCTTTACATAGAACCCATATTCCTGGCCGCCGAGAGGAGCCAGATGCCTCAGCTTAAGCTGGTGCTGGCATCGGACGGAACGAGCATAGCGATGGGTAGCTCCCTCGCAGAGGCCCTGAAACAGCTGGTAGGCGAGGGCACGGAAGGCCCCTTGACTGGGGTCACGGGGGCAGAAGGTGCGTCGCAGCTGGCTGCAGAGGCCGAGAGGCTGCTTCTGGAGGCGCAGGACAGGCTGAGGAACTCAGACTGGGCCGGCTTCGGCGCGGCGCAGGAGGAGCTGGGCAGGGTTATCAGGCTGCTCGTGGAGGCACTGGGGAATGAGCAATAGCGCCGTCAGGGGCATCCACCGGGGCGAGCTGGACGGCAAGGAGGGCTACTTCCTCCAATCCCTTGGAAGGTGCGACCTAGCGATGACTCTCGAAAGCGGACAGGCCTTCAGGTGGAGGCGCAGGGACGGCGCCTTCGAAGGCGTCATATCCGGAAGGCAGGTGCGCCTGCGCCAGGCCGGGGAGACCGCCGTTTTCGTCGAGGGATCGGACGATTCCGAAGCCAGGTTCGTATCCCATTACCTTGCATTGGACATGGACCAGCCCAGCATAGAAAGGGAGCTGTCCGCCATCGACGGGATCATGCAGAAAGCCGTCGCATCGTCTTCGGGGCTTAGGACCTTAAGGCAGGAACCCTGGGAGACGCTAATCGCGTTCATAATCTCCGCGAACAACGGCGTGCCCAACATAACTAGGGTCATAGAAAGCCTGTCTTCAAGGTATGGAGACTTGATAGAAGGCCCTTTCGGGACATACAGCGCGTTCCCCAGGCCGGAACAGCTGGCAGGAGCCGGGCATGACGGCATCTGGTCGTGCAAGGCGGGCTTCAGGACCAGGGGCATCTGCGAGGCTGCAAGGGGAGTCCTTGACGGGACGATTGACCTCGACGCCATCGCCGCCTGCTCCTACCCAGAAGCGAAGAAGATGCTGCTTCCCCTGCACGGGGTCGGGGAGAAGGTTGCGGACTGCATACTGCTCTTCTCGATGGGGAAGCTCGAGGCATTCCCGGTGGACGTGTGGATCGAAAGGATAGTCAGGCTCCTGTATTTCGAAGGGGCCAGGATCAGCCACAGGTACATCAGGAGCTGGGCTGCCGAGACTTACGGCCGTAACGCGGGGCCTGCCAACCAGTTCCTCTTCAACTACGGCAGAAAGTTTGCCGCCAGACAGCTGAGGCGGGACGAAAAGGCAGCTAGGGAACGGTGACGCGAGGCAGATCGTCTACACAAAGGATATTGCATCGTCAGAGTACGCAGGTTATAATATAAAAGCATCGCTTGCAAGGACCTAGGGCGAATAGCTCAGCTGGCAGAGCATCTGCTTTACACGCAGGGGGTCACAGGTTCGAGTCCTGTTTCGCCCACCAGGAAGCTTGCGATGAATCGCGGAGGCGTGGTGTAGTGGTCTAACATGCCTGCCTGTCACGCAGGAGATCGCGGGTTCGACTCCCGTCGCTTCCGCCATTTAAGCCGAGGTAGCTCAGTTGGTAGAGCAGGGGACTGAAAATCCCCGTGTCGACGGTTCAATTCCGCCCCTCGGCACCATCCTTGGAATCTGCGGAAATAGCTCAGCGGTAGAGCATCGCCTTGCCAAGGCGAGGGTCGCGGGTTCGAATCCCGTTTTCCGCTCCATATTTTGTCTTAGGGTAGCACCCAAGGATAGGGAGCCAGGGCGACATAGCCAAGTGGTAAGGCAGCGGTCTGCAAAACCGCGATTCCCCGGTTCAAATCCGGGTGTCGCCTCCAGGGGGCGCTAGCTCAGTTGGTTAGAGCGCAACGTTGACATCGTTGAGGTCAGTGGTTCGACCCCACTGCGTCCCACCATTTTTAGCAGGCCGTGAGGCCTGCTTTTCTTTTCCGGGGGTCCGTCCGCTTGACTTATGGGCCATGAGGTAATAGCATTTATGGCAGAGGCCGTGAAGGGGAAATATACCGCTATACGCCGCAGAGACGCGAGGCCGGGGGCTGGAAGCCGCGCGGGCGACAACGGAGTAAGACCACCCCGGAGCCTGGACCGGAAGGGCATCGCCCCAAGGATCCACGGAGGGCACCGTTAAAGGCCGAAACGAGAGGGCCATACATGGCCAATTCGGGTGGAACCGCGGATTATGTCCGTCCCGTGATGGGACGGGCTTTTTTTATTTCCGATTGCTGAGGAGGGAAAGGACATGGCTGAAAACAGGGCGGCTACGGAGTCAGAGAGGCTGGAGATGCTAAGGCATACGGCATCCCATGTGCTCGCGCATGCGGTGAAGAGACTGTTCCCTGAGGTCAAGCTGGGCATAGGCCCTGCCATATCGAACGGTTTCTACTATGACTTCCAGAAGCAGACGCCGTTTACGCCGGACGACCTGGAGCACATCGAAGCCGAGATGGCCAGGATAATCGAAGACGACCTGCCGATAACCAGGTTCGAGGCAAGCAAGGCCGAGGCCGTGCGGATCCTGGAAGGCGCCGGGGAGACGTTCAAGATGGAGCTCGTCAACGAGCTTGAAGGGGATGTCGCCTCCTTCTACAAGCAGGGGGACTTCACGGACCTGTGCCGCGGCCCGCACCTCGCCTCGACGGGGCTGGTGCCGGCGTTCAAGCTTACCCAGGTGGCGGGCGCATACTGGCGGGGTGACGAGAAGAGGCCCATGCTATCCAGGATTTACGGGACGGCCTTCTTCTCCAAGAAGGAGCTTGACTCATACCTCGAGGCTGTCGAAGAGGCGAAGAAGCGCGACCACAACAAGATAGGCCGCGAGCTGGGATACTTTACGACGAGCGAGCTCGTAGGCCAGGGGCTGCCGCTCTTGATGCCGAAGGGGGCCAAGGTCGTGCAGATACTGCAGCGCTTCGTGGAGGACGAGGAGGAGAGGCGCGGCTATGTGATGACTAAGACGCCGTACATGGCAAAGAGCGACCTTTATAAGACGTCGGGCCACTGGGCGCATTACAAGGACGGGATGTTCGTCATGGGCGACGAGCAGAAGGGCGAGGAAGTCTACGCTCTGAGGCCCATGACATGCCCGTTCCAGTTCATAATCTACAACAGCGCGCTTAGAAGCTACAGGGACCTGCCGATAAGGTACGGGGAGACTTCCACCCTCTTCAGGAACGAGTCGTCGGGAGAGATGCACGGCTTGATTAGGGTGAGGCAGTTCACCATCTCCGAGGGGCACCTAATAGTAAGGCCGGACCAGCTGGCAGACGAGTTCAGGGGGGTGGTCGACCTCGCCCACTTCATGATGAGGTCCGTAGGGCTGCAGGACGACCTGGTGTACAGGTTCTCCAAATGGGACCCCAATAACAAGGAGAAGTACATCGACAATCCGGCCGCCTGGGAGGAAAGCCAGGCAAGGATGAAGGAGATACTAGACAGCATCGGCATAGACTACTACGAAGCAGACGGAGAGGCTGCCTTCTATGGGCCCAAGCTGGACATACAGATGAAGAACGTATACGGCAAGGAGGACACGCTCATCACGGTCCAGATCGACTTCGTCCAGCCCGACAGGTTCGATATGAGCTACGTCGACAGCGACGGCACAAAGAAGAGGCCCTATGTGATCCACAGGACGTCGGTCGGCTGCTATGAGAGGACGCTTGCCATACTCATCGAGAAATACGCAGGGGCGCTCCCCGCGTGGCTGGCTCCCGTGCAGGTCAAGGTCCTTTCGATATCCGACGGGCAGTCAGGATACGCCGAGGGGGTGGACAGGAAGCTCAAGGCGCTGGGCTTCAGGTCTGAAGTAGACAGGTCCGGCGAGAAGATAGGGTACAAGATAAGGTCGGCCCAGATGGAGAAAGTGCCTTACATGCTGGTAATGGGCGGGAAAGAAGAGGCAGCCGGCACTGTGGCCGTCCGCTCAAGGAAGGGCGGGGACATGGGCCAGATGACGCTCGAGGACTTCTGCCGCATGCTCAAGGAGGAGACGGACGTCAGGGCTTAGAGCCCGATGCCCTGACAGATGAATTCGCGGTTGCGACACAGTTTGACATGACAGGCGAGCGATGTTAGAATTATCAGGAATTGGAACAAGCAGAAGCATCCGCTTCTCACCGTACAGCGAAAGCAGTCCGGTAGACAATGACAGGCTTAGGCCGGGCGGATGAATCTGCCCGGCCATGATTATCATGCGGGGGTGAAAAGCAATAGGAAAAGATCTCAACATCAACGACGAGATACGTGCAAGGGAAGTCAGAGTCGTCACAGAGGATGGCGAGCAGCTCGGCATCCTGGGCATAAGGGATGCCATAAAAGCGGCCGTCGACAGGAACCTCGACCTGGTGGAAGTCGCGCCCCAGGCTAAGCCCCCGGTCTGCAAGATCATGGACTACGGCAAGTTCAAGTACGAGCAGACCAAGAAGGAGCGCGAAGCCAGGAAAAAGCAGCATGTGGTCGATATCAAGGAGATCCGCATGAGCGTCAAGATCGGCGAGCACGACTTCAATGTGTGGCTCAAAGCCGCCGAGAGCTGGCTGAAGGATGGCGACAAGGTGAAGGCCACCATCAGGTTCAGAGGCCGCGAGATGGCGCATCCCGAGTTAGGCCAGAGGCACCTTCTGAGGATGACGGAACTCCTGAGCGAAGTCGCTGTTGTGGAGAGGCCCCCGATGATAGAGGGCCGCAACATGTTCACGATACTTTCACCCAAGCAGAACTAAACCAACAACGCAATTGTTGCGTCAGGGAGGACAGTCAGATGCCTAAGATGAAGACCCACAAGGGTGCCTCCAAGAGGATGTCGGTTACGGGCACCGGGAAAGTGAAGTTCCAGCTAACCGGAAAGAGGCACAAGCTAGAGCACAAGAGCCCCAAGAACAGAAGGATCAAGAGGGGCACCGAGGTAGCAGCCAGCGGGGCCGCCGCGAACATCCATCGCATGTTGCCCTACTCCTGAGTAGAGGCAAGAGAATTAATCAAGGGAGTGACATTGAATGGCAAGGGTAAAGGGCGGTTTCGTCAGCAGGAGAAGGCACAATAAGACCCTCAAGTACGTGAAGGGCTTCACCGGAGCGAAGAGCAAGATCTGGAGAAGGGCCCATGAGGCCATGCTCCATTCGCTTACGTATGCATACAGGGACAGGGCCAACCGCAAGCGCGAGTTCAGGAAGCTGTGGATTGCCAGAATCAACGCCGCATCCAGGCTCAACGGGCTTTCCTACAGCAGGTTCATCGCCGGCTTGAAGGCCACGGGAGTGGAAGTCAACCGCAAGGTCCTGGCGGACATAGCCGTATTCGACGCGGCAGCCTTCTCCAAGCTCGCAGAGAAGGCCAAGCAGGGCCTTGTAAAGAACTAAGGATATGTTCCAAGAGGCTCAAGGGCGGCCCTGACGGGCCGCCCGGTTTTTGGAGATGCATTTGATCACATCAAGGTCCAACGAGAAGATAAGGAAGTACAGGGCCCTCGTATCGAAGCCCGAGGAAGGCTTCGTCACCCTTGAAGGCATAAGGCTCATTAGAGACTGCTTCGACGCGGGGGCTTCCTTCAGCGAGCTTTTCATATCCGAAAGATGCCGCAGGAACAGGGATTCGATTGAACTGGCAGAGAAGGCCAGGGCAACCGGGGCCGAAATCGTCGACGTCACGGACGACATCCTTGACTACATGGCCGACACGCAGCACCCAGGCGGAATGGCTGCGATCGCCATCTGGAATGCGGCAGAAGATATCAGCCCGGACCTTCCGGTAATCGCGCTGGACGACCTGCAGGACCCGGGCAACCTGGGGGCCATCATCCGCTCTGCGGCGGCGTTCGGCTACGGGGCGGTGCTTCTTGGAGGAAAAACGGCGAAAGCCAATTCGCCCAAGGTAGCCAGGGCCAGCATGGGTGCCATATACAGGATAAACATCCTGCATGTAAAGAACCTTGCGGCAGCCCTGGCCGGGCTCAAGGAGTGCGGTTTCAAGGTGCACGGGCTGGACATGGAAGGCGCGCCGATAGAGGACCTGAGGGCGGTAGTCCCATACTGCATGGTCGTCGGTTCGGAAGGCTCGGGCCTTTCCAACGATGTGAGGGCACTGCTGGACTCCACTGTCTCCATAAGGATGGCAGGCGGCGTGGAATCTCTCAACGCCTCAGTGGCTGCGTCGATCGCCATGTGGTCGGCTTCGAGGCATTGAAGGCGGCCGATAATGGTTGTTGACTCGCTAGTCGCGTTTTTGATAATATAACATATGCCTCGCCGACGTAGCTCAACGGTAGAGCAGCTGATTTGTAATCAGCAGGTTGCGGGTTCGAATCCCATCGTCGGCTCCAGAAGACAAGCAGGTATCCGTGGAGAGA
>Ga0208459_1004141_pt1 | contig 10949 bp, 9 predicted proteins | sample AD_UKC087_MetaG_FD_184433 | JGI IMG/M metagenome (GOLD analysis project Ga0208459, IMG submission 184433) | Active sludge microbial communities of municipal wastewater-treating anaerobic digesters from USA - AD_UKC087_MetaG (SPAdes) (version 2) | ecosystem: Engineered > Bioreactor > Anaerobic >... | reverse complement strand
CCCGATGGGAGTTGACTTGAAAAGCTTGTTTACGCCAGATCCACGTGAGCAGCGGAAAACCGATGAACTGCTTTTTGTCGGACGGCTGGTGGAAAAAAAAGGGGTCCACTTTCTGTTGGAAGCCATGCCCGCTGTATTAAAAAAACACCCGACAACCCGGCTGATCCTTGCCGGTTCAGGGCCGATGGAGCAAGAACTTCGACAACAAGCACAACGGCTGCATTTATCTGAGAAAATCGATTTTTTAGGAATGGTTTCACAGACAAGATTACCCGAGTTGTATCGAACAGCAACACTGGCAATATTTCCCTTCATCGTTGCTAAAAGCGGAGACCAGGAAGGTTTTGGCCTTGTTCAGGTGGAGGCGATGGGATGTGAATGTCCCTTCATTGCCGGCGACCTGCCGGCAATACACGACATCATTACCCATGAAGAAAACGGACTGATTTTTCCATCAGGCAATGCACAGGCTCTTGCAGATGCAATTATAAAGCTTCTTGATGATCCGGAATTACGTGGCAGATTGGCAGTGGCTGGGCGTAAAACAGTGGTGCAGAAGTTTGACTGGGAGGTTATTGCGGGGAAATACGCGGGAGTTTATGATATGTTACTCCAATTGATGTAAAATCGGTTATTCTGGATTGTTCAAGGATTAAAACGGAACTGAGCTGGCAGCCGGTTGTAGGAATGAACGAAGGAATCAGGTGGACATGGCAATGAATGCAGAAAAAACCTCTTTAGAAAAGGATCAAGAGCCTGTTTGCTCCATTTGCATTGCCAATTTCAATGGCGGTGAGGTCTTGGAGGCGTGTATTGAGTCAGTGCTTCGCCAGGACTTTGCTCAGCCCGTTGAAATTCTTGTTCATGATGATGCCTCCACGGATGGATCAGCGGATATCGTCAGTAAAAAATATCCTGTGGTCCATTTGATAAGAAGCAACACCAATGTCGGGTTTTGTGTAAGCAATAACCGAATGGCCGCACAGGCAAGAGGCAAATTCATTCTGTTGCTGAACAACGATGCCGAACTACATCAGAATGCGCTCTCTACACTTTATAATTATTCAGAAAAAGAAAAAGTATACGGCATCATTGGACTGCCTCAATACAACAAACAGACAGGTGAGTTGATCGATGTCGGCAGCTTGCTCGATCCCTTTCTAAATCCCATTCCGAATCTCGACAAATTACGTTCCAATGTCGCGATGGTGATAGGTGCCTGCATGTGGTTTCCGAAGCAACTGTGGAATGAATTGGGAGGCTTTCCGGAATGGTTTGAAAGTATTGCAGAGGATTTGTATCTATGCTGCCTTGCCCGATTGAAAGGATATCCGGTAATCGCGCTGCCGGATTCCGGGTTCGATCATTATGTCGGTGGGAGTTTTGGCGGAGGGAAGGTTGTTCACGGTGGCCTTCGCACCACCTATAGCCGGCGGGCGCTCAGTGAACGGAACAAAAGCTATGTTATGATTTTATGTTGTCCGGGGCCCCTGGCGCATATATTGATTCCACTTCACCTTCTTTTATTGACAATGGAGGGGATCATACTTTCAGTAGTTATGAGGGATAAGCGCATCTGGTCGGATATTTATAAATCCTGTTTGCAAGCTATGTGGACTAGGCGCCGAGAATTGTCTAAATTGAGGCGCGAAATACAAAATAAAAAGACCGCTTCTTCGCGATCCTTTTATTCGATGCACTCAATAGTGCCTTATAAATTAACCATGCTGATAAGGCATGGTTTACCGATACTCAAGTAGGATGACAGTTTACGGGATCAGCATGTCCTTTACGGCAACCTGCCAGCTTGTAGAGTAACGCACGTATTTCCCAGTTAATAATTCTTTTAAAATGATAGGAATACGAAGGCCTCTCCGTGCAGGAAGACGGCTTCTTGTTTGTAGATGCTGGATTTTTGAAGAGAGCTTTTTCATGGATTCATGCTCTGGCGGAAACCATTGACAGAAGTGGTCATACGCAACTTGGTATCGTTCAAGATCGCTCGCATAGTATACTTCTCTGTCAGTGGCTAATGTTTCGTTTATCCTGTATCCAATTCCTTTAGGCCTAGCACCGATCTGATTGTTTCCATGCTGTCGATACTTCATCAAGCTCTCTTGAATTATAGATAAGCTAGAAAACATAGCAAGGCCCAGGGCAAGCCATGCATCATGCACCCAACAAGAGGGAATCGGAGACAGCGCATCCTTCCAAGATGATCTGAAAGCGAGAGTTGCACCCGTTACGATCAAATGTTTCAGCAGAATGTCCAATATCTTGCCTTTTTGCACAAGCATCTGCTCCTTCTTAGAGAAAAGGACGACGTCCCAAAGGGAAAGACCCAATGACCGCAGATGTTGATCCACAACGTTGGCATTTGTAAATACACCATCGATTTCATGGTTCTGCATGAAGACCTGTTCTACCCGGGCCAACTTTTGTGGATGCCAGACGTCATCTTGGTCAGATAGCGCGATAATGTCTCCGGAACACAGAGAGATGGCTTTTTCAAAATTCTTTGTTGAACCGAGCGTCGTTTCATTGAAGTGAATATGAGTTTCAAAAGGGGCTTTGTTGGCGAAAGCGCGCAAGATGTCGCGAGTATCGTCACGTGATCCGTCATCGCAAATTAGCACTTCGTCGGGCAAACGAGTCTGAGCTGTGATGCTGGCTAATTGCTCTCTTATATATTGAGCACCGTTGTAAGTGCACATAGCTACTGAAAATTTCATTCTCTAATTATTCCCGTGCGCCTGCTGGAACTAGTTTATTCAATAATTATAACTGCTTATTTGAAAACCGGTTTCCGGATCATATGTTAATATTACTACACATATTTTCTCCCGGTGAGGTTTGGTTGGCATATCTCTCTGGGAAGCGGGATGCATTTGAACACCTATAACTTTACCATGTTTTTAGCCAACTCTATAACACGTGCACAATTATTGGCATCGATAAAACTATTGTATTTCTGTTGAGCTAACTTTCGCTCATCCTTATACTTATCGTTACCATTCAATATTTCCCGGCATTTTTCCATCACCTCATCCCAATCCCTGCACTTAGGTCCCGCCGTGGTAAAGTTACGGTAATCGTCATACATTTCACGATCGCCTGCAAGGTAATCTTCAAGATCAAAAGGAGCGAAAACCACCGGCCTGTCTAAAATCAGGTAATCGAAGTAAACGCTGGAATAATCTGTAATAAGGATATCTGTATAATTAAGTAATGGGTTTATTTCTGGGATTTCATCCTTACTTAACCAAAAAATCCGAGATGATGCGTTACTCTGTGGTTTGGCATCTTGTTGACCTTGATGATAATAGTGCATCTTAATCAATAAAAGTGAATTAGTCTCAGATAACACCTTATTAACAAAAGCAAAGTCAAAAGTGTTTATTAAATTAAAGGAGTCCCTGCCTTCTTGTCTGTGTGTTGGAGCATAGAGAATCACATTTTTAGCATTATAAGCCTTTTTAAGGTCTTCTATGAAAGAAATAGAAGGAGGATCTGAATTACGCAATACATCATTTCGTGGATAACCAGTAACCTTGACTTTTGCCGGTCTTATCCCAAAAGCGCTTGCCATAAACTCTTTGAAAAATTCACTGGCGGTGATGACCACATCCCACCTTTCTAAAGCAAATGGGAAAAAAGGTCGCCATATCTTGCGCAATATTCCCAATATGCTTAAAGGATCGGTTTGGGTAAACTTGTCATCCTTGCCGATTTTTTTCATTGGGGAGCCATGCCAAAGTTGAAGTTTTTGGGCTCGTGAAATGCCTATTCTATTGATGTCCGTGTTCCCGCAAGATGACACGGCCAGACCGGCTCGGCAGGACAGCCAGTACCCTTTCCATGAATTTATCATGTATGCTTCTAACCCAATTTGTCGTATTGAATTCATGATTTCACGATTGCGTGTCAGCCAGATTGCCCGTATTCTTGGTTCTCTTTGGCACACACTTTCAAAAAGCCATTTACTATTGTCCATATAACTATGTCCAAACCATGCGCCGAATACCCAGATGTTTTTTTTACGTGGGATTAAAAAACTGATCCAGTAAAAAGGCAGTAAAAGAACATTAATGGTAAACGAGCGGATTTTCCGGTACATGAAATATCTCCATCAAATGGCGTTTGACATATTAATTTGCAGGCGCTTTACGAGTTTTGAATATTCAGCTGGGGTTATCCCAACCAGGCCGACAAACAGTATGGTTACGAAAATAAGGGAATAGGGCATAATGCCATAATGAGGAACAATAGCCAGCTGAATGAACCCCATCAGCATAGCGATAAAAATCAAAATCCCTGAGCGTGTCTCGATAAGCCAACTCCGTACTTGGCGACATGCGAAAAAGATGTAGATGCTGTTTAAAAAAACATGCGTGATGATAGAAGCAGTGAGTGCGCCAATTAGATTGAATCGCGGGATAAGGATAATATTGAGGCTAATGCTGACGATAACCGACAAGCCGACGCCGATCATTCTCACAATTTGCCGATCATCAACCGTCAAAAGAATGCCGTAAGAAGCCCCCCAATAACGCAAAAGAAGCACCACGCCAAACAAGGGAAATAACTGGATAACTTCAGCGAATCCGCTGTTGCCGTAAAAAAACTTAACCAGTAAGTCTGAAAAACCGGACAAAAAAACAAAGCCAAGCACGCCGATCATCAAGCAATGGCGTGTCATACTTGTTGCCAGATTGACCAACGCATTACGATCAGAACTGTCCGCGGCCATCTTGCTTAAATACACATTTGAAAGAACATCGGTTAATATCAAGCCGCCGACCATAATCCGAAAGCCGGCTTGATAAATTCCGACCTTCTCAGGGCCCATAAAGTATTGAATAACAAGCGTGTCCACTGAGAAATAGAGCGTTCCCAATGCCACATGAGCCGCGAAGGGAAATCCGGTACGAAGCATTTTAAAAACAGCATTCCTGCTCGGATATATAAATTTTACGCCGCCGATGAGTCGTTGATAGATAGCCCAGGAAAGGCCCAAAGAAAATATCTTGGAAAGAAGAAAACCGAAAGCTGCCGCTATTGGACCTTTTCCAAGAAAAACCAGACCGCCGACAAGAATAAAAGTTGCAAGGCTCGACCAAAATGCAACAATTGTTTCTTTGTTGAAAAGCCCCATACCTCGAAAAGTCAAATTAAAAAGAAGGCTGTAAGAACTCAACACATTTGAAAGTATAAGCAATAAAAGCAGAATGCGATAACCGTCAAGTACATCTACTAAAAAAAGAAGGGGCAGCCCCACGAGAGTCACTGCAATGACTAAAAGACTTTTTGCAACCACTGCCTCACATGTCAGTTTGTGGGCATGCTGAGCGTTTTTGCCTATATCCCGGACTATCTGAAGATTGAATCCGTAATCGATTAAAATAACAATGATAGTCACCAGGGTGTAGGGGTACATAAAATAGCCGAAGGTCTCAGGTCCCCAAAAACGCGCCATGATCACAAAGAGCAGAACGCCACTGACGAAGCGCAATATCGTTGATGCAAGCATGAATAAAGTATTTCGAATCATAGTTTGCTATGGTATTTTGTAAAAAGTTTTTATTTCAAATATTCACATAATTTTAGCTGATTACAGGACATCCTATTGCTCATTGAACTCTTGCATGATCTTTTTGCCTTGTAAAGTTTGTGAGCATGTAAAGGATAATACAATGCAATTCAAACTTTGACTTTGAAACTATTGGGCAAAGCTGTTGAAACTCGTGGCCTATAATTGATGGTTATTCAATTCCACTTTAATTTGTGTTGTTGAAATTTCAGGTGTTCGCGGTAAATATATAACTTCACAATAATCCATCAAAAAATCAAATTTACCAGTCCAATCGTCACCAATAACAAATATGTCGATTTTATAAAGCTGAACATCAATAACCTTCTGCTCCCAATTCTCTTCAGGAATTACCAAATCGACATATCGAATTGATTCCAACAGTTGCCGTCTTTTGTCATATGGAAAGTAACAATTTTTATGTTTACTGTCTCTTGTGAACTCGTCAGTGGATAAGGCGACAATAAGATAATCGCCAAGTTTTTTTGCCATTTTCAACAAATTGATATGCCCATAATGCAAAAGATCAAATGTCCCGTATGTGATTATGCGCTTCATTAGAGTATCCTTCTAGCTGTATTTACCTACTCTTAAAGTACTTTAAAAATATCAACGCAATAACGAGTATTGCCCATTTTACATTTAGTCGTAAATTTTTCGTTTACAGCTATTATGTTTTTTTTCTTATATATCTTACCAGTTGATAACATATCTTTATCTGAATATTGAGCCTTTACTGGTAAATTTGGGCAATGGATTTGTTTTGAGAGACTTTTCTCGTAAACTACAATGATAAATCCATATTTTTTACGGAATGGGACAATATTATTCTCTTTAGGGAATTGTTTCGTGATTTTTTTAATATCTTTGTCGATATTAAAATTTAAGTTGTTGCGCTTTGGAAATTTTATTTCAATAGCAATGACTTGATCATTATAGGCAAAAACATGATCGATTTTTTTCTTCGCCCCTTTCTTATTTGCCGAATTCTTTGTTAGTCTGAATTCGGCTTGATGATTCCACTGATAAGTTTGAGCTATTTCCATGATTGGTGTTCGAAGCGAATATTCAGATATGATACTGTCACTTTTCCGTGCGCGCATGTAGCAAACGAAGCTTGCCATACAACGAGCCATGGCAATCATTGTAGTATCAACTGATTTATGACCTTTTATCGATGTCTTATGAACTATGGACATGAGTTTCCCCTTAATTGGATTTTACGAATTCTCTAGCCTCTCCCACACCAGAAAATTTGGCCGGTTTTCCAGTTTTGGCATAAAGGCCGTGAATTCCTCACTGGTTAAAACCAGGGGGCGGATTTTGCGCTTGATATAGCGTTCAGTTTTCCTGCTCAAGTCATTCAGGTGATACTGATCGATGTTGCCAACCAGCAGCAGGTCGATGATACCGGTATCTTTCCCCTCGGCATAATCATCAATGATGTAGGCCTTTTCCAGATCGCCCAGCCGAGTCAGGATGCTTTCGACAACCTGATCCAGCCCCATGACCTTGCTGACCATGGATTTCAATTCCGGGAAAAGAGGGTGATCGCTGTTTGCCGTGTATAAAACGTTGCGCCCTTCTTTTTCCGATGTAAGCAGTTTTGTCTTGGTAAGTTGGTTTAGTTCTTCCCGAACGGCATTGGTTGATACGTTAAGATCCTTTGAAAGTTCGCGGAGATAGGATTTTGTGCCGGGATTGAAGAAGAAACGCACAAGTAGGTTGATTCTGGTTTTTGATGAGATAATCCCTGAAAAAAGGTCGGTCATATGTGCTCCGTTACGAGTAGTTATCCTACTCATAACACAAGCAGAATGGTTGTCAAGGATTTTTTGGATATGTTCTGGATACCAGCTTTTGCCGGTATGACAGCTTGTGTAACTTCTTACCAGTCAATCAGTTTTTCCGTGTGTAAGTGTTAGTAGACTCAGGATTGGATTTTCTGCAATCCCAGTTTTGCTTTCATTTTGTATCGATTCCCGCACTGTGGGCATTGGTGTTTTGCATTCAGTTTTATTCCGCACTGGCATATCCAGCCTGTCTGGCAGGCGGGGTTGCCGGCCATCAGGGCATGATCGGGAACATCTCTGGTGATGACCGCGCCGGCAGCGACGAAGGCATAGCTGCCGATGGTGTGGCCGCAAACAATGGTGGAGTTGGCGCCAAGCGTTGCCCCCTTTTTAACCAGCGTAGGTTTGATTTCCGACATTCGCCGGATTTCCGCGCGCGGATTAATGACATTGGTGAAAACAACCGATGGTCCGCAGAATACGGCATTCTCCAATGTTACGCCTTTATACACGGAAACATTGTTTTGGATTTTACAGCCGTCGCCGATAATTACATCCGGTCCGATGACAACATTCTGGCCGATCGAACAGCTTTTGCCGATCCTGGAATCGGAAAGGACATGGGAGGAATGCCAGATTTTTGTGTCTGCACCGATTTCTACTCTTTCGTCAACAATTGCGGATGGATGCACAAAGACGGACGCGGGATTTTCCCCGGCAAACGCCGTATTTTTCTGCAAATTCATTCTCAGCCCGTTTGCGTTGAGAGAGCGTTCCGCCGCATTTAAAACCCGGAGAACCCGCAAACCTTCCGTGCCATCAGTAAGTGCTTGTATTCCATGATGAATACAATTTATGAAATGCTGACACTCTAGTTTCAGCGGTTCGGAATAGGGGTCAGCAATGCGCTCGGGAGTTCCTCTGGTCGGGACGGGAATATTATGATCCCATTTGACGGAATGCGGATAGACCAGCAGCTTTTCCTCCCAAGGCAGGGTATCGTCAAAAACAGCCATTTTCCGATCACCCACCACGACCAGCTTCTGGTCTTTAAAGGGATGCAGCCAAGACACAAAAACATGGGCTTTGAGGCCGGAAGAGAATTCCAGATGGGTTGTTGTGACGTCGGCGATTTTCTTGTGCAGGTAGTTGCCGCCTGTCGCTAGAACGCTTTCAGGTTCTTCTCCTGCCAAAGCGAGGATCATCGAAATATCATGAGGTGCGAAAGACCACAGAATATTTTCTTCTCTGCGGATCTTGCCCAGATTCAGACGGTGCGAGTAAATATAATGGATGCGGCCCAACTCGCCTGCGGAGGCGATTTGTTTCAGCTTCAGAAAGACGGGATGATGCTGGAGGAGGTGGCCGACCATTAAAATCAAATTATGTTCTTTTGCCAGCGCGATCAGTTCTTCAGCATCTTTTTCCGTCAGCGTCATTGGTTTTTCCACAAACACATGCTTGCCCGACAACAAAGCCTCTCTTGCCAGCAAAAAATGCGTTTCCGCGGGCGTGGCGATGACAACGGCTTCTATCTTTGGATGAGACAGAACATCTTTCAGGGAGGGGTAAAACTCACAGGAAGGATAAAGCTTGCGCATTTCCTTCAAGACGGATGCGCTTTTATCGCTGACGGCGGCAAGCGCGTGAAGCTCGGAAAAGTTGCGGATGAGATTTCTGCCCCAGTTGCCGGCTCCGATGACGGCGATGTTTTTATTTTTCACAGAAGGTTTTTTTGCCATCACGATTTGTATAGCCTTTCATTATCCTGAATATCCATCCACATGGCGAACAGGAGCGATTGAAAACTGCTGGTGAACAGAAAGAAAAAAGCCAGCATGGTTGTGGCGGAAACCGTTTCCCGGGAGAGCGTAACCGTCAAAATCTTGATAGCGTAAGGCAGGGACAGTATCCCCACCACAATGGCGAAGTGATAGAGTAGAAAAAGCGGGTGAAAATCGCGGAATAAATATTTCAGCCAAAGCCTTTTAAAGAAACTTTTAAAAAGCAGCCATGCGATCCGGGGAATGACTTTGCGAACCTGCATTTTAGAGGTTTCGCCGATGTCATAAACCGGCTTTATTTCAATTTCCTTTATCGTGCAAAAAGCGATGTTCAATTTAACAAGCATGTCGTTGGGCATGCCGTATCTGGGATAAATATTGTGAATTTGTATTGCGTTTAACGCGGAAAGAGAAATGGCCGTGTAGCCGGTTTGCGTATCGGAAACGTGCCAGTAGCCGGATGCAATTTTGGTTAATATGGAGAGGATGGAATTCCCGAAAAACCGCGTTTTGGGCATGATCAGGCGGGCGCCGCCGTGAATGAGGCGATTGCCCTTCACGTAGTCGATGTTTTCAGTCAAAACGGGGGCGCATATTTTTTCCAGTTCGGAAGGGTCCATCTGGCCGTCTCCGGCCATCACGGCGGTGCAGTCGATGTTGTGATCGAGACACCATTTATATCCCCTGGCGATGGCTGCGCCCACGCCGCCGTTTTTTAAATGATTGATAAGGATCACCCGGTCGGTGTCCGGATCGATATTGGCCGTTTCGGAGGGAACATAGTGTTGCATATCCTCCTGCTGCTTTTCCTTAAGCAGTATTTCAGCTTTATAGTATTGATTGTTGTCTGTTTTACCAGAGCCTTGCCTGTTAAGGCTTTTAACGGAACCCTGCTGACGGATATAGTCCAGAACGACGGCGGAAGTGCTGTCCGTCGAGCAGTCGTTGACCACGATAATGCGATCCACAAAACCGGGCATGGTTTCCAGAACCAGCCGGATTTGTTTTTCCTCATTATAGGCCGGCACTACAACTGCAACTGTTTTATCCAATAACATCGAAGGAAACCCCCGGTTCTTGTCTTGCTGACCACTTACTATTTTTGTGTTTATTTGTCTATTCGTTAATATTTGTTTGGAGTATCGCGAGGGTCGGGGTTGCTGAATTTTTCCGGCCTGGAAATTTCCTGTTAATTTCTTGACTCTTGTACTGATAAAGATTATTATTGCAACCCACGGATATAAAAGTAATAAAATTAAAATAATAAATTAAATATGATGAAACCGTAAAAAGTCACTTCTGTCACCCTGAGCTCGTCGAAGGGTGAATGCAAGTACTCGATATTACAGCATGGTTCGACGGGCTCACATGACAATATTTGTAAATTTTGACTTTTTACGAGTTGATCAAATATCAACCAGCCGGCAAAAAAGATTATCATGGATCATCAGACAGATGCTGAAATTGTTGCCAGAGTTTTACAAGGAGACAAGGAGGCGTATTCTTTATTGGTCGATGCGTATCAAGGGCCGCTATTTAACCTTGCTCTCCGGATGACCGGCAGCTATGCCGATGCCGATGATCTGACGCAGGAAATATTTTTTCGGGCTTATCAACAGTTGCGAAAATTCAATCAGGAAAAACATTTCTTCACCTGGCTTTACACCATCGGCATAAATATTATCAGGAATCACATCAAGAAAAGGAACAGGGATGAGGCTTTTAACACAGCGCAGAGATATTGCTCCGAATCGCAGATAAAAAAATTTGAGGAAAAAGAAA
>Ga0208459_1004140_pt1 | contig 10953 bp, 12 predicted proteins | sample AD_UKC087_MetaG_FD_184433 | JGI IMG/M metagenome (GOLD analysis project Ga0208459, IMG submission 184433) | Active sludge microbial communities of municipal wastewater-treating anaerobic digesters from USA - AD_UKC087_MetaG (SPAdes) (version 2) | ecosystem: Engineered > Bioreactor > Anaerobic >... | reverse complement strand
GTTACAGGCTGCAACCACCGAGCGAGACTCCAACCTACTCCGATCTTGGAATAGACAAGCGCGATGCCCACATTTGGCAAACCCTGGCAACTATGCCGGGTGCGTTAATAAAATTTTCACGTAAAAAACTTGCATTCACTTCAAATGTCGTGTATACTAACTTGTATGAACAACGAGAACAAAATTTCTCCAAAAGCAATACTCATTGACGAGCCGACATTCCAGGAATACTGGAAGACTGGCTATAAATATCATGCCGGGTATGATGCAGGCGGCACGGCGATCTATCACCCATCTGACCCAAACACCTTGTATGTGTGCGCACACCCAGGGTGTGAGGCATTGGTGGAAGGCTGGAAGGCTTCTTACGAGGCTGAAAGCATAAGAAGGAAAAAGGTTTGCGAAGATAGCAACCTGAATCGCAAGAGAAAAAATAAATAATTTCTAGAGGTGTATGGGGCGCGCGCCTTCCGGCGCGTGGGTGCTTGAAACGTATAGCGACCCCAAAATCCTCCCAAGTGCTATAAGTCAAGGGCGACACAGGGAGCACAACGTTGGTGCAGAGATGCACCCGTTGTGCCCCTTTCTCGTTAAAGGGGGCAAAGGAAAAACTTATGGCACGAAAAGGTTGGCTAAATTTCAGGGCTTCAGAAGAAGAGCGGGGAATCATCCGGGTTCTATGCAAGCGGGAAGGGATGACTATTTCCGCTTTAATCCGCGACCTGATCCGGGCTGAAGCAAAGCGGCAAGGGCTTTTGCCTGCTGGATTGATTTCTCTCCAGGAAATCATGGATCAAGGGGGCGAAGATGGCAACCAATAACCCGCTAATCCTCATCTTTGACGCGCTGGCAAACATTGGCGCAGTTGTCCTGCAGGCGGAACTATACGAACAAACCGAATCCCGGCTTAAGGAACTCGAAGCCCGGCGCGCTAAATATGAATCCCTTCTTGGGCATGAATCCGACATGCTGGACGAGGGGTCCGATGAACCCGATTAAAACCGCCTTGCACCTGGCAGCCCGGGGATGGAAAGTCTTTCCATGCTTCCCGGACAAAAAGCCGATGATCAAGGGCGGATACAAAGCGGGGACCGATGATATTCCACAGGTCCGGGCGATGTTTGCAAACAAGCCGGACGCATTGATCGGAATTGCAATGTCCCTTTCCGGCTTGTTTGCGGTGGATGTGGATGACATGCAATCCTGGCGGGATCTAAAATCAATCCACAGTCCCACAAGCCCGGTGACCGTTGGACCCATGCAGAACACACCACGCGGGGGGATTCATATGATCTTCAAGTATCCGGCGGGGATTCATGTCCCAAATACCGCCGGGGCATTGATCAAAGGGATTGACCTTCGAAGTGAGGGCTATATATGCACCGGGGACAAGTACCGATGGCTGGACGGTCACGGACCCGACACGCCGGTCACAAGCGCGCCGGGATGGCTATTGTCCTTGATTGCGGGATTAAGCAAGCCCAGGGCAAAGGGGGACAATTCCAAACCAGTCGCAATCCCGGGGGATCAGGTCGCTTGTTACTGGCTGGAGCGGTATTTACCGATGGCAGGTCCTGGCAGCCGCAACGAAATCGGCAAGCGGCTTGCGCTTCAATTGCGCGATTCCAGGATACCGCAGGCGGAAGCGGAATCCCTTCCCTACCCGGAGAAATGCCCGGCGGGTGATCATCCCTACACCCGGCAGGAATGGATTGCCACAGTGAGAAGCATATACAATCACCCGGCGCGGGAGCCTGCCACTCTACCGAAGGCATTAAGGCGGACACCATGACAGATTATGACCCAAACCTTGACCTATTTCTCCCACCGGTGACCGAAGCGGGCGAACCCGTCCCAAAGCCCAGGTACACGGTCCGAAATGCAGCCTTCGCGCTGCAGCCACTTCCGCCGGTGGACCCGGTTGTCAAGGGATTGATTAACCGGGGTGACCTGGTTATTCCTTACGGGGAATCGGGATCGAAAAAGACCTATTCCATGATATCCCTGGCGGTGTGTGTCGCAAACGGCAAGAAATGGCTGGACTTTGAGACATATAAAACACGCGTCTTAATCATTGACGAAGAATCCGGCGAGCGGCGATTATCGCGGCGCCTGGCTGAATCCATCCGGGGGGAAGTGTGTGGAGAGGATACCGATCTGCTTTTTGTCTCCCTTGCCAATTTCAAGCTGGATGACGCAAATGACGCGGCAATCCTCCAGGCATTGATTGAAGAATGTCAGGCGGGGCTTGTCATCATTGACGCGCTGGCGGACATTATGGACGGGGACGAAAATAGCAAACAGGACACACAGCCGGTATTTTCAGCCTTGCGTAAAATTGCCGATTCCACCAATGCGGCAATTATCGTAATCCACCACAGCAACAAAACCGGCGGATACCGGGGATCATCCGCTATTAAGGGGGCGGTGGAATTAATGATCGAAGTCAAGTCAGAGGATGGCAGTCCTTTTATCACCTTCCGAACTGTCAAGATGCGCGATATCGAAGCCAAGACCTGGACGGCGCGGGCGGTGTGGACGGATGATCAATTCTACCTTTCAACCGTGGAAAAAGGACAAGCCGATGAGAATTTCACCAAAGCCCAACGATTTGTTATCCGATTTCTGAAAGCGCATGGCGCTTCATTGGTGGACACAATAGCGGATAATGCCGAAGGGTGCGAGCCTGCAACGGCGCGAAGGGCGACCTATTCACTGGTAGACCGGGGAATCACTTTCAGAACGAACACCGGAAAGCAAGCCATTTATGACTTGACCGAGAAGGGGAAAAGTGTGCAACTGTGACGAACTGTGTAAATTACTGTGCGCGCACAGGTGCAATCTGTGTGTGCGGTGTGTATTTCTATACACCGCACACACGCACAGAACAGACACAAGGGATATATCTTTGCGGGGCTTGTGTGCTTTTGACGGTTTTATCAGTCTGGCATACCTTGACTAGTAGTGAAAGTATGGAGTAGCAAACATGGCGAACGATGGACAATTCAAGGATAAGCATGGCGGGGCGGGCGCGGTGAAGGCAATTCGGCGCAATACGGACTTCAGAGGGCTTGCGGCGGGGCATGAGACAGAGGTCCGGGCGGAATTGCAAGCCGAAGGGCGGGCTTCTATCGTGGAAAGAAATGCAATTCGGCTGCAAACTGCGGCTGATCTGTACTTCGAGGCGGTTATAAAAGCCTTCCAGGATGGCGAATTGGACCGGGCGGATAGCTATATCAGGCAATACGGCTGGCTGGCAGGCGCGGCACTTCGGGCGTGGGCGCAATTGAGGGGCGAATCACGCGAAAAGCCCGAAGATGTCCAGGCGGTGATCAGTCTATACCGGGAAGATGGGGGGCAAGATGCATAAAATTATTACTTTTGCGGCGGAAGAACTGAAGGTAAAGCTATATCCTGGACAAGCGGCGGCGCTGGATGAATACTACACGTCCAACAAGCCGAATTGGCTTTTCCTGGCAGGGCGGCGGGGTGGTAAGTCGCTAATATCGGACATTATCGCATGTTATGAGGGACTGGTCCCGGACTTCGGGGATGTCCTTCGCGAAGAGGAAGAACGTTTCATTATATTGCTATCAGTAAGGCAGGATAGCGCGAACTTGCACATTGAGAATATCAGCCGATTGATCCGCAAGTCAAAGACATTCCGGGGGATGATCCTGGAACGGACCCGGGAACGGATAAGGCTTGCCAATGGGGTGACTATCCTATCCCTTCCGGCGTCCGGGCGGGCGGTCCGGGGATATACCGCAAGCACCGTTATTCTGGATGAACTGGCACACTTCGTAGATACGCAAGGGAATCAGTCAGCCGATTCCGTGTATGATGCGATCTCTCCAGTCCTGGCAACGTTTGGGGACAAGGGGCGGATGATCATCACCACCACACCGGCGGCAAGGTCCGGGATTGTGTACGAATTGTATGACCGGGCAAGTCAGGGGGAACTGGAGGACTATCACGTCACCAGGGCGGACAGCCGGTCATTAAATCCGAAGGTATCCGAAAGGACAATTAACCGGGCAATGAACCGGGATGCGCTATCGGCAAGGGTGGAATATTATGCGGAATTTGCAGACCCGGTATCATCCTACCTGGACAGTGAGACGATTAATCGGGCGGTGGAACGGCGGCGAAGGGCGGAAAAAGGGGACCCGGGGCAGGTATACGTCATGGCAATTGACCCGGCAACAATGGCGGACCGGTATGCGTTTGTGATCTGCCACAGGGAAGAGGGGCGCATTATTCACGATTATTCCCACATTATGACTCCACCGGTGGACCCAAATGCAGCCGAAGAATTGTTATTTCACCTGGTCAAACAATTCAAGCCGAATAAAATCCGGTGTGACACGGCTTCAACGGTGGAACGGTTAAAGGGGAAGATACCGGAACTGGAATATACACCGTTTTCCCGTCCCTTCAAGCTGAAGATATACGGGGCGCTGAAAGAAGCCTTAAACATGGGGCAATTGTCCTTATACCCGGATGAAGATTTAATTGACGAACTTCACGCGATCCAAATACGGAACGGGGCGGATATTGCAGCACCGAAAAGCGGGCGGGTAAAGCATGATGATCTTGCGGATTGCCTGGCGTTGTGTGTAGAGGAATTAAGCCATGAAGAGGCGGCGATCCAGGTTGTAAAAGACCCGTTTGCGAATTGGCCCCCAAACCCGGGTGAAATTTATCATCCTGTTTTGGGGTGGGGGACATGGAACACGAAGCCGCACAGACCGGGGGTGACTTGGCAAAATTGCAGATACCGTAACCGGGGTTGTGAGGCTTGCGCTGAAGAAATGGAAAGAGAGGGCATTTATGAGATTGACGAAGCGATAGACATTGCAAGGATGGCGGATAGCGGGGGGCGGTGTGAAGAACCGCCTATTCATCCAGGGATTGCAGAAGAGTCCCAACGTAGGGAAACTCTATTAGATAACTTTTGGAAAATGATTCAAAACAAGGAGAAATGAAATGATAGTACGTTGGAATACACCAGGAAGCCGAAGCTGGGTCGAAGAACTTGCGGAAATTGGAGAGGCATTGAGGGAATACAACGATCATTTAACAATGATGACACCGTATGAACAAAGGGCAATCGGATTATCCGTATATCGGCGGCGGGATGAGATTGCACCGAGAATCCGTCAATGCGCAATTGCGGAATGGGATCAAGCCATTCAGAACGTCCGGGCGGCACACCAAAGGGTTAACGATGAAAAGAAGAAGGAATCGGCGCGGTGGGATTCAAGCCGGTTAACTTCTGAAATGGAACTTGCCCGGTCCCGGGTAGTCAATGCCATTGGCGCAGAATCCAGCAATGGACGGATAGCACAGGAATCATGGGACATGCTGGATCGTATTTACCAGGATGCGCAACAATCCGGGGATATTTATAAAATCCGGGCAACGGATGAGGTCTATCTAGGATTATTGAGTCACGTCAAGTCAAATGACATGGACGAGAGGATGAAGGCGCACGGGTACGGCGTCCGGGCGCGGCAGGACTTGGCAAAGGTCCGCACCACTCCCGAACTTGAGGCGGCACATAAAGCGGCGGCGGAAACCTATGATGGATTAACCGAAGCGCGTAAAATGCTTGGCGTTGTGGCGGAAAATCTAGGCTTTACCGCACCAAATGGGATGATTGAGGATTCCGAAATTGACAAAGCATTAAGACGGGTAACCCAGAACGGGCGAGGTCCTTTACTTATTGACGGCGAAGAGATGCAATAGCCTATTGAAAAAGGGCGCGAATTGTGATACTATCACAGGTAAGACTGGCGTCTCGAAGAAAGGGATTTCATTTTAATGAAATCACCTCTTCACAATCACATATTGCGGGCAATAGCCCGTCACGGAAAATGAGTCCCTTTCGAGATGCCAGTCTCAAGTGATTTCATTCCGTGGCGGGCTTTTGCGTTTCTGATAAGGAGATGTAGAAATGACGGATCAATGCGTACAGGAAGGTAGGAAAGAGGTCAGTATTCTTGACCGGATGGCGGAAGTAGGGCGAAGATATCCGCAAGGATTCTTGATTGCCTTGCAACAATCCGCAATGGACACACTGAAGGATTATCTTGCAGACAATGACATGCCTTCAGAAGTCTTTCAGATGGTGGACGGGATCATCATGCTGGAACGTCATTCCCGGGGCGAAGATTCCACCGTAGGCGCTGCAAGTATTGTAGAGACCGTCCAGGAAGTAGCCGAATTAATCCACAAGATGGATGGCGCGTACTACCTGAAAAACGGTGATTGTATCTTTGCATGATTTCACAATTGAATACCGCCTGCCTTGAAGGGGGCAAGGCAGGCAACGGAGGAAAAGAGAAAATGAAAAGAGCTGCAATTTATGCAAGAGTAAGCCGGGCTTACAAAGAGGATGACGAAAGGACGACCATTGAATCCCAGATATCGGATTGCGAGGAATATTGTCGCAAGCGGGGTTATATCGTTGTCCAGGTGTACATTGAGAAAGACAAATACCATTACAAGGGCAAGCTGGTCAATCCATCCGGGGCAAGGAAAGACCGTCCGCAATATCAGAAGATGATCAGGGCGGCGCTGAATCATGAATTTGAAGTAATCATTGCCTGGAAAGAAGATCGTTTATATCGCGGCATGTATGCTGCTTTACCATTGGCTGAATTACTGGACGAGAATCGAGACATATCAGTCGAATTGATTCAAGAAACTTTTGATTTTAAGATGCTTGGAATCAAGGCGGCAATTGCGAAGATTGAACTTGACAATATCCGGGATCGTATGGTCCGGGGGCGGCGGGCAAAGCTGGAGCGGGGGGAAGTACCTGGCGGGGTAGCGCGCTATGGATATTTCAAGAATGAAAACAATTCACTTGAAATCTTCGAGGAAGAAGCCCGGATTGTTCGGAAAATCTATGACTGGTATATCCAGGGTGTCAATAGTATGGAGATACGGCGCAGGCTTAACGCTTTAGGTGTACCGCCGCGAGTCAATAAAATTTGGTCAAAAGCAAGTATTCACAATATCCTATACTTTGAAGGTTATGCAACAGGGGAATATACAACCGCAATTGACGGAGATGTCTATACAATCCAATGCCCACCAATTATATCTATGGAGATATATCACAAGGCAATGGAGACAAGGCAAGCGAACAAGACCCACCGGTCCAGGAACGTCAAGGAAGATTATTTGTGCCGTGGAATCGTTTATTGTCCTTGCGGGTGGAAATGGAATGTCAGAACATGCCGAAGCGGTCAAAGCCGATATACCGCAAAGTATGGCTATTATGGATGCGCGCGAAAGGATCACCAGGCTGAAAATGTCCACCCGGATTGCCCGGGGACAATTGGATCAAAGCGGCTGGATGATTATGTCTGGAATTTCGTGGTCAATTTATGCCACAATCCCGAAATCTTACAGGATGCCATTGACGCAAAGATTCAAAAGCTGCTGGAAGAACAATCCGACATTGAAGCCGAAGCCGAATCCCTCCAGAGGGAACTGGACACGATTGCCAATGAAAGGCAATGGGTGATCACGCAAAACCGAAAAGGCAGAATCACGGACGAAGATGCAGACCTGCAATTGGGCGCGCTTCATTTTCAATCCCTTGAATTGCGAAAGAGACACAGTGAATCCCTTGCGGCGCTGGCAGCCTGGTCACAGGCTGAAAGGCTGAAGGAATGGACTGCAAGCTATTTGCGGAATATTGAAAAGGGAATTGACGTACTAAACACACCACCGGGGCATTTACCGGAAGATATCAGGGGTGTATTGTATGACTCATTGGGGGCGGCGCTTTTCGAAGAGAAATTTAACGGAGATCAGAATCGGGCGCTGGAGTGGGCTATCCTGGAAGAAAAGCGCCGGATTGTCAGGACATTATTGTCACGTGTCCTGGTAGTCAAGGGCAAGAACGGTGAAAAGCTAGTCATTCCGCAATTGGCACTTGAGATTCCGCCGGAATTTGCTAGTCTGGTATATGATGACCAAAGCCTGGCATACATTGAACAAGCCAGGAACTTGCGCATTGAAGAAGCCGGGCTATAATCAATTTATAAGCACGTAGTGCGTCTTTTTCGGATTTTGTTCGGTTTAAGGACGCAAGCGGATGAATGCGGATTATTACAAGCATGTGGGTGATCAATATGCTGCTGAAAGAAAGTGGTCGGCAGCATTACGGGCATATGACCGCGCCATCAGCATGGAAACCCATGATCCGGAAACATATCTTGGGCGCGGGATGGTTTATTACCAATTAAAGCGCTACCAGGCAGCGCTGGAAGATTTTAATATGGTGGTTCAGCTTGCTCCTCTTCACTCAGGTGGATACCTGGGAAGGGGGTTGGTCTACCAGGCTTTACACACATATAAACGCGCCCTGGAAGCGTATGATCAGTTGGTTCGGTTACTACCAGCAAACCCGGAAGGGTATTTCCGCCGCGGTCATATTCATATGTTGATTCGTCAATTCCCGGAGGCTTTGAGTGACCTGGAGACCGCGCTGGAATTAAAACCCACGCACGTGGATGCGCGGCTGGATTACGGGGTGATCTTAAGCGAAATGGGGGAGTATGAACAAGCCTTGCGCGAATTAAATGCAGTTCTGCAATTGCAGCCATCCAATGCGGTGATTTACTATTACCAGGCGCAGATATATCAAAAGCTTGGTAAACGTGAACTGGCGGAAGCTGCACTGACTAGTTTCCTGGGATTGTCAGATCATCCCATCTGGACCCAGCGTGCCCGAATTGAGCTTGAAAATCTCCAACAATCATCTGCGCAGAACCCAACCCGGATACAACTTAAGGCTGAGGAAAAGGATCAAATCAGGAATCTGGTCAAATCTGGCAAAAAAGCCGAAGCGCTCAAACAGGTGGTGGCGCTGAGCGGTGCCAGCCTGATGACCGCGAAGGCATACCTGGATTGGTTGATCCAGGAGGAAGCTGCCGGTGGAGAAATTTCCTCCAATCTCCTTTCAAATATGTAATTTTATTACTCCGGGTGTTGGTTGTTATAAGGTATAATCACCTTATAAACAATTTTATTAGGTAAAAATCCCACACAACGAAAAGTAAATACAATCATGAATTCATTCAACCTGCAAAGTCTGATCATTATTAGTGAGCAGACCACACCTGTCATGTATCCGCCAGATCTGCAAATTTCTGAAGCGGAATTTTTAAACCAACTTCACGGGAAAATTAAAACGTATCAACTGCCTGTTCTGGTGGAATATTGTAATTTAATCTATCATCATGAATTACCTGTACAGGAACAATTGCTGGTGGGCGTGGAGGAGTTAAAGTACCGGTATCTTAAAGTTCTTGTGGGGGTTCAAAAGCTGGGCGCACTTGCCTATGTGGAAAGACGGCAAATCTTAATCCCGCCCCAGCTTCCTTCAGAACTCAGAGAAAATTCTCCTGAACTACCACCACGTTTGACCATTCAGTCGGGAGAATTACCCGCAAAAAGCCCGATGAAACAAACGTCCCAGACGGTTACGTTTAAGAGCGAGGCACATAAAGAACGTGTGATGTTGATTGAACGGCGGCGGCTGGAACGTTATCAGGCGATCCAACAACGCAAGTGGGAAAGGGCGCGGTTGTTGGACGATTGGCAAACAGAAGTTCTTCGAGTGATTGACGAAGTGGATTACAACCCGCGGTTGAACTATCTAAAAGATTCGGTTGACTTGATGATCAAATCCGTAATTTCTGACTTTACAGACCGCGGGGCTCAAGTTAAGGAAACGGATGAAAAGACCCGCCGGGAAGAAGAATTAAAGAAACGGGCGAAAGATGTCCGTCGGAACTTCTAGCCGTAATTGAAAGGTATTATTGACATGTTGACCAATCAGCCTCACCAAACTACAGATCCGCAATCCTTCAATCCAGTATGCCCTGAATGTGGTGATACATTACATCCAATGGCAAATTTTTGCCCCCGGTGTTTTGTGCCTGTTTTTCCAGATCCCAATCTTTCAGAAACTGTGCGCGAAATCAGTGAACCGGGCAGCACAGATTGTTTCATCCTGCATACCAATACTGCGGTTGTGCCCATTTTTTCCCAACCCAACACTCATAGCCGCCGCCTGTTTGTCATGACCGGTAATGACGTGGTGCTGATCGTGGGTGATCAAGACCCATTTTATAAAGTGGCAACATTTGGTGGGATTGAAGGTTATGTTCTAAAATCCCTTGGCATTAAAGTGAAAGTGGGTTTGGGAGAGGTGGATGAATCAACTGCCTGGGGATTTTTCCGGGTCAATGAATACCTGATTGGTTGGAAGGGGGGCTCCAGTGTTCCTTATAAGATCCAGGATGCCCCGATCAAGCTCGAGCCATCTTTTCAGGCTCGTGACCTGGCACGGATTAAGTCGGATGTTGTGCTTCCAGTTGTGGGGGAGACCTATGGCTGGTTTGAAGTACAACTGCCTTCCAGTTTCCGGGGATGGGTACCGGAAGCATATGGCTATCGGATGTTAAGAAACGGATCATTACCTGAAGTGACCAAACCCCTGACAGCAGGAGAAATCCTGGCAGGGATTGCCGGCATTGCCGGTGTGGTAACCCTGGCTGGCATAGGGGCTGCGGTATCAGCAATTGCCAGTGACCGTTAACTTATTCATTTCAATCATCATCACAAGGAGAAGAAAATGCAATATTATGATTACAATCCAACCTCAGGTGATCTAAAAGACAACCTAACCTTTATGTTCAGAGACCCGGAATGGAAGAAGAAAATTCTGATTGGCGCCGGGGTGAATATGATTCCCATTTTGAACTTTGTCAATGGGGGATATATGCTTGCTGTTATCCAAAACCTTCGCAATGGTATCCGTCCCCCGTTACCAGCCTGGAGCGACTTTGGTAAATTCTTTATGGATGGATTAAAGATGATTGCGATTTCACTGATTTATGCAATCCCAATGATCCTCCTTTCCAT
>Ga0208459_1004131_pt1 | contig 10970 bp, 13 predicted proteins | sample AD_UKC087_MetaG_FD_184433 | JGI IMG/M metagenome (GOLD analysis project Ga0208459, IMG submission 184433) | Active sludge microbial communities of municipal wastewater-treating anaerobic digesters from USA - AD_UKC087_MetaG (SPAdes) (version 2) | ecosystem: Engineered > Bioreactor > Anaerobic >... | reverse complement strand
GCACACCAATGGACAGCAGCAGAAAGACCAGGTTGGGATTGGTGAGCAGTTGAAGCAGTTCTTCGATAAAGGTTTGTTCAAGTGCTTTTGGAGTCAGATCGCGAGTGTTTAGGGTCTGGTTTGCGCCGTTGACGAGCACAACCTGCCCGTCCAGTTGATTGAGCAGGTCGGGTAAATCAACGGCAATGCCGTCAATCAGCCCGACTTCCAGGGCCTCGCTGGCGGCGGCGGCGCGGGCGTTCTGGATGGTATCTTCAGCCAGGGCAACGGCAGCGGGGCCGCGGCGCTCGGCGTAACTGCGGACCTGGGCGCTGAGAACGTTTTTGATCTTGGCATCCATGGTTTCGCCAAGGTCGCCACCTTCACTATCCACCGGGCTGGCTGCGCCGATGATGGTTTCGGGTGCCATGTAGGCGGCATGCGCCGAGAGGGTAATGATGGTGCCGGCGCTGCCCGCCATGGCGCCATTGGGAGTTACATAAACGACAACTGGAATATCGCTGTTGCGGATGAGGGTTACCATCTGATTCATCAGATCAGTGCTGCCGCCGGGGGTATTTAATTGCAAGATCACCAGTTCGGCGCCTTGAGATTGAGCCACCCCCAGCCCACGGTCAAGATACTGAACCAGAACTGGCGTCAGCGGGCCTTCGGCAGTCAAAACGAGCGCAGTGCCCCCCTGCGATTGCGCCTGAGCCACAGTGGTCAACAGTCCGGCAATAAGAAGGATCAGCCAACAAACCCCTAAGAATCGCTTCATGAGACCTCCAGTATGTTTTTAATATTGTACAACGGCTTATGCAAACAAAAAAGGGGATACCGGCCTTAATCGCTGATATCCCCAAAATTGGTGATGGCTGTAATTAATCCGAGGTGACGAGGGTGCCCACCGGTTCGCCCAGGAGGGCCTGGCGCAAAGCGTTGGGGTCCCAGAGATTGAGTACCAGGATGGGGAGTTTGTTATCCATGCAGAGTGAAATGGCAGTGCTGTCCATCACTTCGAGGCGGCGGTTCAAGGTTTCAATATGGGAGACCCGGTCAAATTTTTTCGCAGCGGGGTTGCGCTTGGGGTCCGAGTCGTAGACGCCATCTACCTGGGTAGCCTTGATGAGGACATCGGCGCCAATTTCCATGGCGCGCAGGGCAGCGGCGGTATCAGTGGAAAAGTAGGGGTTGCCCGTTCCCCCGCCGAAGATGACGACACGGCCCTTCTCCAGGTGGCGAATAGCGCGGCGGCGAATATACGGCTCGGCAACGGTGCGCATCTCAATGGCTGATTGGACACGCGTCACAACACCCCGGCTCTCCAGAGCATCCATGAGGGCCAGGGCATTCATCACGGTGGCAAGCATGCCCATGTAGTCTGCAGTGGCGCGGTCCATGCCAACTTCCAATCCGACGCGGCCGCGCCAGAGGTTGCCGGCCCCAATGACGATGGCAACATCCACGCCCAGTTCACGCACTTCGCCAACCCGTTCGGCAATATGAAGAGCGCGCTGGGGATCAATGCCAAACCCCTGCGGGCTGGCAAGCGCTTCGCCACTCAATTTGAGCAAGATGCGGTGATATTTCAAGCCGTCCATAGTACCTCCTAGCGCATAATAAAGGCCAACCTTGCGGTTGGCCTTTTATTGTAACATTTACTCGCCGGAAACTTCGCCCAAACCCCAGCGGACAAACCGCCGGATGACGATATTTTCGCCGGTTTTAACCACAGCATCGTTAAGCAGCTGCTGGATGGTGATGGATTCGTCGCGAATGTAGGGCTGCAGGAGCAGGACAGTCTCGACTTTGAATTTCTTGAGAGCGCCTTCTACGATGCGGGGCAGAACAGCTTCGCCTTTGCCCTCTTCGCGGGCTTTGGCAGTGGCAATCTGCGCTTCGTGATCGAGGACATCCTGAGGAACGTCTTCTTCGCGAATGTAGAGGGGGGAGGAAGCGGCAATCTGCAGGGCCAGTTCGTGGGCAAAGGTGCGGAAGGCTTCGGAGCGGCCGACAAAGTCGGTTTCGCAGTTGACTTCCACCATCACACCCACACGGCCATTGCCATGCGAGTACATTTCCACAACGCCTTCGGCAGCCATGCGGCCAGAGCGTTTGGCTGCGGTGGCCAAACCCTTCTCACGCAGGAAATCAACGGCGGCTTTCATATCGCCATTGGCCTGCTCGAGGGCTTTGCGGCAGTCCAGGATACCCGCGCCAGTTGCCTCGCGCAGTTCTTTAATCATATCGGTCGTAATAGCCATTCTATATTCCTCGTCTCTTGCTGATGGTTATTCGGCTGCTTCGCCGGTGGTTTCAGTCGTTTCGGTGGTTTCGGGGCGCGGGGCCAGCTTGGCAAGGGTCGATTCACCGAGCAGGGCAGTGTCTGCCAGTTCGGATTCCTCGTCCATGCGAATGCGGGGGGCTGCGGTGCGGCGGGCGGGCTGCTCGGCAGCGGCGGCTTCGGCTTCCGTGCCTTCATCTTCCTTGTGGACAGCTTTGCCTTCGATGACGGCATCGGCAATCTTGCCAACCAGGAGTTTGACCGCGCGGATGGCATCATCGTTGGAGGGGATGACGTAGTCCACACCGGAGGGGTCGCAGTTGGTATCCACCAGGGCAATCACAGGGATGTTGCGCAGGTTGGCTTCGTGGACAGCCGTGTATTCGCGGCCGACATCAACCACAAAGACGAGTTCGGGCAGCTTTTTCATGGTGCGGATGCCACCCAGGCGCAGCTCGAGGCGGGCAATATCACGCTCGATGAGCAGGCCTTCTTTTTTGGTCAGGCGCTGCAGTTCGCCGGTATCGCGCATTTTCTCAAGGCGTTCCAGTTCCTGGATGCGTTGGAAGATGGTGGTCCAGTTGGTGAGCATGCCGCCCAGCCAGCGTTCGGTCACATAGGGCATGCCGCAGCGGCGGGCTTCTTCGGCGACAGTTTCTTGCGCCTGGCGCTTGGTGCCAACAAAGAGGATCACGCCGCCATTGCTGACGGTCTCGCGCACCAGATTGTAGGCGGTGGTCAGGGATTTGACCGTTTGCTGAAGGTCAATGATGTGGATGCCATTGCGCTCTGTGAAGATGAAGGGGCGCATGGCGGGGTTCCATTTGTTGGTGCGATGACCGAAATGGACACCACTTTCCAACAGGGCTTTCATCGAAATGACAGCCATTAGATATTCTCCTTTTTTGCGTTTTGCTTCCGCCTCTTTCATTCCACCCTGAGCCATCAGCTATGGATGGCACGCCAGGGTATGGTCAGGAGGCGTGTAAGATGTGCTGCGCAGCGCGCAACGGGCCGATTATAACACAGGATGGGCAGATCGGGATGCCGGGTTTCAGGAAAATCAGGCGGGATCGGTGGCGCAATTCATTCAATATGTGGCATGCCACCGGATCGGGATAAAACCCTATCTGCTCCGCCAAACATGCAGTGAAGTAAATATCTGAGAATGTTCACAGATAACCATTTGCCCCCGAGAAGAAAAAACACGCTATAATTCGGGCGTGACAAAGCGCACCCTGATCTTACTGCTGATTGGCCTGATGCTTTTACTGGCGGGCTGCCGCGGGGATTCGGGCACAAGCGGACAGGCGAGTGTATCTCTCCAAAATAAGGGGTCGGATACGATGGTGAACCTGGCGCTGGCCTGGGCAGAGCGGTACCAGGCAGAGCACCCGGAAGCCAGCATCTCGGTGACGGGCGGCGGCAGCGGCACGGGGCTATCGGCTCTGCTGAACGGGACAGTGGATATTGCCAATGCTTCCCGGGCGATCAAGGATGAGGAATTGGAGCAGGCCCAGGCAGCGGGCTTCACGCCGGGGGAATATGTGGTGGCGCGTGATGCAATTGCGGTGATCGTCAACCCGGAAAATCCGGTCAAGGAATTGACTCTGGCGCAAATTTCAGCCATTTACCGCTGCGAAATCACGAATTGGAGCCAGGTAGGTGGCGAGGATCGGCCGATTGTGCGATTATCGCGTGAAACCAACTCTGGAACCCATGTTTATTTTTTGGAAGAAGTGATCCGGCTGGGGGATAAAACCAATACCGATATTTTTTGTGCTGAAACGCTGCTAATGCCCTCTTCGGAGGGCATTATTGCGGAGGTGGCCGATAACCCCAACGCAATTGGTTATGACGGCCTGGGGTATGTGACTGAGGATGTCAAGATGCTGGCGCTCTCGGAAAATCCGGCGGGGCCATTTATCCTGCCATCAGTGGAAAATGTGAACGCAGGCACCTATCCGATTGCGCGTGATCTCTATATGTACACCCGAACCGATACCCCTGATGGGCTGGTGAAGGCATATCTGGAGTGGGTTTTTTCGGCTGAGGCGCAGAAAATTGTATCAGACCTTGGATTTGTGCCCGTGGAGGCTGCGCCATGATGGAAAACAGCCGCACCCGACGCTCCGAGTTCGCAATCACCTTTTTCATCAAAGCGGCGGGGTATTCCAGCATTTTGCTGGTTACGGCGATTTTTATCTTCCTGATGAAAGAAGGTCTGCCGGCTCTGGGAGATGTGGATTTGAAGACGCTCTTTGGGAGCCGGTGGTACCCGATTGAAGGTTATTTTGGCATTTGGCCGCTCATCCTGGGCTCGCTGCTGGTGACGGTGGGTGCGGCCCTGGTTGCCATTCCGCTGGGGGTGGGCACGGCAGTTTACATTTCTGAAGTTGCGCCGGCTTGGATTAAAGAAATTCTCAAGCCGTTGATTGAAATTTTGGCCGGGCTGCCATCGGTGGTGCTGGGTTTTCTGGGCATTACGGTGGCGGTGCCGCTGCTGCGGCGGCTGCTGGACCTGCCCACCGGGCTGACGGCTTTTACTGGAGCCGTGATGCTGGGATTGATTTCCATCCCGACGATTGTTTCGATTGGCGAAGATGCGTTGAACACGGTGCCGCAGTCTTACCGGCAGGCAGCGTTGGCGCTAGGAGCCACCCGCTGGCAAACCATCTGGGGGGTGACGCTGCCGGCGGCGCGCTCGGGGGTTATTACGGCGATCATGCTGGGCATTGGGCGAGCCCTTGGCGAGACCATGGCGGTCATGATGGTCACGGGGAATGCGCCTGTGCTGCCCATTCAATGGAACGCCCTGTTCATGCCCGTTCGAACCATGACGGCAACGATTGCCTCGGAAATGGGCGAAGTGGCAACTGGCAGCGCACATTACCATGTTTTGTTTTTCATCGGAATTGTGCTGTTCCTGTTATCGCTGATCGTTAATATCTTTGCGTCGTTTGTCAGCTCCAAGCAGCGCAGGCGGGCAGAACGGGTGCTCTCATGAAGCCCATGCGCCTGCTCAACGCCCGGCAACAACAGGTCATCGGATTCAACCTGCTGCGGTTGGTCAGCCTGGTCACGGTGCTGCCCATCCTGGGCGCGGTCATCTACATCTTCGTGCGCGGTATGCCAGCCATTAGCTGGGAATTTTTGACCGCTGTGCCGCGGGGTGGGATGCGTGAGGGGGGCATTATGCCCGCGATTGTGGGTACTTTATACCTTACGCTGGGAACGGCGGTGTTCTCGGTGCCGTTGGGGGTGGCTGCGGGTATCTATATTGCCGAATATGCCAAAGATAATGCACTGACCCGGCTGATCCGGATTGCCATCATCAATCTGGCGGGGATACCCTCTGTGGTTTACGGCCTGTTTGGGTTTGGTATCTTTGTGCTATTTTTGCGATTTGGCACCAGTATTCTGGCGGCTTCGCTGACGCTTTCTATAATGACCCTGCCGGTGATCATCAGCACAACCGAAGAAGCCCTGCGTTCGGTGCCCAATTCGTTTCGCGTCGTCAGCACTTCACTGGGGGCCACCCGCTGGCAAACGGTCTGGCGGATTGTGCTACCCCAGGCAATGCCAGGGATCCTTACAGGCGTGATTCTGGGGTTGGAGCGTGCAGCCGGGGAAACCGCACCGATTCTATTCACCGGGGCGGCTTTCTTCCTGCCGCGGCTGCCAGGTTCGCTGCTGGATGCGACCATGGCGCTGCCGTATCATATTTTTGTCATTTCCACCCAGGTGCCAGGGATGCCCATCCAAATTCAATATGGCACCGTGTTGGTGCTGCTGGTGTTTGTGCTGGGCATGAACTTGATTGCCACCCTCATCCGCTCGCGGGCGCGCGCCCGGCGGCAATGGTGAACCGCCATGGATAAATTTGTCATCGAAAACCTGAGCCTGACCTACTCTGACGGAGCTGAAAGCCTGCGCGGCGTGAACCTGACCATTCGATCCAACGCGGTCACGGTTTTATTTGGGCCGGCGGGCGGAGGAAAATCAACCCTGCTGCGGACCCTCAACCGTCTGAATGACCTGGCTGATGTGGCTGAGGTCAGCGGGAAGGTGCGGTTTAATGGTATTGATCTCCTCGACCCCAAATTGAATGTGACTGAACTACGGCGCAAGGTTGGGATTGTTTTCTCGCGACCGGTGCCGCTGCCGCTAACGATTCGACAGAATGTCAGCTACGGGCTGGAAATGGCCGGGGAACGCAATAAGGCGCGCCTGAATGCGGCTGTGGAAGAGGCGCTGCGCCTGGCCGCACTGTGGGATGAAGTTTATGACCGGTTGGATGCGCCGGCTACGGCGATTTCTGGCGGGCAGCAACAGCGGCTGTGCCTGGCGCGGGTGCTGGCGCTGGAACCCGAAGTGATTCTGCTGGATGAACCGACTTCGGCACTGGACCCGATTTCAACTGCGAAAATCGAAACGCTAATCATGGACCTGACCGAGCACTATACCATCGTCGTGGCGCCGCATAACGTGCAGCAAGCTGCCCGGATTGCAGATTTTGGGGCCTTCTTCCTGCAGGGTGAACTGGTGGAATTTGGGGTCCGAGATAAAATCTTCTTGACGCCGCAGGATAAACGGACGCAAGATTATATTGAAGGCCGGTTTGGTTAAAATCAATCGGGTGGGCCCAAAGGCCCACCCGATTTTTGATTAACTTAGGGCTGCTGCTCCGCTGGTCCGGAGATGCCAGTTGTATCCTTCTCATAACGCAGGAGCACCGCTTGAGCGACAACACGAGAGGAATAGGTGTTGAGCGCTTCGTTATAACCCTTGCAGGTGATCAGGGTCAGCCAGCTCCGGTTAGTTTCATCCAGAACAGAAGAGTCGTTGGGCTTGGTGATACCCACCCAGCGGATCTCGTAGATATAGCGCTGACCCCAGGCATGCAGGATCACACGGTCACCCCAGCGAAGGGTACCCAGGCGGGCAAAGGGACCCCAACCACATTCCAGACGATTGATTTAAAGGGTATGGTCAGCGCTTCGTTAACCAGAGAGTCCAACTATATCCCCAAAATTTTTCTGAATGTTTTGTGGATTTCTCCGCGAAAGATTGTCACAAGCGGAGGGATACCCTTTCCAAAAATTTTTATCAAGCAGCTTCTACCCACTGAACCTGGCCGCATTGAGCAAAGTTATATCCCCGCAGGCTGGAAAGGGTGGTTGAGAGTGCTTCTGGCCGCAGCCAGGTCAAAAGATCGGAAATTTCTGGGCGATTATAAGCCGCTGTGGGAATGATGAGATCATAACATTCTTCAGTCAGCGGGGAAAAAGCCAGTCCGTAAAGTGCGGCAGAAGCCTCCAACGCCAAACCAACATCGGCCTTGCCCTCAGCAATGGCCCGCGCAACAGCAGTATGGGTTGGCTGTGTATCTGTGTACCCTTGAATTGCCTCAGCGGCAATTCCGTATTGATGTAGTTGAGCATCCAGCCAGACACGGGTGCCAGAGCCGGGTTGGCGATTGATAAACCGAATATCAGGACGCAGCAGGTCGGCAAAGCTCTTGAAGCCGCGGGGGTTGCCCAAGGCCACTGCCCAGCCTAACCGGCGCGAAGCCAGGCGAACCAGAGCCACCCGCTGACCGGGCAACAACTTGCGAATGAAAGGAACATTGTAGGTGTCGGTTTCGGGATCCCAGAGGTGCGCGCCAGCCAGATCGGCACGACCTTCGGCTAGAGCAATCAGCCCGGCTAAACTACCGCCAAACCGAACGTTCAAGGTCGCGCCGGGGGAAATATCGCCAAAATGCGCCTGAAGCCAATTGACGGCAATATCGTGGCTGCCGACAAACTGCAAGGTTTTAGGCGCTGATTGTTCAGAGGTTTGCTGCAGGGCGCGCCAGCGATCCATGGCAAGGTCAAGCGCCTGCTGAATGGATGGCAATGGATGGCCCGCCGTCAACATTTCGAGCAGAAAGGCCTCAGCACGGTGGACCAGGGCGGCCCGTTGAAGGGGGGTGTCTGATTCAACCGGGCGGTTGCCGGTAACACAGGTGCCCTGCCCGGGGCGGCTGACCACAAGGCCCAGGCGGGCCAGTTCTTGATACGCGCGCTGAACTGTACCGGGGGTGCAATTCCAGCGCACGGCCTGCTCACGCATTGGAGGCAAGCGATCGCCCGGCTGAAGCTCACCTTCCAAAATCTGGCGGCGAAGGCTGTCAGCAATCTGTTGATAAAGATCGGCAGCGTTCATTATCTATCCTGCTAGGGTTGCAGTGCGATGAGGGATTGGTCGGGTGGGCAGGTTACCCACAATAGACCATCATTCCAGGCCAGGTCTGAAGGATAGGCGCAGACCGTGCCAAAGGATTCGGGCTCAGCCGTCTCAGGGTCGAGACTCAAGAGGGCGCCAGTCTCATCCAAGGCCCAGATGCGGCCATTGCCATAGGTCAGGGCGGTTAATTGCAGATCCAGCTTATCAATCACTTCGGCAGAACCGGCATCAATACGCCAGGTTTGCTCGGTGCCCGCTACCCAGATGCGGTAGTCATCAAAAGCCAGGGCACGGGCGCCGGACGGCCCGGCGAAATCGAGAAAGACCTGGTCTGGCGACATGAGCCAGAAGTGTCCATCGGTGTCGATCAGCCAGATCCAACCAGCGGCTTCAAGGCCGCCGCTGATGACCACATCGGGGCCAAACAGGTCGGCAAAAGGCAGGCGGGAGAGTTCATCGCCTGTGAATGGGTCAATCGATACCAGTTCGGGGCCGGCATCGGAGACAACCGCAAACCAGAGGGATTGATAGGCCCAAAATGGCGGAATGACGGGCTGGTAATCAAACTGGGTCAGCCGCTCTCCCGGGCGGGGATCCCACAATCCCAGCAAGGCGCCATCGAAAGCCCAAAGGTAGCCATCGGCAGCGCAGGCAAACTGCAGGCCAGAGAGATAGATCTCGTGGACGATGGGGAGGCCCGGCAGACGCACGACAGGCGAGGGTGTTGGAGGGAGGGCGGTTGGCGCTGGCTCGGTGGGGGGCAGGGGCGTGGGGGAAGCCTCAACAGGCAAGGATGTGGCGGTGGGCAGCACAACAACGGTTTGAGCAGGCTGAACCGTGCAGGCGGTCAGCAGCAGGAGCAGGCCAAGGGAAACCCAGAGTTTCATGTTACACCTCCAATGTGCGGGGTAGAAACGCACCAGCCAGTAAAGACAGGGCAGCTTGAATGATTATAGCTGAATTTGGAGTGAGGGGATGCTATAATGATTGGAATTAAAGCGCAAATGGAATGAGGACTGCATCTATGTCGAATGATGTGTTACTGGGTAAGACGGTAGTGATTACCGGTGCGACCGCCGGAATTGGGCTGGCGGCGGCTTGCGCATTGGCCGAGCAGGGCGCGCGCCTCATCGGCGTGGGGCGAGACCCGGTACGCTGCGAGGCAGCGGGGAAGGTGATCCAACAGGCGAACCCGAACGCTGTGGTGCAGTTTCTCCAGGCGGATTTGGCGCTACAAAGCGAGGTGCGGCGGCTGGCGACTGAGATTGGCGAGACACTGACGCGGTGGGGCGTGCCGGGGTTGGACGTGTTGGTCAACAATGCGGGGATGATTGCCAGTTCCTTGCAGCGAACATCAGAAGGCATTGAGCGCACCCTGGCGGTAAATCACCTGGCGCCGTTTCTGCTCACCCACCAACTGCTGCCGTGGCTGCAGGCGGCAAGGCCAGGGCGGGTGATTACCACCAGTTCAGAATCACATTATCGTACCTGGATCAATCCAAAGCGGATCAACCATCCATTGATCTACCATGTGCTGTGGGCATACAAAGTATCCAAGCTTGAAAATGTACTGTTTACGATTGAGTTTAACCGGCGCGTGACGCCCACCCGGGCCTATGCGGTGGACCCGGGACTGGTAAATACTGAGATTGGCCTCAAAGGAACCGGGCTACTCTCACGCTGGATTTGGGAGATGCGGCGCAGAGGCGGCACCCCGGCTGAAGTGCCCGCCCAGACCATTGCACACCTGGCCTGTGCTGAAGATCTGACCGATGCGCCCTACTGGTATAACGGCGCACCCAAACAGCCCAGCCGGACAGCGAGATCAGAAAAAGCGGCCCGTGAGTTGTGGAAGGTCTCTTGCGAATTATGTGGAATTGAGTGGTGAGGTTTAGCGGCGGCGGCGGCGAGTGCGAAAGACGCGGCGCAGGGCCCGCAATACAAACAACAGAATTACGGCACCGACAAAGGCAGAGATCAGACTGCCCCAGAACCCCGAACCAATGGCGATATTAAGCTGGCCAAACAGCCAACCGCCCAAAAAGCCTCCCAGAATGCCCACAATGATGGCGCCCAGCAAGCCCACCCGAATGCCCTTGACAACCCAATCAGCCAGCAGGCCAGCCAGGCCGCCAATGACAATCCAGAGTAAAATATCCCAAAATGACATTGCAGAACCTCCAAAGTAGAATGCTATGTTGATTATACTGCAAGCTCAAGACTAAGGAACCAGGAGAAGAACCGATGGAATTGATGGAAGCTTTGTTAACCCGCCGCAGTATTCGCAAGTTCACTGGCGAGCCAATCGGCGCAGAAGATTTGACCGCCATCCTGCGGGCCGGCAGCTACGCGCCTTCGGCGATGAACCGGCAGCCCTGGCATTTTGTGGTGCTGCGCGAGCCGGAAATGCTGGAAGCGATTACAAAGGTGCAGCCTTACACCCAGATGCTGCCCAAGGCTGGCTGTGGGATTG
>Ga0208459_1004120_pt1 | contig 10990 bp, 9 predicted proteins | sample AD_UKC087_MetaG_FD_184433 | JGI IMG/M metagenome (GOLD analysis project Ga0208459, IMG submission 184433) | Active sludge microbial communities of municipal wastewater-treating anaerobic digesters from USA - AD_UKC087_MetaG (SPAdes) (version 2) | ecosystem: Engineered > Bioreactor > Anaerobic >... | reverse complement strand
AGAATATTTAGAACACCACAAGGATAAACCCAATACGTTAACTGGAAATTGGATAATGGAATGAAGAGCAAAAATTTCATTTTTTTATTTAAACCTATGAATTTCTAATTCATAGTGGTTTAGTTTTGCCTTGTATGGCTGAAACGTCTTTAATTATTATAATAAATATTCCAATTAAAATTTGCATGATGCTGTTAATGAGTGTTAGAAAACAATAAAGCTAATGGCTGAATCGAGAGGTTTGAGGAAGAAATAATTCAATGCGACAAGAATAAAGTTATGGGTAAGTGTAATCGAAACATCGGACAAACAAGAGAACCTACAAAGTAATAATTTGACAGTTCTTAAAAGTATTTTGAAAATTGACCATCAATAGTGGAGGTTAGAAACCACTCCGCTGAGGCGGAAAAAAACGGCCTGCCCCGAAAGGTTTGTTCGGGGGGCGAAACCGAAAAGCCAAATGAGTAGGAATTTTAAAAAAACGAAATGAAAAGAAAAAATTTTTTACTAATCGTACTACTTGTTGCTGGGACAACATTGTTTTCTTCTTGTAAAAAAGAAGCACAAATCGAAAGAAACTTATGGAGTAATGGCGGGCAATGGAATATTGAAACTGCAACATATAAATATGACGATATCAATTCTACCGATTACAATTGCGGATTTTTTACATTTAAAAAAGACGGCAGCGGAAATGTTATTTTTACTAATGATGATGATGGAGGAATATTCACTTATTCAAACACAGAAAATAATATAACATTTATAATCGATGGTGATCTTCTAAATTTTAATATCCTTAGTTGGGAAAAAAATAATATGACAATTTATTATGTTGATACTTATGAGGATGAATATGGGTATTCTACGTATAAAACAACCTATGTTTTAAAGAAAAAATAATTTCTTTTTGACATCTGCACTCGCATTGGATTATCAGTTCCGGGCAGACATTTTTTTGCCCGACTTTTCAATTTTTAAAAGGTGACGAGAGAACAAGCCCATAACACATAGAGCAACAGCCAAAACACGGAGTGTTCATGAACACCGCTGAAAAGCAATAGTGCCGTGATAAAAGCCCTTGCCAAAAAAGCCCGAGAGATATAACATACTTTCGGGTTTTTTTATCAGCTGTAGTGGCAATGGTTAGTACCATCAAAATCGGAGAATAAACATTCGTGCATTCGTAGCAAAAGCATATTATTAATGCATTTATCCTCATTAGCACACCACCGTCCCGGCATATCCAAAGCCATTGTACTCCCTGGCCGAATTGATATAGGCACCTGCAGGATAAACAAGGAAAAAATCACCTGCTTTTACAGTTTCCGGCAGCATCAGGTTTTCAGCAAAAATATCATGGCTGTCGCATGTGGGGCCGGTAATGTTGTATGGCAACAATTTCACAGTTTCGTTTGTCTTATAAGGGTACACAAGCTGATATTTCAACCCGCCCATTATCCATTGAAACCCTTGAAAAATGCTGCTGTCTATGAATATCCAATGTTTTTTGCCGCGTTTGATAACGGCCGTTACAGCTGATAGCATGACTGCGGTGTTGGCCATGATAACAGAGCCGGGTTCGGCCATTATTGTCATGCCATGTTTTATTCTGAAAATCGCCAGTTGAGGTTTAATTTTTTTGGAAATATTGTTTAGCAAGGCGTATTGGTCCACGCCATGGGCCGGGAACCCGCCACCGATATTTAGGAAGTTGAGTTTTATTCCTTTTTCTTCAAGTGCTGTTGTTACTTGCGCCGCTATGTTCATGGCCGCCTCAAAGGTTTCCGGCAGGGTGTTGTTCCATCCCACATGGAATGCGATGCCTACCGGCCTTAATCCACAGTCTGTCGCCATTTTCATCAGCCTGCAGGCTTCCTGGGACCTGGCTCCAAATTTGTGTTCCAACTTCCATTCCGCACCCTTGTTGGGAACGGCAATTCGCAGATACACATCCGAAGCCGGGGCGTGTTGACTAAGTTTTAAAAGTTCGCTTTCTGAATCAAAAGCAAAAGTTTTGATGCCATAATCATGAGCCAACCGGATATGTTTCTGAATTTTTACCGGATTGCTGAAAATGATTTTATCAGGATCTGTCTGAATGTTTTTGAGCATCTCCAACTCTCCGGCAGAGGATATCTCAAAACAGACACCAAGCTTTTTAAGAAAGCTCAGTACGGCAATGTCGTGGTTTACCTTGACCGGAAAATAGACTTGTCGTTCCCTGATGCTAAAACATTTTAAAAAGTAATGCAGATTGTATGCTATCTGTTCCTTGCTGCAAATTATGACAGGCGTAGCAACTGTTGCTTTGAGAGCAGTAACTATGTTTTTTTTGAGTTCGGTGGGAAAAGCAGACAGGTTGTACATTTTTTACATTAGTTAAGCAAGTTAAATAAGTTAAATGAGTTAAATGAGTTAAATGAGTTGATTAAGTTAAACGGGAGGGGAAATCAGTAAATCACTACTTTTTTCCTTTGTACTTATTTAACCTAATCACTAGTTAACTAGTAAGTTAAATAAGTCGATTAAGTTTGAATGAGGAAATGAGGAGTAAGGGGTAAACGCTTTCGTTCCTCCTTATTTCCTCCTTTGTACTTATTTAACCTAATCATCAGTTAACTTGTAAGTCAAATAAGTTGATTAAGTTGGAATGAGGAAAAGAGGAGTAAGGGGTAAACGCTTTCTTTCCTCCTTTCTTCCTTTGTACTATTTGACCCAATCAACCTATTTAACTTAATCCTTCCTATAGCAATCCTCCGTTCATAAATATCTTCGCCTGTGCGTCATAAAACTTATTGACTTTCCCTGTCTTATTGTTGGTCAGGTTGGTAATCTCGCCGCTGAGAAAATCAATTTTTGCAGTGTCGCCGTCTTTCAGCTCAAGCTGGTCAAGCACTTCGGGATTGTATGTCAGTATGGGGAATGCAGCATTGATGGCATTGCGTTCGTAAATTGCTCCGTAAGATTCGGCTAGTATGCATGAAATTCCTAACGAAACAAAGCAATCCACGGCTTGCTGACGCGAGCTGCCTGCTCCAAAATTCTTTGCAGTGATGATGATGTCGCCGGCTTTGGCTTTCTTTGCAAAGTCTTCGTATCCCTTGAGGTTGTCAAACGAATACTGTCCCATTTCTTTGATATCGGTGATGGTCAGGTATCGGTTATGATAAATCATATCGGTGTCGATATCATCTTTTTTGATGATCCATACCCTGCCTTCCACTACTGATGGCTTTTGGGTTTTCTGCATATTTTCGCTTTTTGCCGAAGGTTTTAAAATTCCGAGTTTACCGAAAGCAGCCGGTTCTGAAGGAAGTTGGTCGGGTGTTGTAATGCATCCGGCAACAGCCGAGGCAGCTACCACGGCAGGCGAAGCAAGGTACACAAAACCTTTTCCCTGTTTGCCTTCAAAATTACGGTTTCCGGTACTGATAGTAACTTCCTGAGGCCCGTTTTGCCCAACCTGTCCTGCTGCACATCCTGCGCAGCCAGCGTTGGAAACCATGGCTCCGGCATCTTTGAATATTTTAATAAGGCCTTCTTCCAAAGCCTGATTCCAGATATCGTCGGTGGCGGGAACTATTTTTAATACTACGCCGGGGGCCACTTTTTTGCCTTTTAAAATACCCGCGGCAATGCGCAAATCATCAATGCGCCCATTGGTGCAACTGCCAATGAAGGCCGAATCGATTTTGGTACCTTTTACCGATTCCACGCTGGCGTCGTCGTGTGGATGTCCGGGACGTGCCACCATCGGAACAAATTTGCTGATATCAATATCGAAAACCTGTTGATATACGGCATCAGCATCAGCTTTTACCGGTTCTATCTTTTTCCCGGTAAATTTTTCAAAATGGCTGATGATAGCAGTAGTGGGAGAGAAGAAGATGATGATAGCGCCCATCTCCGTAGCCATTGAAGAGATGGTGATGCGTTCGTCCACAGTGAGTTTGTCGGCTTCTTCACCATAAATTTCCACGGAGGTACCTAACAGTTTATTTGCCCCGAAAATGCTCAGCAGGTTGAGTACGATGTCTTTGGCTGAAACATTTGCCGGGCGATTTCCGGTAAGGTTTATTTTTACAGAATATGGAACTTTAAACCATACATAGCCCTTGGCCCATGCAGCGGCGATGTCCTGATCGCCCATGCCCTGGCCGAAACAGCCGATGGCGCCCATAATGTTGGCATGTGAATCGGTGGAAACAAAAGTGCTTCCCGGCCAGGCCAGGCCGCCGTCGATTGCCTGATGAGTGCCGATACCGGCATCAATATCGTAAACACGGATGTTGTTTTCACGGGCATATTGCCGGCACAGGTGCTGGTTGGCAGCATATTTCTGGTCGGAACCGCCGGGGTTGCAGTCAAAGGTAAAGACCGTCTTCGACGGGTCGTTTACCGTGAGTCCGTTGTCCAAAAGATTTTTTACCACGTTGGCACCTCCAAAGTCGCGTGCGGCACGGGTGTCGATGGTTACATCAATGATGTCGTCAGGCTTTACGGTTGCCTGGTTGGAATGTTTTGCAAGAATTTTTTCTATTAGTGTCATGGCTCTATTTTATTATTTCTTTTTTCATTTATCCAATTTTTTTTAAATTTCTTTGCGACTTAGCGCCTTTGCGAGAAAAAAATAAAAAGTATTTACTATTCTTATTTATTTTAATCGGTCCTTGAATGGTTCAAAAGTCATGAAATCGGCGTGGTGCACGACGAAAGCCTCGGTGGTTCTTTTCACCATATCGCCTTCACCGGCATGTGTGGCAATGATATGGCAAACTTCTGCAGGAACACCGCATTGCTCAGCCAGCGATACACCGCTAAATGGATGGCGCAGGTATTTTCCATATTTTCCCTGGACGGATTTTCCGTCTTTCATCTCATATTCAAGCAGTTTTCCAACATCCGCAAGAATAGCACCTGCAACAAGCACATCCATGTTAACCGGAAGGTCATCTTTAAAAAATTTGTTCATCTGTTCGCCGCAATCTTTGGCAATGTGCACCACAGCACGCTTGTGCCCCATAAAAGTCACTTTCAGGTCTGGTCCGGCAAGTAATGTAAAAGGAATAGTGTTCAGGTCTTTGACTGTCAAAACACTTTTTTCGAGAGCTACTTCCCAGGTTTTTGCAGTTTTTTCACGCAGGGATTCATCTTTGATCCACATGAGTTCAGGCCATAATTCTAATACTTGTGCATTCATAGTTTTTTTGGTTTTAGTTAATATAAAATTTCATTTTTTACCACAGATTTGGTTTATATGGAAAAACATCTGCCAATTCGCCGGAATAATAAAACTCATAAGCCAATGCTCCAAATGTATAATTTTTTTCTTTAATCTGAATAGTTGAACCACCTACTGAAGGATTTGATTTCGGAACGGAACAGGCATAACCGACATTATACAGCGTCGCGAGTATTTCCGGCCGGTCCGAGATATCATATCCGGATCTTTTCCATTGCTGCCGGACTTCTTTTAAGATCACGGCGGCATATAAGTAAGAATAATAGTGGTTACGGTAATTCACCAGCCGGTCGTAACGTTCTTTTGTTACATCCGTGGTGCTGAAATCCAGCTGATGTTGGTATTTTTTTCCAGGATAAAAAATGGATGTGGAATCTTGAAGGTATTTTTCTGCCAGCATGGCCGTTTCTTCCTTAACACCGGTAACACCCAGCGAAAATTTCGCTTCCACCGATAAAATTTTTAATGGGCTGATAACGGTTTTATAGACTTCCCGTGTTGAATTGAACAGGCGCATTTGTTCCCCCAGCAATACGGATACAATAAGCCTGGGTTCCACATCCATCACCATACCCGCACTGTCGATCAGCGACGTATCTTTCATCACGGCAATTTTAAAATCCGACCATTCGGGAATGTTCATCCATTCATATAAATTACAGTCTTTTTGAGCATTTGTCCTGTTATGACCGAATAAAATCTCACATTCTTTTATTTTGTTGGTGTAATCATTGCTGTCTATCATATTAAGGCCGGCCGCGTCAATCATGCGTTCTGCTATGGCTATGTTCTGATGTTGCAGATAGGCCTTATGAATCAATTGTGCATTTGCAGGGTAGTATTCATTTAATACATTCAGCTTGGAATAGAATTTTGCGATCCTGAAGACATCATTTTCTGAAGAATCACTTTTAAGTGAACTATAATCATTATCCATCTTCTGAAAATACCGGTCGTTATAATCCACAGCTCCGGGATCATTGAATACATGCAATTTGATACCTACAAAGGCCGTAGTCAACAAAAAACCTATCAATGCAAAAAGTACGGTAAGTATTATCGAGGAGTACCTGATGGCTTTGTTTTGTTTTAACTTTTTAAACATTTATTACAGAATACTTTAGTCGTTTGTTTTTTTTCTGATGCCCAGGACATTGGGCATTTTTCTCAATTCATTATTATCATCGTCGGGATTGGTCCGGGATACATAACTCCCGAATTTTATGATCTCGTTTTTTCCAACATTAACATACAAAGAAGCTTCCGGGCCACCTTCCAGATACATCGCCGTTTGAATCTGCAGCCCGGATTTCAGCATGAAATTAATGAACTCATTTGCGCTGTATGGTGAACGGGAAAATAAGAAAAGGGTATTACCTGATTTATCAACTGCCAGGACGGTCATGCTGCATCTTAATTCGGGTTTTTTGTTCCAGTAAACAGCTTTCCCTTCATTATCAATCATCCGGATTGATTGGAAACAGGAGTGATAATTTTTTAATATGTACTTCCAATCCTGATTAACCATGTCAACAATCTGTAATGAAGCCAGTGATTTGTTTTTCGGATTGAAAACAGCCAGGGCATTAAAATTTTCTTTCACCTTCGCGTTGTTTATATGGTCATAATGTTGCATTAGCCCGACACCGCTGATGTGATCCTTCAGTGAGTACATTCCGGCATTAATTCCCCCGGTCAGGTTACTTGCATCACACCAATCTTTAATAGTCCTCAGGAGGCTGTCGGATTCGCTTGAAGCGACCAGCTCAAAATCAAAAAATGCCGGATCAATTTTAAGTATGCTGACCTTGGAATCAGAAAATTTTGAAATATAAGGGCCTGTCATTTCAGTATAAAACAACCCTTTATCCAGCTCATTCCACGTGATGTCTTCCGGCTTTGTTACAGATGCCGGATTTTTTCCCGAAAAAAACAGGATCAATACAAAAATACCGGGGATGGTTTTTTTCAGAAAATCGTATTTATTTTGAGATATCATGACGGCCTGCATTATAAAGCAAAACAGATTGATGTTTGTCTAAAGATGATTAAACTACAACAATCTGTTTTGGGTGTGATTGGACACGGTGCCTACATCTTTGCGATGATTGCGTCGGCCATCTGGGTAGTTGAAGCAGCGCCCTGGTTAATGACTTCCTGGGTACCCCTCATTTTAAGCATATCGTATGCGCGTACTTTTCCTTCAGCTACAACTGATTCTGTTGCTTTGCGGATGCGGTTGGCAATTTCGTTTTCGTTCAGATGTTCGAGCATCATCACGGCTGAAAGGATCATAGCAATCGGGTTCACTATGGATGGGTTGAGATCAGCGTATTTTGGAGCTGAACCGTGTGTTGGTTCAAAAACTGCAACACCGGAATCCGGATTGAACTGTGCTGAAGTTGCGAATCCCAAGCCGCCAATCAGGCCGGCAAATCCATCAGATACAATATCTCCAAACATGTTCTCAGAGATAATCACATGGTAGTTTTCAGGATTTTTGGTCAGCCACATCATCATAGCGTCGATGTTTACATCTTCCACGCGAATGCCGGGGTATTCATTTTTGCTCATTTCCTGGGCGATCTTCAGCATCATGCCTGATGTTTCGCGGATCACATTAGGTTTTTCGCATAAGGTGACCTTGTCAAAACCACGTTTTTTTGCGTATTCAAAGCCTGCCCTGATAATGCGGGTACAGAATTTTTTGGTGGTGATACGGGTTGACACGGCCAGCTCTTCGCGGGGGCACCATTCGAAATTAGGTTTGAAACGCGGATGCGTCATCAGGGCATTATACACATTGTCGGGAGGGTTGGTCCATTCCACACCGCCATAGAGACCTTCGGTGTTCTGACGGAAAATCATGGTGTCAACAATTGGTTCGTCAACTCCACCGGCTGCGTTGCGGCGGACGAAGTTCAACGGGTTGCCTTTCAGTGTCTGGCAGGGACGCATGCAAATGTCGAGGCCGAATTTTTGCCGCATGGTTACTATAGGGCTGTAATACACCAGGCCCTTGCCCTGCAGTTCGGGAACAAGTTCGGCTGCAGCTTTATCTTTTGGTTTCGAGGTGATAGCGCCGAAGAGCCCAATCTTATGTTCTTCAAGGAGTTTGATGGTACGGTCGGGCAGCGGGTTTCCTTCTTTGCACCAGAATTCCCAGCCGATGTCGCCATTAACGTATTCAGCATCAAAGCCTGCTGCATCGAGGACTCTGATTGCTTCTTTCAGTACGGTTGCTCCAATGCCGTCGCCGGGCATTGCTACGATGGTTCTTTTTGCCATAAATGTATGTTTTTTTGAGATTTAGGTTCTTTTATGACTACAAAATTATAAATTTTATTGTTGAAAAATATTTATTTACAAAATAAAATATAACGCCTTGTTTTGTTAAAACTGAGCGTTCGTAATACCATTGTTAAGTATGTTTTTTATTGACTATTTAGTCAGATATGACGTGTGCATATGTTTTAGGTGAAATTTCAAAAAACATCGTTATAACTGAAAAGTTGTAATTTTACATCATCAAAAAAACACAAAAAATGAGAAATATCCTTGTTGTACTTATGCTTTCCCTGCTCATGGTGTCGTGTTCGCAGGGCCCGAATGAAAAAGGCGAATATGTCATTAAGCCCGGTGGCGATGCCAAAGAGATACACGTAAAATACAATGCCAACGGCAACCTTGAGTACATTCAGCAATATGCCGGCGAAAAGGCCGAAGGGATTTACCTGAATTTTCACGATAATCAGCAGCCTGATAACCTTACTTTTATCAAAGAGGGGAAAAATCATGGTACAGGGCTGGTTTTTCATAAAAACGGCATGCTCAACAATGTCGGAAATTATGTAGATGGTGAACGTTCGGGATGGTTTTATGTTTTCGACAGAAACAGCGTGCTTACAGGAAAGCGCGAGTATATAGTCCTGGATGGCAAAAGCTATCTGAATCAGTGGATAGAGTACGACCGGAATGGCTTGCCTGATAAGATGAACAGCAGCTACCTGAATGTGAAGGCCCCCAAAGACACCATAAAAAACGGCGAAGAATTTCAACTGTCGGTTGCTCTGGAAGCATCCTTTTTTAAACAGTACATGTTGCTGATTGTTGGTCCTTTTGACGAAAAATACCAACTGCCGGCCAACGCGACCTGCGATACAATCAAGAGCAACAACTACAACGCATTGTACAAAACAAAGAGTTATAAAAAAGGTAAAAATGTTATCAGGGGGATGGTGCAGGAGATAAAATTAAAAGATAATGAAAGCGCTTACGAAGTTCGTAAGATATACTTCTCAACAGAGTTTTTTGTCAGTAAATAACACGGTAAACAGAATTTTATGATAAAGCAAATCATATTTATTATTGCTCTGGCAATAACGCTGGGTGTTTTTTTCTACACGATATCCCGTCTGTACAAGTTTTTCGGTTTCACTAAGCCATTTGCTCTGGGCACCTGGGGCAAGCGATTTCGTGTTATGTTTAAAGTGGCGATTTTTCAGTCAAAAATCTTTCGTCGTCCGGTGATAGGCTTTTTCCACGCCATGGTGTTTTGGGGATTTTGCGTAATACTCATTGGCAGTATCGAGATGGTTATCGATGGCGTTTCGGGGTCAGAGCGTGTGTTGTCCTGCCTGGGGGTGTTTTATGATATTATCACGGCATCCGGAGATATCTTTGCCCTGATCATTATCGTGGCAATAATTGTTTTCCTGGTAAGAAGGCTAGTTATAAAAGTAAAGCGCTTTGAAGGTATCGAAATGAAGCCGAAAAACCACTGGGATGCAGCCATGGCGCTTACGATGATTCTTATTCTGATGATATCACTGCTGGGGATGAATACCTTTTATCTTACTTCCTGCGAGTTCCTAAAACACGATGTTCATGGCACATACCCGGTAAGTTCTTTTCTTGCAGGCTGGATGGGCGTTGGTGAAGAAGACTATGATTTTTACCAGCTTTTCTGGTGGATTCATATTCTGCTGATTTTTGTATTCGCCAACATACTGCCTTATTCCAAACATTTTCACATCTTTTTGTCGGTGTTTAATGTGTTGTTTGTCAGGTTAGACCCGCTCGGAAAACTTCCAAATATGCCAAGTATAACACGCGAAGTAAAGATGATGCTTGATCCTTCTCTTGCTAATGCTGAAAACAGTGCAGAGCCGGCTATAGAACGCTTTGGGATAAAAGACGTAGAAGACGGTACCTGGAAAAATTATTTCGATTCTTTGACGTGTACCCAATGCGGCAGATGCACTTCGGTGTGCCCTGCCAACATTACGGGGAAGAAACTTTCGCCCCGCAAGGTCATGATGAATTACCGTGCCCGAATGAAAGAAAAGGGTCCCGGCATGATAAAGCAAGGCAAGGAGTATGATGATAAAAAGTCGCTGATCAATGATGATTATTTAAGTTTGGAGGAACTCTGGGCATGCACCACCTGTAATGCCTGTGCCAAGGAATGTCCGCTGATGATCAACCAGCCCGAGCTGATAATGGGGATGCGGCGTTACCTGGTGATGGAAGAGGGTAATGCGCCCGCCCAACTTAAGACCATGTTTGCAAATATTGAAAATAACGGCGCCCCCTGGCAGTTTTCGCCGGAAGACAGGATGCAGTGGGCGGAGGATTTGGTTTTAAAGGGGTGAAGGGGAGAGGGAAGCAGGAAGTAGGAAGCAGGAAGTAGGAAGCGGGAAGTAGGAAGCGGGAAGTAGGAAGCGGGAAGTAGGAAGCGGGAAG
>Ga0208459_1004088_pt1 | contig 11035 bp, 8 predicted proteins | sample AD_UKC087_MetaG_FD_184433 | JGI IMG/M metagenome (GOLD analysis project Ga0208459, IMG submission 184433) | Active sludge microbial communities of municipal wastewater-treating anaerobic digesters from USA - AD_UKC087_MetaG (SPAdes) (version 2) | ecosystem: Engineered > Bioreactor > Anaerobic >... | reverse complement strand
ATTTGCCAGGCGATGCGAAAAAGAGTTATTATCTGTCAGAATTCCTTGAATATCGGGCCTGTGCCCGGCTTGCTATGCATGAGGAGTCTGCCCGCATGTGCCGACAGGAAGCTGTAAATCTTACGCTGAAGAGTTTTCCTAAGAAGGGATAAATACGTCTGCTGGTGGGACACTCCATGGGGGACCAGGTGTGCTACGGATTCGATCTTGAGAATAGAATAACCTGTATAGTTGAAATGATATGCTCTGGAGGTACATCGTATATGACAAGAGAAATTGCTGAACCGGTCGGAGAAAAATCAAGGACGGAGAGGTCTATTGAGAATACGATCATTATCATCCGTGGCGAAAAAGTCATCCTTGATAGCGATCTTGCCGGGTTGTACGGCGTTGAGACACGGAGACTGAACGAGCAGGTCAGAAGAAACAGGAGACGTTTTCCCCAGGATTTCATGTTTCAACTGACACAGAGTGAACGTGATGACTTGAAGTCGCATTTTGCGACATCAAGACAGGGATGGGGAGGCCGCCGCAAACTCCCCTTCGCATTCACCGAGCATGGCGCCATCATGGCCGCATCCGTACTGAACACGGAGCGAGCCGTGGAAATGAGCATCTTCGTAGTTCGTGCATTCGTCAGATTGCGATCTTTTCTTTCGGCACACAAGGAGCTGGCGGCGAGAGTGACAGAGCTGGAAAGAAGACTCACAACTCACGATGAACACATCCTGGCAATCATCGATGCGATCAGACGGCTCATGACTGAACCTGAAACGACAAAGAAGAAAAAGATAGGGTTTTTGAGGAATGGAGAACGTTGATCGAGGTGCTCTCGAAAGATGATGGATGAAAATATCTTTCTGGTAGGACACGCCTTGGGGGAGGAGGTGTGTTAAAGTGGGGTTTTCCGAATTTGGCGGGGGAAGGAAAAACAGGGGATACATGAGCAGGTGAATGCTTCAGGAGGTGATGATCCTCCTTGAAAAGAGGTCTTTCGCATGAAGTTTGATGAGATGTTCAAGAGGGCGACCGGGAAAGAAGAAGACCCATTCGATTATCAGAGGAAGATGGCTGAGGCCGAAGATTTTCCTTCCTTGCTTGAAGCGCCCACCGGCATGGGCAAGACTGCGGCTGCCGTTCTGGGTTGGTTGTGGCGAAGAAGATTTGCCGGAGATGAAATCCGTAAAACCACACCGAGACGCCTCGTATACTGCCTCCCCATGCGCGTGCTCGTGGAGCAGACCAGGGACTGCGCAGTCATGTGGCTCCAAAGACTTGATATCTTAGAAGGCAAAGCCGTTCTTGAAGAGGAAAACGGCAGGCAGAAACTCAAGGAATATGATCCATGGCAAGGAGAAGATGACCCGGGTAAAATCCGGGTGCACATCCTCATGGGCGGCGATGTGGACCGGGACTGGGACATGTACCCGGAACGGGACGCGATCCTGATAGGCACACAGGACATGCTCCTTTCCCGCGCCCTGAACCGTGGGTATGCCATGAGCCGCTATCGATGGCCGGTGCAGTTCGGCCTGCTCAACAACGACTGCATGTGGGTGATGGACGAGGTGCAGCTCATGGGGAACGGCCTAGGCACAACGACACAACTTCAGGCCTTCCGCCGTCTCTTCTCAACCGCCTCCCCGGTGCGCTCGCTCTGGATGAGTGCCACCATGCATGCGGACTGGCTCAAGACAGTCGATTTTGATGATGATAAAGATGCACCAGTTACGCAGAGACCCCTTGATGAAGACCGAGAAAGCAGGATCTTCCAGGATCGATTCGATGCAACAAAACTTATCACCAAAGCATTGTTCGAGATAAATGATGACGGAAAGGAAACGGCACGTTCAGCTGGAGAGAATCATAAACCGGGAACGCTCACCCTTGTCGTCGTCAATACCGTGAAACGGGCACAGGCAATTTATTCACAGCTTGATAAAATGAGGACCAAGAAGCAAGGAGGGTTAAAGGCCGACCTTGTTTTACTGCATTCCCGCTTCCGTCAACCTGATCGAGATCTGCACATGTCCCGTCTGCTTGCTCAACCCGGAGAATATGGGACCATTGCCGTATGCACGCAGGTCATCGAGGCGGGAGTGGACATCTCGGCCTTAACCCTCATCACCGAGCTTGCACCCTGGTCATCTCTTGTGCAGCGTTTCGGCCGCTGCAACCGGTATGGCGAATACAAAGAAGGAAGTATCATCTGGATTCCCTATGCTGATCTGTCAGATGACAAGAAGTTGAAGCCCGCACCATACAGTGGCGAAGAACTTCGCACAGCCGCTGACCGCCTGAAAGGCCTCTCTGATGCAGGCCCGCATAAACTCCCTTCTTTCAACGACCCCCTGGCTTTCACACACGTCCTGCGCCGCAAGGATCTGATCGAGCTCTTCGATATCACCCCGGATCTTGCCGGGGCTGATATCGATGTCTCGCGATTTATCCGCGAGGCTGATGAATATGATTTACAGGTTTTCTGGCGTGACATCTCGAAGACAGGACCCGCCCCGGATGAGAAGGGACCTGTCCGAGATGAGCTTTGCTCCGTGCCAATTAATAAGGATCTTACCCAGAAAACGCTCTGGCGATGGGATCAACTGGAAAAGCGCTGGACAAGGCCGAGGTCTGTTTATCCCGGCATTATCCTCATGCTGGGTACCGACCAGGGGGGGTATAATCCCCAGCTTGGTTGGACAGGCAAGGAGAAGAACACAGAACCGATCAATCATATCCCAACACCCGCACCTGAGAGCAACGACGATGATCCGAATTCACGCGCACAGTCGTGGCAGACCATTGCTGAGCATACGGACCTTGTCATTGAAACACTGTCTGGGTTCCTGGGCAATGGCATTTCGGACTTAGAAAAGCTCGAACAGTCAGCCCTCATGGAGGCCGCCCGCTGGCATGACGCAGGCAAGGCCCATCAACAGTTCCAGCAGGCAATTCCGGCTGGTGCGCCATGCAAGGCATTCTGGGGCAAATCAGCAACCAGGATGAAACGCTACGAGCGCAAGGGTTTCCGCCATGAGCTTGCCTCGGCGCTGGCAATGCTCTCCCATGGCGTGTCAGACCTTGCCTCTTACCTGGCGGCAGCGCACCATGGCAGGGTCCGACTTTCCATCCGCTCGCTGCCGCATGAGTCGCGACCACCGGAGACAGACCAACGGTTTGCGCGCGGCATCTGGGAAGGCGACATCCTCCCGAAGGTTGAACTCTGCACAGGAACCCTCCTAACTGAGACTTCCCTCAAACTCAGTTATATGGAGCTCGGCGAGGATCCCGAAACCGGGCCGAGCTGGCTGGCACGCATCCTCAAATTGAGAGATTCCCTCGGGCCGTTCCGGCTGGCATTTCTGGAAACCCTGCTGCGCATAGCCGACTGGAGGGCGAGTGCTCACATAACCGATGCCAACTCGGAGGAGGTCCTATGAACGAGATCATCCTGAGAGGCTGCAACCCCGAGCTGCTCATGGGCTACCTCAAAGCCCTAGGTGTCTTACGGATACTCTCCGAGCAAAAAGACCCGGACGTCCGAGGTTGCTGGCGAGATGGGGTGTTTGTACTTTCTTCCATACTTACCTCTGAGGAGCTCACCAACTTCTTCCTCAATACATACAAGCCAACACCAGTAGTCGTTCCATGGAGTGGTGGAGATTTTTTCGGGGTGTCCCTTGAAACAAATACCGGACCTTACAGCAAAACGCCCACAGCTTCAAAAATAATCGAGTCATTTCTCTCAACTTCGAGCGATCGACTTGCAGATTATCGTTCTGCTTTAAACAGTGCGCTCTCAACATTTTCTCAATGCGGCATTTCAACGAAAGGTGACATGGAGAATAAGGAACTCAAACGACGTTACATCAGTGCACTGCGCAATGCTTCTCTGGAGTCCGTTGCCAACTGGATTGACACCTGTGCCGTATTGACTTCAGACAAGACCACATTCAGCAGCCTTCTCGGCAGCGGTGGAGGCAGCGATGGAAACACACACTTCTCTGACAACTTCATGCAGAATTTATGGGAAGTCCTGCCTGACTTCGACTCACAGCGAAAGAAACCGAAAAGTTCGAGCCATACTTTACTTGATAATGCATTATGGGGGACAAACACCTCAGAACTTGTACCAAACCGGACATCATCATTATATGACGCTGGTGCAGGCGGAGGGGTAAACGCCGGGCAAGGTTTTAAAAGAATTTCCTTTGCAAACCCATGGAATTTCATTCTGTGCCTTGAAGGTTCGCTTGTGTTCGCAGGCGCGATCTCCCGTAGGCAAGCAACTGGAGAAAAGGGACGCGCAGCCTTCCCATTCCAGGTCAGATTGACATCCACCAGGCTCGACTCATCCACAGATAAAGAAACATCGGGAAGAGAGATCTGGCTTCCGATCTGGGAAAAGTGGGCCACCTATAGCGAAGTCGCCATGGTCTTTACTGAAGGACGTGTGGCCATAGGATCGAAACCGGCCGAACATGGGGTTGATTTTGCCCGTGCAGCAGCCAGTCTTGGGATTGATCGGGGTATTCAGTCATTCCACCGTTATGCCATTGTCAAGGGTCGTATCGGGGGCGAGAACTATAATACATCCGCTCATCTGGGCCGTCTTGAAGTGAACGATCGTCCTCATGTAAACCTTCTGCGAGAGATCGATCCCTGGCTTGACCGCTTCCGCCCGTCTGCTTCCGACAAAAAGAATCCTCAAAAGATTCCTCCTCGCTTCAGGTCGGCATTACGCCGGATAGAGACATCCATCTTCAGCTTCTGCCGGTATGGGGGTTCTCAACGGTTTGCCGATATTCTTTGCGCCTTGGGTCATGCTGAAGCACAACTTGCTCTCACCAAGGGGAAAGTTGGGCAAAGTAAATATGTTGTGAGTCCTTTATTTGGCTTATCGCCAGAGTGGCTGAAGGCTGCTGATGATGGATCGGCAGAGTTCGAGATCACGCTCGCATTGGCCGGTATATATGATGCTGCATACAAGATAGGTCCACTACGCGCCAACCTCGAGCCTGTAAAGTCAGGAAAAGACAAGCAGGGTGGTTTATACTCCACCTGGGCGGAAGGAGGTCGCGAGGTAGTATGGAACTCCACCGACCTTGCCCGCAATCTGGCGGCAGTGCTTGAGAGGCGGCTCATGGACGGCGAGCGGGCCGGATGCGAAAGATTGCCCCTGGCCTGTAGGAGAACAGCATCCCTTAATGCTATAGCAGCATTCATTCATGGGGAAGCCGATGACGAGCGTATCACGGAATTACTCTGGGGCATGGTGTTGATCGATCATAACCAGACTTATCCTAAACTGAACAGATGTATTCTGGACAGTCCTCCCCTTCCGCGCAGTTATGCGTTACTCAAACTGCTTTTCCTGCCGCATCCGGTACGCACGAGCACAGGAGATATGGATATCCGGCCTGAGATGGCTACATTACCTATGCTTCGTGCAGACCGCATGGGCGATGCCTGCACCATTGCCATGCGACGGCTTCGAGCCAGCGGGCTTGTTCCCATGTCGTACAGCACAAGAAGCAGTGCTTCACAGAACAGAGATTGGTATATGCCGGACCCTGTGCGTTTGGCTGCTTCGCTGCTCATACCTGTATCATCACAAGACATTGATACCCTGAAAAACATGGTCCTTAGGCCAGACAAAAATACAGAATCCGTCGCAATATGACGGATGAAAAGGAGATCAGGATATGTCAAACGGAAACGGGATCGATTATACTAAATTAAGCTCAGAACCGAGACTCCTCATAGAAGCGGAGTTAAAGCCTCTGCAGGGTGAACGGTTTCAACCCACAGGCTTCGCGGACCTTGGAGCGGCCAGATATTCCCTGCCGGATGGAACGGAAATGCTGCTTGTAGAGTCGGCACAGTCCGTGGCCAATCGTATGGAGTTGGCATGCTGGGATGAAAAGAAGGGTGATTATATCTCTGCGCTGAGAGGTTTACCATTTATCCAAGTGAATTATAGTTCTCAGCCTCTCACAAACTCAGTACTCGAAGCTCATCGCATCAATTCCGAATATATTATGAGCACAAAGTTTAAAGATGATTTTTCTAGAGAAATAAATTGCCAGAAAGACATGCCCATTGATTGGCTGCTATTGCGGAAGTCTCTTCTTAAATATGATATAGGTTCTTTACTCCATGGTTCTTTCCTTGAGGAAATTGACGGGCGGTTGCGCATCACACGAGCTATCAGTGGTTTTATTGAAGCTAAAGATGTCTCGGTTGTAGAGAACGGAGGTGTAAAAAACAACTTCGTACAACCAACCCTCAAACAGGGAGAAGGGAATGTCCCCTTCCACCGCACTGAATTTACGGCAAAAAATATTACCGCTTATTTCAACCTTGACCTTGCCTTGATTCGGGGCTACGGGCTCAACGAGAATGCTACAAAACTCCTTATTGCTCTGTCTCTATTTAAGGTGCGCCGATTCCTTTCAAACGGTTTACGTTTACGCACAGCATGTGATCTGGATTGTATAGGCGGTCTCAAGATAACCAGACCCATTGATTTCGTTGTCCCAGACGAACAAAAGCTTTTGGAAGAATGTACTGCACTGATCAGCACCTGCAAGAACGCCAATCTATTTACAGATCCGCCCGTGACTATAGTGAATTGGAACCCCAGCGCAAAGAAAAGTAAGGACAAAGAAACCGAAGCAACAGCATAAGACGAGGAGACTTCGGAATGATAGGTATCTCCATCCGATTTCCCGGTGGCCGCTTTCACGCCACACCCTGGGGGCGGCATGTGAACGAGGCTGCGCCCGAATGGCCTCCCTCGCCGTGGCGTATCCTGCGTGCCTTTATAGCAACCTGGAAGCGTAAGCTGAATGATGACACCATGTGTAATTCCAAGGTGGTTGAGAGCCTACTCCATAAGCTTGCCTCTCCACCGATGTTCGTGCTGCCGCCGGCATCCATCAGCCATACCCGTCACTTCATGCCCGGTCCGACTGATCGTACATTGGTGTTAGATGGTTTCGTCGTTATGGATAAGACGAACCCTGTCATATGTCTCTGGTCTGAAACAAAACTTGAGCCGCAGGAACACCTTGCCCTTGGTATACTCGCTTCTAATATGAACTTTCTCGGCAGATCCGAGTCCTGGACAGACGTACGCATGCTTACGGACAACGAGGCCGCATCCGCACAAGGAAATGTAAACTGCATGCCTATGGAGGGGTCTTACAACAGGACAGATGTCGATGCCGTCCGTGTGCTATGCGCTGATCCTGTTTCAGCCTTCGGAAACGAGCATACCCCGAAAAATCATCGGACCGATGGCCGAGGCAAAGCCAAGCAAACCATAAGCACCCCTTTGTACGATCCGGACTGGCACCTCTGCATGGAAACTCTGGAGCTTCACGACAAGCTTTGGTCAGATCCTCCCGGCTCACAGTGGGTAACGTATCTCAGGCGCAAGGACTGTTTTGCGGTTCAGCCACGGCGTGTAAAAGACATAAAGAAACGGCCCCTACCGACCATGGTGCGCTTTGCCCTTGACGGCTCTGTCCTCCCGCTGGTGGAAGAGACCCTACGTATTGCGGAAACAGCCCGTCGGACAGCCATGGGAGTATTCCGTCGCATCGAAGAAAGGCGAATCTATCATGGGGATAGACCGGAAAACGAACCTCAACCCCGCTCCGAGGTCTTTTCAGGCAAGGACACCGAGAGTATCCCCCTGGAAGGTCATCGTCATGCATACTACATCCCCACGGATGAGGATGGCGATGGTCGTATCGACCACCTAACCGTTGTAGCTGCAATGGGTTTCGGCCCAGCAGAAGTGAAGGCACTGGATGCCATGCGCAGGCTTCCACGCAAAAATGACGAACCGTTAAACCTTGTGCTCCTGGCCCTTGGGCTGTCGCAGGAGATATATGCACCACACCTGATGGGGCCTTCCCGTATCTGGATCTCGGCCACACCGTTCATCGCCACCCGTTTCCCCAAGGCGCGAGGGCAGAGGAAAGACCCACCGGAAAACCTCGGCCCTGACAATCAGCGTGCATTCGCAAGACAGGTGTTGCTTGAGGAGATAGCCCGCCTTCGTGAACTGAACCCGGATATGCCGGAACCCATAACAGTGGAATACCTGAACAAGGAACATCGTATGGGTGCACATCGTCTGAGACCCATACACTTCAAACGGTTCCGACAGAAGAGATCGGACGATGGCGGCAGAAGACCTGCAGGCGCGTTCCGCATAGTGTTCACCGAGCCGGTGACCGGCCCCATTTGTCTCGGCCATTCCTCCCACTTCGGCCTCGGCCTGTTCGTGCCGGAGGAGGACCCTCATCCGTGAGAACCCTCGAATGTTTCTCCCAAGGTATTGAATCGGTCCCCGCCATAGTCTCCTGGTACCTCTCCGACCTCGGCGAGTTCAAAGGCAAGCAGGATCTTTTCACCAGGCAGTCGCCACAGAGGCTCGATGTCCTCCGCGAGCATGCCATCATCGAGAGCGCAGTGTCCTCCAACCGCATCGAGGGTGTGGAGGTGGACAAAAGACGTATCGCTACCATCGTGTTTGACACCTCCATCCTGCGCGACCGCTCCGAGGAAGAGGTGCGGTGCTCCCGGGAGGCGCTCGGCCTCATCCACGAGCAGAGCGCGAAACTTACGATGAGCGAGAAGACGGTCCTCACCCTGCACCGGGTTGCCTGCGGGCAGAGGGCGCTCTGGCAAAAAACAGGGAACCGTAGGAATTAGGTAGTACCTGATTAATTAGGTAATGAATTAGGTAATAAGAGAACGGGCGATAGCGCTATTCAGGCGGTTCGCATGGAAAGCATGGACCATGACTATCTCGACGTCGTTCCCGCGCGCATGGTGAACGAGTACGTCTACTGCCCGCGGCTGGCCTACATCGAGTGGGTACAGGCGGACTTCGCGGTTAATGTCGATGTGGCCGAGGGCCGCTTCCGGCACCGCAGGGTGGACCAGGAGAAGGGCGACCTGCCCGAAGAGGCGGCGGACAGCGAAACCATACATGCCCGCTCCATATGGCTGTCTTCGCAGGCCGAGCACCTGGGCGCGCGCATCGACCTGGTGGAGGGCGACGGCATGAGCGTGACCCCGGTGGACTACAAGCGCGGCGCCGTGCCCGACAACCCGGAGCGCTCGTGGGAGGCGGACCGGGTGCAGCTCTGCTGCCAGGGTCTTGTCCTGAGGTCCAACGGGTATGCCTGCGAGGGCGGCGACATCTACTATGCCGAGTCCAAGACCAGGGTGCACGTGCCCTTCGATGACGACCTGATCCACAGGACCCGGGAGGCGGTGGCGGACCTCATGGCCATGGCCCGTTGCGGGACCATCCCTCAGCCGCTTGTGGACAGCCCCAAGTGCTTCCGGTGCTCACTGGCCGGCATCTGCCTGCCCGATGAGACGAACATGCTCGCCGGAAGGGTTAAACCCGACGCGGACAGCATCAGGCGCATCCTGCCCACCCGGGACGATTCCCTGCCGCTCTACGTCCAGAAGCAGGGCGCCCGCATCGGCAGGAGCGGCGAGGTCTTCGAGGTGAAGGAGAAGAAGGAGAAGATCGGCGAGTCGCGCATCTTCGAGACCTCGCACGTGGCCCTGTTCGGCAACGTCAGTGTCTCGACCCAGGCCCTGCAGGAGATGTGCGTGCGGGGCATACCGCTCACGCTCTTTTCGTCCGGCGGATGGTTCTACGGCATTGCGCACGGCATGATGCACAAGAACGTGGAGCTACGCATGGCCCAGCACCGGGCGGCGGCTGTCGGCGAGCAATGCCTTGGCCTTGCCCGGGGCATGATATCGGCAAAGATAGACAACTGCAGGACCATGCTCATGCGCAACCACCCGGAACTGGCAGAAGATGCGCCGTCGGAATTGAAGCGGCTCTCGGAGTCGGCCAGGTCGGCGAAGGGAATGGATACCCTCCTCGGGGTGGAGGGCATGGCGGCGAGAATATACTTCAGTATGTTCCAGGGCATGCTCAAGAACAGTGAAGGAGAAGAGTGGAGGTTCGATTTCAACGGCAGGAACCGCAGACCCCCGCTCGACCCGGTGAACGCCATGCTGTCGTATGCGTACTCGCTGCTCGTGAAGGACCTCACCGTGACCCTGCTCGCCGTGGGGTTCGACCCCTACCTGGGGTTCTACCACACCGTGAGGTACGGCAGGCCTTCCCTTGCCCTGGACCTCATGGAGGAGTTCAGGCCCATCATCGCCGACTCGGTGGTGCTGTGGGCGGTGAACAACCGCGTGCTCACGCCCGATGACTTCATCAGGAGGGGACGGGCGGCCGCGCTGACATCGGATGCCAGGAAGAAGTTCATCAGCGCCTACCAGAGACGGATCGATTCCCTTGTGACACACCCGATCTTCGGATACAAGGTCAGCTACAGGAGAGTGCTGGAAGTGCAGGCAAGGCTGCTGGGCAGGTACCTCACCGGAGAGATCGCCGAGTACCCGTCGTTCAGGACGCGGTAATCAAGGAGGGATCGCGGTGAGACTCCTGTACATCGTTACGTATGACATATGCGACGACAGGCGGCTTCGGGCTGTTTTCCGTCTCATGCGGGGATACGGTGAGCATATGCAGTACTCCGTGTTCAGGTGCGAGCTGACGGATCTGGAGCGGATCGAGCTCATCACGCAGCTCACGGACATCATCAACATGAGCGAGGACCAGGTGCTGTTCTTTCCCCTGGGACCGGCGGGAGGAGAACGGGAGGCAGGCATCTGTGCGGTGGGTCGCGCATACGAAGCTGTTGACCACGAGGCAGTGGTAATATAATCGTTCATTGGCAACTGAATAGTGGATTGTTCGTTTCGAGCGCTGCGAGCGGCGAGGTGGCGCTGAATTGCCTGGGGGTGCTCGAATGAGGATTTGAGAGGTTTTACAGACAGTATGAGAGATAAAACGTATATGAACATCGTATTTCCAATAAGCTGCTCGAAAGAACGGCTGGGAATGCAGGAAATCAAAGGGTGTATGATATGCGCTGTTTCCACGTCCGATTGGACGTGGCCCCATTGAAGCGGA
>Ga0208459_1004084_pt1 | contig 11043 bp, 5 predicted proteins | sample AD_UKC087_MetaG_FD_184433 | JGI IMG/M metagenome (GOLD analysis project Ga0208459, IMG submission 184433) | Active sludge microbial communities of municipal wastewater-treating anaerobic digesters from USA - AD_UKC087_MetaG (SPAdes) (version 2) | ecosystem: Engineered > Bioreactor > Anaerobic >... | reverse complement strand
GCAAGCTGCTCATTCGTGTTTTGATCGACCGAGGGGCTGTAGATGTTGCTGGTCGTTTCGTCCATCGCGAAGCGCAGGTACTTTCCGCTGGTTTCATCGTAGACAAAGTCGGCTCCCTCACCTGCTCCAAAAGTGATCCATGCGCTTGCGCCGGCTTCACCGCCCTCCGGAGCGGCACCGCTGAAAGCCATACCGCCCAGATCTGGATTTTCCAATCCATATCCCTGGTAATTAAAGTAGTTTGAAAGCGCGGCGGAATCTCCAAAAACGCTGTACACCAGGTTGCGTCCATCATCGCAAACACCTGGGCATAAATACTTATCCGTGAAAAAGCGCCCGGGAATATAATTCCAGAGATATGGCAGCACCTCGTTGCCATCGCCGCCGGTGGAACCGACCACACCTTGATAGAGGCTGCCGATGTGACCATCAACCCTGCGAATGGAACGCACGGGTCCAATCCGGTCGCAATCCTGCCCATAAAACAAAGCAGAAAAGCGATTAGCACCCCATCCTATGTAATACTCAAAAACGAGGTCAGCTTTAGAAAGACCCCACTGCGGTTGATAATCAATCTGGTGATTGGATATTTTCATGATCACCGGTCGGCGCTGAAGCAGCTCAGGGTTTTCAACCTTCAGACCCGTCAACGGATTGACGCCCTCGGGATAAGAATTCGGACCGATTGGCACAACAGGTGTTGGCGTGGGCTCGGGCAAAGGCGTTGCACTCGGCTCCGGGCTTGGCGTAACGCTGGGCTCCGCTGAACTTTCGATCGCAGCAAAAACCGCCGTGACCGTGCCGGCAACCGCGGTTTGTTCCGCCTCAGTCAAAGCGGGCATCGAAGAACTCCCACATGCGCTGATCACCAGCGCGAGAGTCATCAAAACAAGCAATATTCCTGAATATTTTTTCATAGCATCCATCCTTGAACAGAGGAATTGTACCTTATTATCGAAGTTGTCAATTCCGCGCGGATGGCAGCTTGGAAAGGGTTTCATTCCTTCGGAAAGACGAATCGGAAAACGAAAAATGTTTTCCGCCATCCATTATTGTCGTTTTATAGACCTTTCCAACGTTTTAGAAAACGAATAAGACTACTCTTTCATTCTATCTACATGTCAAGCGCGCGGTCGGTTAGACTGGCGCCGATGTTGAAGTATTTCGCATCGGGATGGTGCAGAATGATCGCCGCGGTGGACTGCTCCGGCACCAACTGGAAAGCTGAGGTCAGGCTCATGCCCAGTTCCCGCTCCGCGGGCAACAGGTCGAAAACCTTGCGGTGATCCTGCAGGTCGGGGATGGAGGGGTAACCCCAGGAATAGCGCAGCCCCTGCTTCGGCTTCAAGTTGAGTTCCCGCCGAATCTGCTTGTGAAGGTAATCCGCAGTCGCTTCTGCCAGCTGCACCGCCAACCCATGGAAGTAAAAGCCTTCCGAGTATTCCGCAGCCGCGTCCAGAGCCTCAAAGCGCTCGGTCGCCTGCTTGCCGACCGTCACCACCTGCAAAGCCACAACGTCCATCATACCCTCATCGAAGGGCATGAAGTAATCTGCCAGGCAGAGATGCTCTCCCTCTGGCTGGCGCGGAAAGTTGAAGCGGGTCAGCTCACGCGGAACGCTGCTGAGGGTTTCCGGGTCAAAAAGGATCAGGTCATTACCATCCGCAGCGGCGGGCCAATAGCCGTAGACTGCCTGAGGTTTGTACCAACCCTCCTTCTCTGCCTGCGTCAGCATGCGCAGTCTGCGCGTGTCAAATTCTTTCCGGGTTTCTTCCCACTCTGCGCCCTTCAATCCCGAACCGCCCCAGTTCATGCGGTAGAGGGATTTCAGGTCAAGGTGGGCTGCCACCGCCTGCAGAGGGAACTCCCGAACCACTCTGGCGCCCCACCTGGCAACTTGCGGGATGAAGGCTGCCGCTTTGACCGCGGAAGTCCTCACCTCAGCGGGCGCGGGTCGGTCAGGCTTCTGCTTTCCAAATTCCTGGTCGGCTTTATCGATTATCGAAGTCATCAGGGCTTCTTTGCGGTCCGGATCAGAGAGCTGATCCATCACACCCAAACCATCGAAAGCGTCCTTGCAGTAAAAAACGCCGCCCTTGTAGTAGTCGCCATTCTCCGTGCGCAAAATTCGCCTGCCAAAAGCGGGGTTGATCGCCGCCCCGCCGATAAGTACCGGTATATCCAGGTTGCGCCTTGCCAGCTCATTAACGATCAGCGCCATTTGCTTGCTGGTGGAAACCAGCAGCGCGCTCAGTCCGAAGGCGTCGGCTTTCTCTTCAATGGCGGTCGAGATGATCGTTTCCATCGGCACCTGCTTGCCCAGGTCCACTACTTCGTAGCCGTTGTTCGATAGAATCGTGCGCACAAGGTTCTTTCCGATGTCGTGGACATCCCCAAAAACCGTTGCTAAAACCAGCTTCCCTTTCGAGAGCCCTTCCTGTTTTTCGAGGTAGTCTTCGAGATGAGTCACAGCCTTTTTCATGATTTCCGCCGACTGCAAAACGAAGGGCAAGATGAGATCGCCCGATCCGAAACGGTCGCCAACTTCTTTCATCGCCGGCAGCAAAACCTCGTTCAGGATCATCACCGCCGCCTCACCCTTTGGCAGGTCTGGATGCTCAGCGAGAATGGCGTCTATATCATCTTCCAATCCAGCTTTGTGGCGGCGAAGGACTTTCTGGAAGAGCCGCTCGCTGTTGCTCAGTCCCTCAAAGGGGTCAGCTTTGATGGTCTGTTCAGTTTCGCTGGTAACGATCGAGTCGAAATAAGCAATAAAATCAGGCAGGGCAGTTTCCGAACGGTTGAATATCAGGTTTTCCGCCAGTTCGCGCTCGTTTGCGGGGATCTCCGCGTAGGGTGTGACCTGCGCCGGATTCACGATTGCCATGTCCAGCCCTGCTTCGACCGCGTGGTAGAGGAAAACACTGTTGAGTACCTTGCGCGACGCGGGAGAAAGCCCGAATGAGACGTTGCTCACCCCCAGCGATGTGTGCACGCCCGGGAGCTCTGCCTTGATTCGTCGGATGCCTTCGAGCGTTTCGATGGCTGAGTCGCGGTAAATTTCTTCGCCGGTGGCGAGCGTGAAGGTCAAATCATCAATGACGATATCCTCCGGACGCAGTTCATATTCCGCTGCCAGCGTAACGATTCGCTGCGCGATCTGCAGCTTGCGTTCAGCAGTCTTTGCCATACCCTGCTCATCGATTGTCAGAGCCATCACAGCCGCGCTGTGTTGGCGAGCCAGCGCGAAGATCCGCCGCGGTTTGGCGTCGCCCGCTTCGAAGTTGGTAGAGTTGATCAGGCAGCGTCCTGGGGCAGTCTGGAGAGCAGCCTCCACCACGTCGGGTTCGGTCGTATCGACCACCAGCGGCACCGGCACTTCAAGCGAGAGCCGCTTGATCAGACGGCGCATCATTTCGGCTTCATCGCTGCGTTCGGTGACCGCAACGCTCACATCCAGCGCGTGCGCGCCAAAATCGACCTGATCGCGGGCAATCTGGAGCATGCCGTCATAATCTTCCGCCAACAGCAGCCGCTTGAAGGCGCGGGAACCCTGCGCGTTGAGCCGCTCGCCGATCACGAAAGGCGCAGGCTGCTGCTCGAGAGCCACCGCCTGAACCGATGATGCCAGCGAGGCAAACGGTTTGGGTTCGTTCCTGGTGAAGCTCACCTCATCGATCTTCTGGCACAGCGCCTCGATATGGGCGGGGGTAGTCCCGCAGCATCCGCCCACCACGCGGATGCCGTAGCGGCTGACGTACTCCGCCAGCGCGCTCGAAAATTCTTCCGCCTGCATCGGGTAGACGGCTTCACCGTCCACGTTCATCGGCAGACCGGCATTCGGAATGCACGAAATCGGCAGGCGCGCATGTTCGCTCAGATATGCGACCGATCCCCGCATGTGTTCAGGACCGGTGGAGCAGTTGAGCCCGACTACGTTCACGCCCATGCCCTCAAGGATCGAAAGCACCGCGGTGATATCCGTTCCGAGCAGCATCTTCCCGTTGACGTCGAGGGTGACCTGCGCCTGAATGGGCAGCCAAACGCCCTCATCTCCGCAAGCCAGGCGGATGCCCTGGATGGCGGCCTTGACCTCGAGGATGTCGTTGGACGTCTCAATCAACAGCAGATCCACCCCGCCGCGGATGAGGGCGCGGGCTTGCTCGCGGAAGATATCCACGAGCTCGTCGTAACTGATATCGGACATCTCGGGATCATCGGCAGAGATGAGTTTGCCTGAAGGTCCCATCGACCCTGCCACAAAGCGGGGCTTTTCGGGCGTGCTGAAGGCGTCCGCTGCTTTCCGGGCAATTTGCGCTGCGGCGAAATTGATATCCTGAGTTTTATCTGCCAGACCGTAGTCCGCCAGGGTCAGGCGATTCGCGCGGAAACTGTCCGTCTCCACCACATCCGCGCCGGCTTCGAGATATGCGTTGTGCACTTTTTCAACCGCCTGCGGGCATGAGATCGTAAGATAGTCGTTGCAGCCGAAGTACCGCTCCCCGCCGAAATCATCAGGCGTCAGCTTCTGCAGTTGGAGCATGGTGCCCATCGCCCCGTCAAAAACTATCACCCGCTGGTCCATCTCGCGGAGGTAAGCGTCTTTTTTGATTAATTTTCTATCATCCATCCAAGCCACCTTATAAAAAATACCTCTCCCGGAGGTATCCCTTCGCAGTCCTTCCCGCTGGACTTTCCCTGTGAAAGAGTAGTCCAACAGATAAAGCGAGTTTATCATATTTAGGGATAGTGAATTCTCTATAAGAATTTAATCGCGTGATCATCTTCCCAAATTCAATGGTTGAGATTAAATAAAGTAAAGGGTTGTCCATCTTTACATTACGGAATTATCTTGGTTTACTGACATCTAAACAAATTGACAATTATTGCGGTTTCATACTAGTTCAACACACTTATCACCAATTCTTACATAACTATCAATTTCATCAAGAGGAGCTGGCTTATCTGACGAGTTTACCCTTAATGTCTCAATCTCCTCCTTATTTGAGGAAGGTCCAGACATTTGCTCAAACATACGAGCAATACTTTGGTAGTTATGAATATATCTATAAGTAGAACAAATAGAAAACTCATCATGTACTTCAGTGCATATAACTCTTACTTTTTCACGATTAATCTCGCCGATGATTTTCCCTGTAATTGGGTCAAAAATTGTTGTAGGTTTACATGATAGGATCTTAAATTTCATGCCAATCGAAACCCCTGACTTGGATCCAATGTTTAATACTAGTTCCCTTTCATTCAATATGTAGGCAACATAACCTTCTGTGAGTTTTTTCATCACTAATTCTCCTTACTCAACAATGCAATGGTCGTTGGACGCAAATAGCTTTTTTGGTTTGACTTGACAAAAGATAACAACATTGGATCAGTTTCTCCGATACAACAAAGATGAATGCCATCATCCTTTTCTTTTGGATCATCAAATTTACCAAATAGATAAAAATCCTTAGTGTCAATCAGAAAGCATTCTAAGATAGTATTCGTAGGAATTCGCTCTATCTGAGGAATAACGATGAACACTTCTTTGTCAATCGAATATGCGTAACTAATATCTGCAAAAATAAATTTGTTACCGGTATTAACCGATTCAATAGCATTTCTAACTAATTGTTCTTTTTGGGATTCACATCGATTTAAAGAATTCTCGACGTAAGATATCTTAGATAGAAGTAATTGAATTCTTTCTTCAAGTACAATTTTTTCTTGCGTCACTTTATCAAATATCAAACCATTCCTAATTATTTCAATAAATCTTTTTAATAGAGTAATCCACAGAGGCAAAATTAAAATTAATAGGGAGATAATAAGAAAGTAAACTCTTTGCTTTTTAGAGAAGACATCTTGCATAAATTCCGGAAATAAAAAATCAACCAAGGCAAAAAGAAATGGAATAAGGGCTACAAATACCCAATGATTATAAACACTCTTTAGAAGATTTGCGGTTCTTTTATTTCTTCCCATTGTCATTATCCAGAAACTCTTCTACATAATTTCTGCTTTCCTTTTTAGTCAGAGTTAGTTTCACCGAAGATAACAATAATTAGTTCTGTTGAAAATGCTTTAACATATCTTCGTATGACAAATAGTCCGCATCCTCTTTAGGAAATGCTAGTTGGTTCTTTAAGACGCCTATTTTGCTTGGCAACTTCAATTTTCCTGCTATAAAAGCGAACAATCGTTCTTTTGGAAAAATTTCTTTTGGATTTCGAATATCTAATAAATCCCAAGGAAGATAGCCCAATTTATTGTAATTAGAATTAGCCGTTGGACTAATGCTTTGGAATACTTCATTTGTTACCGGCTTATGTCCGTTTCTACGAAAATACTCGATTATTTGGTAAATGTATCGAGACATAAGCCCATATTCCTTTGCACTTTCCATAGTAATCTTGGCGATTTGTCTCCAAACCATCGATTCTAAATGGTTAACAAATACCAATTCACTATTAAGCCATTGTTTTATTTCTTCGCGAGTTGTGTTCTTCAGTGCTGTGCTATCACCATGAGCCAATCTATGTCTCTTTTCGATAAAGACGTCGAATAATTCTATTAATTCCTCATTTGTCATGGAATCTGTGGAAAGTCCATCAAATACATTTCTAATGCCAAAAACCTCAAAACAAACCGTCTTTACATTTTGAATACTGGGGGTGTTAATCCTGTCAATCCTTTCGTGAACGAACTTCATATATTGTTCTGACCAACCATCACCAGCAAAGGACCAAACTGATTTTGTAAACTCATCAGGGTTTTTTTCTCGATTTTCACTAACAGAAAATAGTGCGATTTTTTCTTGTGTTTTTTTGGGCAAATCACTAGGGTTTCTTAACCCTTCTGATATGAATTCACAACCCTCTAACAATATATCCTCAACAAATCTTTCCCAATATGCAAAAGAAAGAATAATGGAAGACTTTAAGAGAGCCTCAACAAACCTTGGTTCATTAACTGCTGTCGAAATTTCAAGCAAGATCATTGGTTCTTTTATTAACTCAGAAAATTTTACTTCCTGTTTTAAGTAACTCATAATTATTTACCTCTTTCAACCTTTAGACAACCTATAATACTAAATAATTTCGATTGATTCTTGGAAAAGATTCATCAATTTTAGATTGGATTTCAAGCGTTCTTGCCAGAGCGGTGGCGATGCGGATGATGTGGCGGGGATCGGTGAGAGGCTGGTCTTTTCGGTCTTTGATATATTTATCCAGGACCTGGTAACCGCCTATCTGATAATGCCAGACTTCTGGATCGAGATTTTCAAAGTATTTATCTTTATTAATGTAGAGGCGTTTTTGGTCGGGGTCGTAGCGCCGGAAACGAATGATGTCATCGCCTGTTCCCTGGAATCGTACAGTGGAGTCTTCGAGTTCTTCACTTCGGAGGAGGTGCAGGTCCTTGAGCCGTTCGCCCAGCCTCGCCATTTCTTCAAAAACTTCCGGATCATATGTGAAGGGAATACGCGGGAAGTCTGTTTTAAGAAATTCGGAATACATATTTCTGTATAAAGGGCTATAAAGAATTGCATAAACGTAAAAAATGATCTCCTCAGGGCTTACTTCTCTTCCGAAAACTTCTCGAATTTTTATGTTGATTTTTTCATCAATGTTAGGTGTTTTCAGCTCTGACTGACTCGGGAATAATGTGAGGTCTGTTTCATCTTTATAAACATAAAGTGGGCAGACCGTTGCCCCGCCTCGATAGAACATATTAACATCAGAGATCTTGTCTGTAATCAGCGATAGATTCCAAGCATACTCCTCACCAACTGCTTGCCCTTGTCTTCCGACCAGGATAGCTAAATTTTCCGCAGCCATATGTTGAAGCAATTCTTTTCTAGGAAATTCGACAAGGAATTGTGAATAGATTATAAAACGATCATCAAAGGGTCTATAAGCATATTTAGTCATTAAATCGTGAAGATCGACAACTTTTGATAGAGCTTTTCTATTTTCAGATAGACTCCAGTCTCTTGTATCACTTAAACCATATGCTTCTCGAAAAAAATCATCAGGAAGTGTCGGATCAGCAAATTGTGAAATTCGTACTAATAAATCTCTTTTATTTTCATGAATAACAAACTTGTCTCTGTGAGTCGCAACACCAATTCCATTAACGGGAAAGATCTGTGTAATTTTTGGGAACTTTTCGTATTCTCCTTCCAGTGTTTGGTTCAATGGCTTTAAGATATACAAATCTTGCGTAGGATGTAATTCCAGCCAATCTGTTGAATGAACAGATGATTGATCTAGGTAACCGTATTTCTTATCTCGCTCTCCATAAAGATCAAAAGAAAAAACATCAAGTATGTTATCGCTCTTTTCATTCTTGATGAAAATTGAGATCGCTGTACCGACCCGAATATCAAAGACATTTTCATCTCTACTTCCATCCGGAGAAACCTCTTTTTTAATGCTATTTCCATGCAAGTCAATAATGTAAATCCGGTTGAATGTCTTCATAAGACTCTGGCGCATGCCCCGAAAAGTGGGGTTATCAAGCCATCCATGATTAGTGATCATGGCTACGATACCCTTCCCAGCCCTTTGGATCTTACATTGGGCAAATCGCAGGAACTTCACATAATCGTCTTGAAGCCATTTAGGATTCCGTTCGCCTAATGGCTTACCATCGACGATGAAATAGCTTTGAGCCCCATCCACATTTTCCCGTAATGGTTTTTTATACTTCTCTGAAGGATTTGCAGAATGTCCAGAATACGGTGGATTACCGATGATCACCAGAATAGGTTCCTGTTTTACGCGTCCCGCGTTATGACTTTCGGCGCTAAGCGCTTCTATGCCAGGGACTTCAGCTTGCTGGATATCTTCCATCTCAAGTGTGTTGGTGAGATACAGTTTGAACGCATCCTCTCCGCGCATTTTGAACCCGAGAGCTTCGAGCAGGTAAGCGACCTTCATGTGCCCAATAGCATAAGGCGCCATCATCAATTCAAAAGCATAGAAGTTGGGCAAAATCTGGTCGCGGATGAAGCCTTCCTTACCGCCCTCGCCGTATTTATTGACGTATTCCTGAACTGCCAGTTTGATAGCTTCAGCAGGGAAGGTAAGCGTGCCGGCTGCCGGATCGAGCAGGGTCACACCTTTGGTTGCCAACCCATCGGAGAGCCCAAACTCAGACTTGAGCAGCTCATGTACTGACCGAACGATATACTTTACGACCGGCTCAGGAGTGTAGTAGACTCCACGGGCTTCACGGGTTGCGGGGTCATATTCGTTGAGAAAAGTCTCGTAAAAATGAATGATGGGGTCTTCACCTTTACCTTGCTTGTAGTATTGGTCAAGGATGCTGTTGATATCCGAGGCATTCAGGACAGCGGCAATGTCGTCGATGATTATCTTCATCTGGTCGGAAGGGTCTTCGAGAGAGATATAGCGGAAAAGTTCCTGCAAAATGCCAACGGTATGAGGAATATAGTCGAACGCGCTTCGGCGCGAAAAGGCTTCGCTCGCAGGTATGCGCGTGCGGGCAGCAAAAAGACCGTAAGCAATTGTTTGGGCATATAGATCAGCAAAGGTTTCAGGATTAAGGCTGGGGATCAGAAATTTTCTGAATGCATGAAAGTAGTAATACAGTTTACCCCTTTTGGGATCGAGTTCTTCCTGAAGTTGGTCGTGAACAATATCACGCAAAAAGCGGGTGCGTTTGGCAAGCTGGGTGGCAAGCTGCTGGGCTGTAAAGGTTTTTGGAAGTTTGAATTCAAAGAATGCGTTGGCAAGACGCTCAAAATCAGCAATGTTCTCGAGGTTTGGCGTTTGCCTGAGTTTGGCAACCAGGTGGCGGGCGATAAGGGCAGAATCGATCTGAACGCCATCGCGAAAGAGGCGGAACTCGTAGAAATCTGTCAGAATGACATTTGGAAAAGTGGAAATATAGCGGTCGAACTGTTCCTGGTGTTTTGGGTTGTCGAGGTCGCCAGGAAGTTTTGCCTCTATGTATCCGACGATAAAGTTTTCGCCATCCCAAACGCGAAAATCAGGGTTGCCTGCCTCAGTTGGTTTTGGCAAAACTGTAACTTTGGTTTTGCGTCCCTTCTCGAGAGGAAAATTTGAGAACAGGGTTTCGACAGCACCATAATAGGAACTCTCGGTTGAATCTAACCGCATGGTTTTTTCTGCGATTGTTTTGAGATAGGTGGAGAGCAAGTTTTTCATATTTTCCTCGTCTATCAAGCGTTTCCGAACCTTGAAGATATTATACCTGTTGGTGGGATGTCTAACTTAGTTTTGCCAGGAACTCCAGAAATTCACAGTTTAGCGGTGATCATCTGAAATCGCGTGTTTTTCCCGACCAGAGAAGCAGACTGAACAGAGGTCATTTATTAAGGCGGCTAGAAAGAGCTGATAATCTGGAATGAAAGGGATAGCTACATAAATGCCCATTAATCAGTCCCCTATCCACCGCAAAAATTACGTTTCACGTCTCCGGCGAATTGGACCCGCACGAAATACCCCGCATCCTCCCTTAATACAGTGAGAAGTAATGTATAATTTCCGCATGGAAGAAAACCAACCCATCCCCTTCAGGTTTTATTTACCCGCCATGTTAGTGCTCATCGTCGTCGGAGCGGTCGGGATCGCGCTGATACTGACCATGACGCTGCCTACCATTGGACCACGCTGGTTGTTTTTCTTTTTCATCGTGATTTTTGTGACAGGATTGTTTCTGCCGCTCACCTGGTTTATTAACCTGCGATTCCCGTCCAAACCCCCGGTCCCGCCGCAGGTAATCGTCCGCCAGGCAGCCTGGTTTGGCATCTTTGCCGCGCTTTTGCTTTGGCTGCGGATGGGTCGGGTGTTGACGGCGCCTCTGGGAGTCATTTTGGCAGCAGCCCTGTTCCTGGTGGAGTTTTTGATCAGGCTCTGGGAACGCAGCCGCTGGAATCCTCAACAGTAAAGCAATTGATCATGGTCTCCCCGCGTGATATCCCCTCGGTAGATCAAATTCTGCAGCATCCCCGCACCGAGCAGCTTTTGCGGGCTTATGGGCACGCCTGGA
>Ga0208459_1004075_pt1 | contig 11071 bp, 5 predicted proteins | sample AD_UKC087_MetaG_FD_184433 | JGI IMG/M metagenome (GOLD analysis project Ga0208459, IMG submission 184433) | Active sludge microbial communities of municipal wastewater-treating anaerobic digesters from USA - AD_UKC087_MetaG (SPAdes) (version 2) | ecosystem: Engineered > Bioreactor > Anaerobic >... | reverse complement strand
GTTGACGCAGACGGTGCCGGACTCAATCCTGCGCGCCACCTCTTCGCCACGGCGACGATCCCTCGACCAGACGGAGGCGCACAGTCCGTAAACGGAGTTGTTGGCATGCGCAACGGCCTCGTCCACGGTGTCAAATGGAATGACAGGCATCATCGGACCAAACGTTTCGTCACGGACGACCTTCATGTCATGCGTCACGTTCGTCAGGACTGTCGGCTGGATGAAATAGCCGGGACCGACGCCCTCGGGACGACCGCCGCCGCACTCGACCTTCGCGCCCATCTCGATCGCTTCCTGAAGGTGTTCCAGAACCTGATTGTACTGTTCCTCGTTCGCCATCGCCCCGATATCGGTGTCGGGGTCCGTGCCGAGTCCGACTCGCAGCGCACGGGTCTTCTCGACGACCAGTTTGACAAACTGGTCGAACACAGGCCGGGCCACGTAGACGCGCTCAACCGATGCGCACACCTGACCGCAGTTGGTGAAAGCACCCCAGACCGCGCCGGAACTCGCCAGTTCCAGGTCGGCATCCTCAAGCACGATCATCGGGTCCTTGCCACCCAGCTCCATCGAGGTCGGAATGAAATTTTTGGCGGCGATGCCCTGAATCATCCGGCCGACCCCGGAACTGCCGGTGAACACGATTCGCCGAACCGGAGGCGAGAAGAGCGTCTCACCGATCGTTCTGCCGGAAGCGATGACCGTGTTGATGGTGCCTTCCGGAAGGCCTCCCCCGACGGTAAGGATCTCGTGGATTTTCATACCTATGAGGGCCACGTCCGAGGCGGGCTTGAAAACAACAGTGTTGCCCGCCAGCAGCGAGAACACCAGGCCAGACATCGGTATCGAAAACGGGTAGTTCCAGGGGCTGACGACCGTCACCACTCCCAGCGGACGGTAGACAAGCCGGGATTCCTTGAGCATCGACAGAAGCGGATTCCCGATCTCGAGGGGTCGGTCGCGAAGAAGTTCGGGTGCGCGCGCGGCGTACCTTGTAATCAGTTCGGACGCCACCAGCACCTCGGCGTTCATCGCCTCGGTGATCGGCTTGCCATTCTCCATGGAGATCAACCTGGCGATCTCGTCGGCGTGATTGATCATGTAGTCACGAGCCTTGAGAAGATGGGCCGCCCTCTCGCGGACGGTCAGGGCAGACCATACCGGGAAAGCCGCCTGGGCTTTCGTCACAGCCGCGCCGACCTCTTCCTGAGTGCACATGCGGACCTCGCCGATGGTCTCAAGCGTGGCCGGATTCATCGAAACCAGGACGTTGCGTTCTTTGTCAATCTGTTTACATGCCATTTGGTGATACCCCCGCAGGAATGGCAGCAGAATCACGCAGGACCGACCCGGTGTCAACGGAAATATGACGCGTCGGACTATGGCGCGACGCGTCGAAAGGAACTGAAAGCAGTGTGGAATCCGGGACTGTTGCGCGAGCCTGGAAAGCTGTACTCTAGCTGATGACAAAGTGCCGTTTCGTCCCGGGCACGTACTCGGGATGTTGTGACAACCTGGCCCTTTTGGAGGAAGCGTCGATGAAGAACGAGAAGTCTGGACTGCCATCATCTGGATACGTTATGTCCACCGTTGTGCTGGCGCTCTACCTCCTTTCCCCTGCCGGATGTGGCGATGGCGGGAACCAACCCGACCTTTACATTCCGGACGTGAACGACAATGGCTCAACCGAAGAAGTCGTAACCCCTCCAGACACCACTCCGGAACAGATCGACGAAGATTCCCGCGAGGATACGGCGGTCGAGGATTCCTTCATCGAACCGGGTGAATTTGGCTCTCCATGCAAGGGCAACGAAGACTGCTACAGCAACTTCTGTGTCGCCAGCAACCTGGGGCCGATCTGCACGATGACCTGCACATCCGACTGCCCGGTCGGATTCTCCTGCCGCTCGGTCGCGAATACGGCGCCTGACGTGATCTTCATATGCGTCCCGGATTCCACGCCGGTCTGCGATGCCTGCACCGTTGATGGTCAATGTGGCGATGGTCGATGCGTGACATACAACGATGCGTCGTTCTGTACCACGCCTTGTGTGGACTCCAACGGATGTCAGGAAGGCTTCGACTGCGTCGTGATTGGCGAAACGGACAAATTCTGCGTCCCGCTGACCGGCGCGTGTGACTGCCGTACGGGGATGGACGGAGTCGTGAAGCCATGCTCGGTGACCACTGAACAGGGCTCCTGCTCGGGCCTCAAGACCTGCTCGGGCACCACAGGCTGGAGCGCATGCAACGCACCTGTTCCCGTCGAAGAGACGTGCAACGGTCTGGACGACGACTGCAACGGGGGTTCCCGATGACGGTTTCGAGCCAACGCGGCCATGCCAGGCCGAAGTAGAAGGCGTGGGCGTGTGCGCCGGCACCGAACGCTGCCTGGGGACGCTTGGCTGGGTCTGCGACGCGCGCACTCCCATGGTCGAGGATTGCGACTACATCGACAACGACTGCGACGGCGAGACGGACGAGGACTTCAAGGTCGACGACCGCTACGTGGGTGATCAGGCCTGCGGAGCATGCTCCAGAAACTGTGAGGGAACCCTTGAAAACGCGTTGGCGAAATGCAGCGGAGCCTTCGCATCACCGCAGTGCGTCGTCGCCAGTTGTGCGCCAGGTTTCCACAAGGTCAACGAATTCCAGTGCATCTCGAACATGAACACGCTTTGCATGCCGTGCGTTGAGGACGCCGCGTGCCTTGCCGAAGGTGGAAAGTGCCTGAGCTTTGAAGATGGCTCCTACTGCGCTGTTCCCTGCGGCGAGGGCAACTCCTGCCCGACCGGATACATCTGTGACACGACGCTCGCGGAAGGCGAGTTCCCGGGTCAGTGTGTTCCGACCACCGGCCGTTGCGGCTGCGGCGAGGACAACCCGAACGCCGTCAGATCCTGTCAGGTGATCTGGCAAGGCGAGGACTTCAGCACGATCACCTGCCTCGGCCTGCAGACCTGCGCCGCCGGCGAGTGGAGCGAATGCAACCTGCCCGACGAGTCTTGCGACGGACTGGATAACGACTGCGACGGCGAGATAGACGAGGACTTCAAGGATCCAGTCTCCGGCGCGTTCACCAGCCTCGAAAACTGCGGCGCGTGCTTCAACAACTGCGGCGTGCTCTCTTATCCGAACAGCAACGGCCAATGCGTCACGGACGGCGTGGTTCCATACTGCTCGATTGGCTGCGACGAAGGCTGGTTCAACGTCAACGGCGAGCTTATCGACGGATGCGAGTGTCGTTTCGTCGAGGGTCCCGATCTTCCTGACGGCATAGACTCGGACTGCGACGGCATCGACGGGTCGCTCGACGGCGGTGTCTTCGTGTCCCGCAGTGGCGACGATCTCGGTGACGGAACCATCGACAGCCCGCTCAGGACCATCGGCGCGGGGCTCGACGCTGCTCAGTTGCAGGGGCTCGCCGAGGTCTATGTGGCAACCGGCGTATACGAAGAAACCGTTATTCTCGGCCTTGGCGTTTCGGTTTTCGGCGGATACAGTCCTGACTTCAAAGAACACGACGCGCGCCTGTTCGAATCCGTGATCATGGCGCCACAGGGCGGGATGGCGGTCGTGGCTGATGGAATCAATGATATTGGTCCGGTATCGGTACTGGACGGGTTCACGATCTACGGCGTGGACGCGACGGCTCCGGGTTCCAGTTCATACGCGGTCTACGTCAGGAACTGCGACGCCAGACTGACCCTGTCGAACAACCGGGTCATATCGGGCGACGGGGCGGCTGGAACCCGCGGAGCGGTCGGCACCGAAGGTAACGACGGTATCAACGGTTCCCAGGGCCTTGCGGCTCTCGACATAGCAGCTACTTGTATCGCGAACACGCTGAATGGCGGGTCTGGTGGCTTCAAAACCTGCGGTGAAGTTCCGACCGACGGCGGGGCTGGCGGCACATCGGTCTGCCCCGATTTCGACGAGGACGTCGCTGCGGGATCGAACCCGACCTTCCCTTACACACAGACCGTTACGGACGGGACCACCGGCTATCCGGGAGCCGGGCCGCTCGGACCGACCCCTGGCGGTACCCCGGGATATGACCAATTGATCGACCCTGACACAGGTGGTTGCGCGAACTGTGTTCTGCCTCCCTCCGGCTATCCCCGCGCCGGTCAGCCTGGTTCGGACGGCATGGACGGATTGGACGGAAATGGAGGCAGCGGTTGTGCCGACACCCAGGGCGCAATCGTTAACGGACTGTGGGTACCGGCATCGGCCGGCGGTGGTGTTGTGGGCGTGGCCGGCACAGGTGGCGGCGGTGGCGGAGCGGGTGGCGGTGTCGAAACGGATGCCGCATGTTCCGGGGCCGACGCGAAGTACACCGACCTCGGCGGCAGCGGTGGCGGAGGCGGCAGCGGGGCGTGCCCGGGTTCAGGCGGCCAGGCCGGCTTTTCCGGCGGTGGAGCGTTCGGAATATTCGTGGTTCAGGACGTGGCGCTCACTTCCCTGCCGATAATGAAGACAAACAGCGTCCGCGCCGGAAACGGTGGAAACGGCGGTGACGGCGGTACCGGTGGCACCGGCGGATCTGGCGGAAAGGGCGGAAGCGGCGGTGCAGATGGTGCCGGCAGCTACATGACCTTCTGCGCTCCTGGTGGTGGCAAGGGCGGCAATGGCGGCGATGGTGGAAACGGCGGAGGTGGTGGTGGCGGATGTGGCGGTCCGAGCTTCTGCCTGCACGTTTCAACGGCGTCCGCTTTGAACCTTGAAGGCTACGCGGCGGACATGACCTGTGAGACGGACATGGCAGGCAGTGGCGGAATGGGTGGCGCGTCCGTTGGCGCCCCTGGAACGGCAGGCAGCGTCGGAGTGGCGGCGAAGGACAACTTTTCGATTCTCTGATGATTGGACAGCAGGGCCGAAAACCGCGAGGTGAATCATGAAAAGGCAGCTTAGAGTCCTTCTTTTCGCGACGCTTGTTGCCGTTTTGACAGCCGGCTGTGGCGACGAAGAGAATCCAGGCGAGGATATCGGCATCGCGGACTTCGGTCCGGACACCGCCGATCCCCTGGATGTTCTTGAGGATACCGATGTAAATGATCTGATTCCGGACGCCGGGCAGGATCTGCATGTCGCCGACGAGGGACCTGAGACGAAGGTCGACACGGCAACCGACGAGAGCACGGTGCCGGACACCAACTCCGACGAAGGATCAGATACGACCGCGGACCTGGCGCAGGACCCCGGTGTCGACCAGGGCGGACTGGACTCCACCACTCCGGACACAGTCGCTGAAACAACAGACGACACCGCTGAAGACACAGTGACTGATCTTCCCGTCGAAGACATTGCAGAAGACCTGGCGGAACCGGATACATCAGTACCCGATTCCTCGACTGAGGATCTGGCCCAGGATGCCGGACAGGACACGGTGGTTCCACCTGAACCGATCGAGATCAAAGGGGTGGTTCCAATGTCGGCGGTTGAAAACACCGCTTTCACCCTGACCATGACCGGAACTGGCATGACCCCGGATATGACCGTGCGAATTGCCGGAGACAACGTTCTGACGCAGGGCTACGAGGCCTATCCGCTGACTGTCAACGTGGATGCATCCGGCCACAGCATCCTGGCATCTTTCGACGCGTCAAACGGGCTGATCCGCGGTTATTACAGGGTCGAACTGCTTCAGGACGGAACAGTGAAGGACAGCTTGGCTGGCTTCAGGATCCTGGCAGCCGGCGGAATACCTCCAACGGTCACCGGGGTGACGCCGGACACAGCCAAGACCGGTCGTGACAGGATGGTTACGGTAACCGGAACCGGTTTTATGGAAGGAGCATCTGTCTTTCTGAACGGGAACGGTAACGCCTGGGAGTGCAGCTACGTCGAAGTGGCTGACGCGACATCCCTGACCGCTGTAGTTCAAGCCGGAACCAACCAGATTCCAGTCGGCGACTACGAGTTCTGGGTCGTCAATCCAGATGGGCTTGCCGGCGTCTGGGCGCTTCCGTTCAGGATCTCGGATATCGCCCCTCCGTCGATAACCGCGATCTCTCCTGTCAGATCCGGAAACGCTACCGACGTGAACATGACCGTGACCGGAACCGACTTTCTGGAAGGTGCCCAGGTTTCGCTCCTGGCCCCTGCCGGTGACATTCTCCTGACGACGACTGTCGTCACCGAGGGTTCCGTCCTTGGCGCCGTCATTCCTGCCGGCCTGACCGCAGGGATCTACCCGGTCAAGGTCACAAACCCGGATCTGCAGTTCGACATCTTCTATTTCTACCAGGTCTCGAACAACTCCCCGGGATCATTGACGACCTTCGAGGCAATGGCTTCAACGCTGAACATCCCCAGATGGCAGCACGGTCTCGATGCGATGATCGATGGAATGGGACACGGCTTCCTCGTTGTCACAGGCGGACTGGACGCGTCCGGCGTTCCGATCGACGACGTCGAGATCAGCCAGGTCAGCCCCAACGGGGCACCTGGAAACTGGTTTATTCCGACCCAGACCGACCCGATAACCGGCCACCGCATTACCAACCGGATGAATGAACCACGTTCCGGCGCGGCGACCACCAGAATCGGCAGGACACTGATCATCGCCGGCGGAAGAAGCAATCCTGAAACAGACAGCCCAGCCGTCACCTCTATCGAGATGACCAGGATGCTGACAGGCTCCGGGGCACCGCGAGTTCGCCCGCCCAGCGAGGATCTCAATGGTGGACTTCTTCCCGAAGGTCGCTGGCTCTATCGAGTTTCGGCAGTGACCACGGTCGGCGAAACCCTCGCGTCAAGTTCCGTTTCCTACCGGGGTTCCGGCGGCAAGCTTTCCCTTACCTGGGAACCTGTTCAGGATGCGGTTGCCTACAACATCTACAGGTGTCCGGCGGCAAACTGTACCTACGGACAGGAAATCGCGATTGCATGGATGCTTCCTTCAACAACGCGATCGTTTGATGATGACGGCATTGGAACGCTCACACCTTCGCCTTCAGGGCTGGATTCGATAGCATACCCGGACGACCCGGGATCTCTCGTGCAGACTCAGTATTCATACGTCGTGACCAGCATCGTGACAGTGAACGGTTCAAGCAGATTCGAATCGATTCCCGGAGGGCAGCACGACGTGATCGTTCCCGGTGGTACCGGTACCGTATCACTGATCTGGTCCGAGGTTCCCGGGGCGGAATCCTACAGTGTCTACCGCTCGTCTTCGGGTGGGCCGTTCGAGTTCCTGACCGAGGTCCTGGCAGGTACGACGGATCTGGTCGACGATCTGACCCCGATTGTCCCTTCATGGAATCCGCCGATCGGCATCGCTCCGCTGCCTACAGGCAGTATGTCGCTGTTCTCCTACATTCTGGATGCCATGGCCAACCCGATCCAGTTGAACGTGGGACGCGAAGGAGCCAGGGCGACCTACGTAGAGACGGAGTACGACGAGACGGATCCTGACGCTGTGACGGGCGCCTTGTTCATCGTGGGCGGACGCAGCGGTTTCATGCCGCTTTCCGGTTCGGAAGATACCATCGAGGGTATCCGGTTCATGATCGATGGCACGCTTGTTGGTCCAAGCGTGGAGCAGGTCAGGATGGTCACCGGCAGATCCTTCTTTGGACTCGGCAATTCCCAGTCCAGGCTGGACAACCTTACCTTCGAAGAAGAGGATGACGACGATCCCGTGACACCGGACTGCCTCGATGTCGACCAGGACGGGTTCTTCGACGCGACGTGCGGCGGTACAGACTGCGACGACACAAACATTCTGATCAATCCGGCTGCCTGGGAGAACCTGCAAAACGGAATCGACGACAACTGTGACGGGCTGGTGGACGTGCCGACCCAGGGCTGGGACGCACCGCCGCCGAATGGCGGAAAGGTCGTCATTCCGCGTATGGCGCGAGCTCTCGACCCGGACCCGGAACCGGTGTTCCTGATAGCGATGCTTGGTAATGACGATGTACTTGCATCCAACGACACCGGTCTGAACGATATCGAGGCGATCGGTGTCGACCTGTACACCGGCGAGTTGATGGAACTGAACCAGACCCCGTCGCTGCTGTGGACTGTCCAGACCAACACCGACAACTCCCTGGTTCACGGTGTCAACATCGCTCTGTACCAGAAATACCTGTTCTCGTTCATGGGCGTCGGTTCCGAAAACCTCGGTCAGGTGCCGGGAAACCTGATTGCGCAGTCCAAGCGTTTCCCGTACTGTCCGCCGCCGGAACCTGACGACCCGGGCGACTCGTCGTTCGGCTGCCCCGGCTACACGGGATGGACATACAAGGATCTGGCAGGCCAGAAACGCACCAGCGCCAACGCCACCGTCTCCGGCGGTCTCGGCTACTATGGACTGGCCCGGGCGTTCGGATACATCTACCTTGTCGCTGGCGTGAATTCCTCCGGCGTCAGCAACGGAACCTGGCGAGTTCTGCAGTAGTCCCCCTGCCCCCGTCCCCTGATTTGCCCTGCCGTGTATGAAACCGTACGAATGGCCCTGTCCTCGTAGCGGCGAATCACATTCGCCGTCCGGAAAGGGCGAATTGTCATCCTGTGACACGCCGAAGCCTTGGCGCAGGCGGTTCGCCCCTACGCCGGAATCCGTGCCCTGTCCTCGTAGCGGCGAATCACATTCGCCGTCGGGGGAGGGCGAATTGTCATTCGCCCCTACGGGTACCCGTCCGCGGGGCACGCGGTCGCGAACGGGGCCTGGCCCCATCCGCGCCGCTACGCTCTCAGCGCGCGACGGGATACCAATGCCCCTCAAGGTGTCGCGCGCTTCCGAGAGTTCCCCGGTTGACGGGTACCCTCTGCGCCGTTGTGGGATTACGCTCCTCGTTTGGGGTGGGAGGAATGTTTGTACCTGTCCTCGTAGCGGCGAATTACATTCGCCGTCCGGAATGGGCGAATTGTCATCCTGTGACACGCCGAAGCCTTGGCGCAGGCGGTTCGCCCCTACGCCGGAAACCGTTCCCGATCCTGTTCCCGTACCTGTTTCCAGGCCCGCCGCATGGCGGGCCGCACATCCACAGCCCACGGCCCTGGCCGTGGGATCAACGCACCACACCCACACCGCGGCCGGCCCAACGGGCCGCACGCCCATTCTGGTCTCTGTCCGTGTAGCGGCGAATCACATTCGCCGTCCGGGAAGGCGGCCCGCGAAACAAACGGCCTCGATCAATTTTTGGCTTGACAGCGCCCAGCCTGGGCGCTATTTTATTGGTCGCTTTGGTGACTACGCGGGAATAACTCAGTGGTAGAGTGCAACCTTGCCAAGGTTGACGTCGCGGGTTCGAATCCCGTTTCCCGCTCCAAACCACAAATCGTTGCCCGCATTACGCCTCCGAGGGAGTAGTGATGGCGCACATTCTGGTAGTCGAGGACGATCAGTCCCTCCGGGAAGTACTCCGGATGTTTCTTTCCAAGGCCGGCCACGATGTTGTCGTTACGGCCACCGGCGAAAAGGCACTCAAGACACTGTCCGGCGATGAGGAATTCGACCTGGTTCTAACCGACCTGCGTCTGGGGGAAATGTCGGGCATCGAAGTCCTGACCGGTGCCAAGGAACGCTTCCCGCAGACCGAAGTGATCCTGATGACAGCCTTCTCGACCGTCGAGACCGCGATCGACGCCATGCGAAAGGGCGCTTTCGACTACATCGGCAAGCCGTTCAAGCTCGACGAAATCAGCGTCATCATTGAGAAGGCCCTTGAAAAGCGGGACCTCTCGCTGGAGAACATTCGTCTCCGGATCGCATTGTCAGACAGGTACAGCTTCGACAACATCATCGGCAAGACCGAGGCGATGCACCGTGTCTACGAAAAGATCATCAGGGTAGCGCCTACGCGAACCAGTGTCCTTATCACCGGCGAAAGCGGTACCGGTAAAGAACTGGTTGCCCGCGCAATCCATTTCAATTCTCCGCGCCGAGAGAAACCGTTCGTGGTTGTAAACTGTGGCGCGATCCCCGATCAGCTCATGGAGTCCGAGCTGTTCGGTCATGTCAAAGGCGCTTTCACCGGGGCACATGCCACCAGACACGGTCTGTTCGAATCGGCCGACGGGGGCACGATTTTTCTGGACGAAATCGGCGAGCTTTCCCTTCCCATGCAGGTGAAGCTGCTGCGTTTTCTCCAGGATCACAAGATCAGGATGATTGGCGGAACGCAGGAGATCTCGGTCGATGTCAGGGTCGTTGCAGCAACAAACAGAGATCTTGGCAAACTCGCCGCTGAAGGATCTTTCCGTGAGGATCTGTTTTACCGGCTCAACGTCATCGGCATACTTCTTCCCCCGCTTCGCGAGCGACGGGCGGATATACCGGTGCTGGTAACACACTTCATCGACAAGTATCGACGAGAGATGGGCCGCGACATTCTCGGAGTCTCGCCCGAGGTCGTCGAGATCCTCAACAACCATGAGTTCAAGGGGAACGTCCGCGAGTTGGAAAACATCATCGAGCATGCCATGACGTTCGCTGTCGGCGACAAACTGACCGCAGACTCACTGCCCGAACATATTCGGGCCAGATCGGACATGACCGATAGACAGGAAGGCAATTCGATCTTCAAGGTTCCGGATCAGGGAATGGATCTGGAAGGATTGCTGGCCGACATCGAAAAACGCCTTTTGCTGGAGGCACTGAAGAAGACCGGTGGAATCCGCAAGGATGCCGCGGACCTTCTGGGGATTTCATTTCGCTCGATCAGATACAAGCTCGCAAAATACGGCCTCGGCGAACTGGACTGAATACCAGATAGCAACTTCAAAAAAAGCGTTGACAGCGATCCATGCGGCAAATACAATGCGGCGCGTTTCGTGGCTGGGCCCATAGCTCAGCAGGTAGAGCAGCGGCCTTTTAAGCCGTTGGTCGCGAGTTCGAATCTCGCTGGGCTCACTTTGAATCTGTGACCCCGTCGTCTAGCCAGGTCCAGGACACGGGCCTTTCACGCCCGCGACACGGGTTCGAATCCCGTCGGGGTCGCCAATTCATCAAAACACCGTCTCTTTTGAAAAAAGGGGATGAGTGTATCACGCGTTCCCGAATCCGTGAAAACAGTCTGGTCACTCTGGCGGTTTGTCGATACTGGAAGGGAATTGT
>Ga0208459_1004065_pt1 | contig 11091 bp, 9 predicted proteins | sample AD_UKC087_MetaG_FD_184433 | JGI IMG/M metagenome (GOLD analysis project Ga0208459, IMG submission 184433) | Active sludge microbial communities of municipal wastewater-treating anaerobic digesters from USA - AD_UKC087_MetaG (SPAdes) (version 2) | ecosystem: Engineered > Bioreactor > Anaerobic >... | reverse complement strand
CTCAGCAATGAGGAAGTATCGGTGAATATCATCCATAAAAGCGTGGGTGGCATCAGTGAAGCCGACGTTTCGTTGGCCTCCGCCAGCGATGCCATCATCATCGGTTTCCATGTACGTGCGGCTCAGATTGCCAAGAAAATGGCTGAGGACGATGGAGTACAGATCAAGCTGTATCAAGTGATCTACGACGCCATCGACGACATCCGCTCTGCCCTGGAAGGGATGCTAGCTCCGACCATCGAAGAACAAAGCATCGGCTCCGCCACTGTGAAGCAGGTATTCAAGATCAAGAAGATCGGTACCATCGCCGGTTGCCAAGTGGATCGTGGCGTCATCCAAAGTAATTGCCTCATTCGCCTCTATCGCAACGACGTTTTGGTAACCGAGGACAAACTCAGTTCCCTGAAGCATTATGCCAACGACGTCAAGGAAGTGCGTGCCGGTACCGAATGCGGTCTTTCACTGGTCAGCTTCACTGACATCAAAGAAGGGGACGTGCTGGAAGCCTATATCGAGCAAGAGGTTGCCAAGAAGCTTACATGAAAAATTATCGCATTCCCAGATTGCAGGAAGAGCTAAAAAAGATCTTCAATACCACGCTGACTAGCAAGGTAAACGATCCCGCTCTGGCCTGGGTGACAATCACGGATGTGGTGCTATCCAAGGATCTGCGCTACGCCAAGCTGTATTTTTCACATTATAACAACCCTGCTCCCCACGAAGAGATTCTGGAGCGCTTAATAGTAACATCAGGCTTTTTAAAGAAACAAATAGCAGGAGCACATATCATGAGAACCATCCCCGAACTGTCATTCTTCTATGACGATACTGAAGACCGCGCCCAGAAGCTGGAAGCGCTGCTGGCATCTGTCAAAGACGATTATGATGATGATGACGATTATGATCCGGATATCGATATCGACGATTATCTGGACGATGATGATTATTACGATTTCGATGAGGATGAAGACGAGGATTACGAAGACTTCGATGATGATGACGAAGACGACGACGAGTAAGACTGTCCCCTTGATTTGAAAACAGGCTTTACTGTAATCACTATCGTGCCCGCAAGGGTGGAAATCATAACCCGGGGTTACTACGCCCCGGGTTACTTGCTGATATCCCCCAATGTGCGATAACCCTAAATTGTACGAATATTAAACCCCGGTAGCAGCAATATGAAGATATCAGATTTGTACTCAGACATGATGGCCATCCTGGAGCCTGGCTTGTCCATCGCCATTACCACTCATGTGGAATCCGATGGGGACGGCATGGTGGCTGCCTTTGCCCTGCAACACCTTTTGGAACTGGATGGACTGAAAGCCCCCATCATCAGCGATGGGGAAGAGCTGATCCAGTACAGCTTTTTAGGATCCAAAGCCAGAGTGGTGACATACACTGATCAGATGAGTTTTGATGCGCTGATCGTGCTGGATTGCAATAGCATGGACCGCCTTGGCAACAGAGCAGAGCTGGTGAATAAAGCCAATCACGTGATAGTGATTGATCACCATGTCCTGGAGCATAATCCCATTCCCGCTTCCCTGCAGTATATCGACACTTCTTTTAGCTCGGTGGGAGCGTTGCTCTATACCATGTATGAATCCCGCATCGATTCGCTATCCTCCGCTGATCGGGTTTATATCGCGGAGTGCATCTACACTACTTTGCTAAATGATACGAATAACTTCGTGAATGCCAATACCGACGCTGAGGTCTTCGACATGGCGGCAAAGCTGGTGCGCCACGGGGCAAATCCTCACCGGCTGTATTTTAAGTTTCTGCAAAACAACTCCATCAATGAAATGGCTTACATCGGTGACGCGTTATCCCACATCGAAGTGCATGAAGGAAATATCTTGTTTTTACACTCGGATTATGCTGCCAAGCAGCGTCTGCAGGTGAATCCCGAGGATTTCAAGCAGGCTACCCGTTATGTGCAAGGAGTACGTGGTCTTACTGCTCTGGTTTACTTTCGCGAGGATGAGCCTGGCCAATGGAAGGTCAGTCTGCGCGCTCTCCATCTGGATGTGCAAAAGATAGCTGCACTACACAAAGGGGGTGGACACCGTCAGGCCGCCGGCTGTAAGCTGCAGGGTTCTCTGGAGGAAGTAAAAGCCACCATCCTGCAGGATATACAGAGGGCACGCGAAGCTCAATGAACGCTTTTGTATTGGTCGATAAAAAGGCGGGAGTATCCTCCTTCGACGTCATCCGTGAGCTGCGCAAGCTTACTGGAATCCGGAAGATCGGGCATGCCGGCACTCTCGATCCCTTTGCTACCGGACTCCTGATCTGCGCCATCGGGCAATACACCAGACTGCTCAGTTTTGCCGAAGCCCGGGACAAAAGCTATGAAGCCACGCTTGTGCTGGGCAAAAAGAGCAGTACCGGCGATCCGGAGGGTGAGATCACAGAGCAGCGTGATCCCGATCTCTCGGCAATCGATCCCCTGGTGCTAAGAGAACGGGCGCTAGCGCTCCAAGAACTACCCCTACCCATCTATTCAGCCATCAAGGTAAATGGTAAGAGAGCCTATCAGTATGCTCGCGCGGGAGTGGAGCTGACCCTCCCCGTCCGCGGAGTTGAGATTCACGATTTTGAGGTAATAGGACAGCAGAATGAGTCGATCACTTACCGCGTAAAGGTATCCAAGGGGACATATATCCGCAGTTTCAGTGAGTGGCTGGCGGAACAGACCGGTAATGTCGGGATGACTCTCGATCTGCGCCGCACTGCCATTGGTGGTCTAAATGTAGATTCCGCCTGTCCTTTTGAGGAGCTGGCGCAGTGGCAAAGATACATCTGCCATCCCCGCCAGGTGTTGGATGGACTGCAGGAATACCGGGTCACTCCGGAGCAGTCCAGCTTCCTTACAAACGGGCGCGCACTCATCATTGATGGATTGATCGATGGGCAATATGCGGTTTATACTACGGATGATGTTTTACAGGCAATTGCCCATGCGAAGAGCGGCGAACTCATTCCCGCACACGTTTTTGATACAAAGGATATGGAACATTGAGCGTACTAAGCATCGGTACTTTCGACGGCATCCATCTGGGGCACCGTAAACTGATAGCCAGAGTAATAGAACTCAGCCAAGAAAAGCACTTACATAGCGTGATCGTAAGCTACAACGATCATCCTGCCTTTGTCCTGAGACAGAAGGCGGAGCCAAAGATGCTTTGTCCCTCTCAGATCAAACGGGAGGAACTCCTCCGCCTTGGGATCCAGGAAGTGGCAATGCTCAGTTTTACCGAAGCCCTGGCACAGATGAGCGCTCTGGACTTTCTGGAAGATGTACTCATCCCCCGCTGGCGTCCTCGCTATATCGTGGTTGGTTACGATTCTCATTTTGGCCGTGGACGCGAGGGAAACCGGGACTTTTTGAAGAAACATGCTCTTCAGCATCACTTTGAAGTAGTCTATGTCCAACCCTTGATGGATGGCGGACTTCCCGTTAGCAGCAGCCGCATTCGCGAGCATTTGCAGGAAGGTAACCTGCCGGAGGCTAACCGGCTTCTAGGGCGTCCCTATCGTCTTTTGGGAAGGGTAACAACCGGTCTGGCTAGAGGGCGTCAATTTGGCTTCCCCACTGCCAATCTGACCCTTGGCAATCCGCACCAGCTAATCCCCAGAGATGGCATCTATCTCAGCAGAGTGCTTTTGGGCGACAAAGTCTATTTTGGCTTGACGAATATCGGCTCGTCACCCACCGTGAAACACACGGGAATAATCGAGATCGAGACCTTCCTGATCGATTTTGAGGGTGATCTCTATGGCCAGGGGATGCAAGTGGAATTGCTAAAGTACCTGCGGGAGGAAAAGATGTTTGCCAATACTGACGAACTGGTAAGTGCCATGCAAGCCGATCTGGCTGAGGCGAGGGCTTTGATCGGGCAAGGTGAATATTGCATATGAAACGCCTGTTGCTGCTTCTACTCCTGATCGCGGTTATCTTCACTGGCTTGGACGCCATCGAATGCATCCTTGCGGATGGAAGCGCCATTCCCGCGGATAGCCGTCAGTATCACTTCCGTCATCACAATTCCAGTGTGGATTTCCACTTTTTTGGCTCCAATAAATGGGTCGTGCGCTTCGATATCCAAAGTGCCTACCCCACCCTGAGCGGCGTTAGTTTCAATGTACAGGGGGTTCGGCTGTTTTTTCCCAATCCCGGGGATTCGGTTACTGTAGAGCTTTACACCGACCAGGATGGTCAGCCGGGATCGCCAGTCCGCACCGCCAGGGCTCAGATTGATCAATCGCTGCTGGACATCAGTTTCAGCGAAGTTTACAATGCCGAAACTGTATGGCTGATGATATCTTACCCTACCACTGTAAGCAATCGGTGGGTCTCAGCCTCTCGTGGTGGAGGTGACCACAGCTATTTTCTGAATGCCGTGGGGGATGTGCAAGTGTTATCTTCCTTTGCTGCGGCAGGATTTGGTGCGGAGCTGCTCTTCGGACTTCTGGGTGAGTTTGTACTGCCGGAGCCGGATCTTCAGCTTTGCAGCTTTGATCTGCAGGGGGACTTGATCCCCGGCAATAGTGTGATACCGGCATTTTCCGTTTACAATCACGGTGATCAGAGCATCAGCTCTGCCAATCTGCAACTCACCCTATCCAGGCCAGGTGCACCGGCTTTTGCCACGCACAATATCGCAATTCCGGATGAGATCTCATCCCACACTCTGATGCTGTTTGATAGCCAAACCAGCTGGCTGCAAAGCATCAGTCTGCCAGATTCCGCCACACAGATAAGCGTGGTGGCCAGGCTGACTGGCGAGCATCCGGAAAACGACACTTTACTCGTAAACAACACCATTACCAAGGCATTTTCAGTATTTACCGATGAACTGCCCATCCTGCTGATGGAAAACCTCTTGCATCAGGATGAAAGCGCTGTGATCAATGCCATTCAGGACACATACCCGGATTCCCGGATGCACCGGCTGCATTACTTCCCCATACTTTCAGACAGTCTGGCGAATCTGGCCTCACAACGCAGGTTCTTCTGGTATGGACTGAATTCTTTGCCCGTCACGATTGGGATGGGAAAGGGCAGGATTAACGGCTTCCGCGATGATTACGGCTCATTGTATGCTGATCTGATCGAGAGCATGGACGGTTTGCACACTTTTGTAAGCTCGTCTTCCTGCAGCGCCGGTTCTCAGGAAGGCACTGAGAGTGTGATCGTAAACCTCGAATTGCATAATGCCCGAACCAGGATATATACCTCGGGCACACAAAGCATAATGAACGGATCCCGGGTCTTTGTCGCCCTGGCCAGGAAGTTTGCCTATGATGGCGTCGACCGCTACTATCTCGATCGTTTTGTGGCCTTTGCCGATACCACGTCGGCTACTCTGGCGATGGGCACCTCCCTGACCAAAACTTACAGCTTCACGATCAGCGGGATCACATCCGGCGAGTTAGTGGCAAATTACCGACTTTACTACTGGATTCAGGGCAATGACGGAAGCGCCATCCATTTCGTGAATTACATGGATTTCGAGCCAGACAATTTTGTGACGAACCAGGATATCGTGAACCAGGTACCCGCTCTACGAGTGGGGCCAAACCCCGCTGTAAAGGGTCAACGCATCAGCGTGACGGCAAAAAGCGGCGGCAGGATCAGCATTTATAACCTTCGGGGTCAATTGATCCTGCGGGAAAACGAGTTTAAAGGCACGCTTGATCTGCCAAACTCCGTGTTTCCTGTGTCTGGTATTTACCTGCTTCGCTTCGAAGGCAAGGGGAATACCCCAGTTACCCGCAAAATCAGCATTATAAAGTGAGAATTATGGAACACATTTACATATCAGACCTACACCAATATGAAAACAAGGAAATCAACGGATTCTATCTGGCAGGAGAAAAGGAACTACGGGAAGGCAAGGGCGGGCAGTACCTACGACTGCGTCTGATCGACCGCAGTGGCCAGATCTCTGGCAATGTGTGGAAAGACGCAGCCAAATATGCCAGTCACTTCAAAGCGGGAGATATCATCCATCTCAAAGCGACGGTGGTGAACTTCAAGGGACAGATTCAGCTCTCGGTTACCGATCTCCGTTTTGCCGATAAAAGTGAGTATGACATAGCCCTGTTCAGCGCGCGCAGCAAGTTTGAACCGGAGTTTCTCGCAGAGCGTTTCTGGGGCTTTGTAGATGGGGTGACGGACGAGTATCTGAACAAGCTGCTACACCTGATCTTTGAAGACAAAGCTTTCTTTGCCAAATACTTGGATGCCCCTGCCGCCAAGGGCTGGCATCACAACTATATGCACGGCCTCATTGAACACAGTGTAGCTGTGGCGGCCTTATGCGAGTTTTGCAGCACTCAATATCCCGTGTCCTACGATCTCTTGATCACCGGGGCATTGTTGCATGACGTAGCCAAAGTCTGGGAATACTCAGGGCAGGGGGTTTACGATTTTACCGATGTTGGACGCCTGATCGGCCATCTCAGCATGAGCGATCAACTGGTTTACACCACTGCGAATAGCATCCCCGGCTTTCCTGAGGACTTGCTGCTGAACCTGCGGCACCTCATTCTCTCTCATCACGGTGAATACGAAAAAGCCTCCGTACGACTGCCACAGACTCTGGAAGCCATTGTGCTGCACTTCTGTGACAATCTGGACGCCCAATCTGCCGGGGTGGCTCAATTGGTGACGGCCGCGCCTCCGGATGCCGTGTGGAGCGAATTTGACAAATTGAACAACCGCTATTATCGCATAGTCCGCGTATAGGCTCGCCAGTTCTCCATGTTTCAAACATCCGTTTTGGCCAGCGGCAGCAAGGGCAATGCCATTTTGGTACGCTCCAAAAGCACTTCCATCATTGTGGATGCCGGGATCAGTATGAGGCGCATCTTATCTGCCCTCGACCAGCTCAAAGTACCCCCCGCCAGCGTCAAGGCAGTGATCGTATCTCACGAGCATTCCGACCACACTAGGGGAGCGGGAGCTTTGTCCCGCACCCTCAAAATCCCGGTGTACATCAGCCCTGATACTTACGCATACAGCATGCACAAACTGGGGAGTCTGCACGATCGCCTGATCTATTTTGAAAATGGTGCTGCTTTTGAAGTGGGGGACATCCTCATCCAGCCGTTCAGTTCATCTCACGACGCTGCCGACAGCAGTAATTTCTGTTTTGAACATGATGAGCGCAGGCTTGGCCTGGCCACCGACCTGGGCTACCCTACCCGGCTCACAGTGCAAAAGCTGGGCGATGTCCACAGCTTGATCCTGGAGAGCAATCATGACCTCACAATGCTGATGGAAGGCCCGTATGAATGGTCGCTAAAAATGCGGGTGAAGAGCAACAAGGGACATCTCTCCAATGAACAAGCCGTCGGCTTGATCTCACAGATTCTGCATCCGGGACTACAGAATATCATACTCGCCCATCTCTCGGAAACCAACAACCTGCCTGATCTGGCCGATAAACTGATGCGGCAATATCTGGAATCCATCCGCAGTGAGGTGAAACTGCTGGTGGCATCACAGGATTGTCACACGCCTCTGGTGGATGTGTAAAGCAGATCTCATTTTCGGTGGCATGTCTGGAGAACTTGTTTTATGACGATCACTACTTATCCTCACAAAGAGAAGCATAAGGAGCAAATGAAATGATTGAAACCAAGACCGCCCCGGTAGTCCTGATCAAGAAAGCCTCAGGGCAAACGGAAGCTTTTGACATCACGAAGCTGCAAACCTCTCTACTCAATGCCGGAGCTGATGAAGCTGCCATTTCCCATATAGCTGCCGATATCACCAATTGGGTCTATCCAGGGGCATCTACCGCCAAGATATATAGCCGCGCCTTCAAGATTCTCAAGCGGCTAAAATCATCGGGAGCTTCACTTTATAAGCTCAAAAAGGCCATTTCGGAGATTGGTCCCAGCGGCTATCCCTTTGAGCATTTTATCGGGGAGATCTACAAACGCCGGGGTTTTGATGTGGAAGTTGGGATTGTGATCGAAGGCGCATCGGTGGGCCACGAGATGGATGTGGTGGCCTCTCAGGGAAAGATCCAGATCTTGGGGGAATGCAAGTATTCTGTCAATCAGGGCTTTAGCGTTGGTATCCAGGTGCCTCTTTACGTTCACTCACGGGTAAACGACATCATCGAAAAATGGGAGCAGGAGCCTCAGCATAAAGGAAAGAACTACCAGACCTGGATCTTTACCAATGGCCGCTTCTCGGCAGACTCCATCCGGTATAGCAAACACACAGGGATCCATCTAATGGGGTGGGATTACCCGTATGATGCGTCATTGAAGCTGATCATTCAAAGAGAAAAGCTATATCCCATCACGATCCTCACCAATCTGACCAATGACGACAAAAAGCATATCCTGTCTCGAGGGATCGTCACCTGCGTGCAGTTGCAGGAAAATCCCGGCATTCTGGATAGGATGGATATTCCTTCCCGCAGGAAGCGCTACCTGTATGAGGAACTGGATTCTCTGATGAATATGCCGGGCAATCCGGGTTGAGGTTTCCGACATAGCTATTGACAAAAATGCTTCGGTGCCCCACCGTAACCACATGAAGTTTTACAAGGTATTTCTTCCCCTGGGTTTTACCCATGATCTCACTTATTGCAGCACTGAGGTTGTTCCCTGCGGGGCAAGGGTACTGGTCCCGCTCAATAACAAACTGATGCTGGGCATCTGCGACAATGAAACCAAGCCGGAGAGCTTTGCCTGCAGAGAGATTGCCGAGATCCTGGACGATGAGGGTGTGCTAAGTGCTGAGCTGATCGCCCTGGCCAAATGGATGGCCTCCTATTATCACAGTTCGGTGGGTAAAGCGCTGTTTGCCATGCTCCCCGCCAAATTGCAGGCGGATGTGGATGCTACTGCCACCTGGATCGGCAACGAAGTGCCTGCGCCATTTGAAGCACTGAGCAGAGCTTTGAACGGGCAGGATAAAGTAGCGCTCAAAGAGCTGAAACGCCTGCTACCCGCTTATCCCGTGTATAAAATGGCTTATCTGGCGGAGGAACAAGGTCTACTAACCTTGGATACCAGGGTGAAACACAAGGATAAGGACAAGGTGGCGAACTACATCGAGATTGTAGATAGCGACTTTGATCCCGATAGCTTGCCGCTAAAACAGCGTGAGGCTTGGGAAATCTTTGTCACCTACGGGGCGGCATTCCCCATGGCTGAGGTAAGCAACCGTGTGTCCTATAGTTGCATCAAGGCCATGGTTAAAAAGGGGATCATCAGCATTCAAGCCCGCAAGGTGGAGAACAAGCAACTGTTTTGGGAACCGTCCACTTCTCAACGCAATATCATTCTCAATCCAGCCCAGGAAAAAGTGGTGCGGGACATTCTGGTCGAGCAGGGCAAGTTTGGTGTACATCTGCTCTATGGGATCACCGGAAGCGGCAAGACCGAAGTTTATATCGAACTGATCCGTAGCTATATACTTGATGATAAAGGGGTTATCTTCCTGATTCCTGAGATCGCGCTCACCCCTCAGATGGTGGATCGTTTCGACAGCAGTTTTGGGGATGAACTGGCTATCCAGCATTCCCAGCTTAGCGGCGCACAACGTTTTGCGCAATGGCAGAGGATCAGAAGCGGCAAGTGCCGCATCATCATCGGTGCCCGCAGCGCCATCTTCGCCCCGGTACCCAATCTGGGGCTCATCATCGTGGATGAGGAGCACGAGCAATCCTACAAACAGGATAATGCCCCTCGTTACCAGGCCAGAGACCTTGCGGTGGTGCGTGCGCAGATGGAAAATGCCCAGATCGTCCTGGGTTCTGCTACTCCCGCGCTGGAAAGCTGGTACAATGCTCAAACCGGGAAATACACGCTACATACCCTGCCCCAAAGACCGCTAAACTACACTTTGCCGGCGGTAAAAATCGTGAATCTCTGCGATCAGGAGGCTCAGGAGCTCTTGTCCGATGAACTGGTGAAAGCCATCATCGACCGTCTGGACAGGCAGGAGCAGATCATCCTCTTTCAAAATCGCCGTGGCTTCTCTTCCTTTGTGCAATGCCTGAAGTGTGGCAAACTGATCACCTGCCCCAATTGCGAGATCAGCATGTATTACCATCGTGACCGCGAAGAGATGCAATGTCACTATTGCGGACACTTTTTCCCCATGCCCCGCAAGTGTCCATCCTGCAATTCATTCAGCTTTTCCTATGGTTCGCCTGGCACTCAGAAAGTGGAACAGACCTTAAAACTGCTCTTTCCTACCGCCCGGCTTTTACGTCTGGATTCGGATAGTTCCCGCCTCAGCAGTAAATCCATGTATCAACGCATGAAAAAGGGCGAAGTAGACATTCTGCTGGGCACACAGATGATTTCCAAGGGGCTGGATTTCCCCAATGTGACTCTGGTTGGCATCATCAATGCCGATATCAGCCTCAATATCCCGGATTTCCGCGCTGCCGAACGCAGCTTTCAACTGCTCACCCAAGTCGCGGGACGTAGCGGCAGGGCAGAAAAGAAAGGCGAAGTGATCATCCAGACTTACAATCCTGAGCATTATGCCATCGTAAATGCCAGCAATCAAGATTTTGAGGCGTTTACCAGAGAAGAGCTCAGCTATCGCAAGCGTCTGCATTATCCCCCCTATTCTCGGCTGGCCAGAATGCTCTATCTGGGGATTGATCTGCAGCAATTGCAGAGCTTTCTGCATTTACTGGAGCCGGTTTGCCAGCAATTGCAGGATTCCCACACCCAGATATTGGGACCCAATCCCGCCCCCTTCGCCAGGATCAATCAGCAATTCCGTTATCACATCATCATTAAAAGCGAAAGCGCCAACCACTGCAAAGAAACCATCCAGACCATCCAAAACGCGTTCAAATGCCCCAAAGGGATTAGTCTGCAGATCGACGTTGATCCCGCGTCTTTGTTCTAAGCTTTCTTCCGCATATCTTTGCCCCCTCTGATGACCTGAACTCCACTCATAGGCCACCTGAACCCCACCCGAACTGGATTCAAGAGGAGTTCAGGAAGGGTTCGAGAGGAATTCGTGCTGAAAGTGGGCACCACTCAACCCTGATGTAGAGACACAAACACACTCCCCAATCTTCGCAA
>Ga0208459_1004063_pt1 | contig 11092 bp, 7 predicted proteins | sample AD_UKC087_MetaG_FD_184433 | JGI IMG/M metagenome (GOLD analysis project Ga0208459, IMG submission 184433) | Active sludge microbial communities of municipal wastewater-treating anaerobic digesters from USA - AD_UKC087_MetaG (SPAdes) (version 2) | ecosystem: Engineered > Bioreactor > Anaerobic >... | reverse complement strand
CGGCAGGGAATCCATGGAATGATTATACAATGGACTGCCGGTCTGCCGCCGGGATTGCCCCCACCGAGACAAACCACTCGTACGCGGCGCGGATTGCCTCGTCCGCCGGGCGCGGTGCCGGCAGGTGCAGGTCGCGCTGCGCCTTGGCAGTATCGTAATAATAGAAGTCCCCCGCCTGGCGGAACATTGCCGCCGAAACCGGCAGGTCGAGGTAGGCTTCCAGCCAGCCCAGCGGAACCGCCAGGCTGCGCATCAGCCCGGCGGGCAGCACCACCCGCGGCGGGGTCACACCCGCCACCGCGGCAATCTTCTCCACCAGGTCCACAATCGACAGGTTTTCGCCGCCCAAAATGTAGCGCTCGCCGGTGCGCCCGTGTTCCAGCGCCGCCAGGTGACCCGCCACCACGTCCTGCAGGTGGACGACATTCAGCCCCCCCTCCGCCAGCACGGGCAGCCTGCCCATCGCCACCCGCACCACCAGCGAGTTCGACTGGCGGTAGACATCGCCCGCGCCCAGCACGTGCGCCGGGTTAACGATCACCGCATCCAGCCCCTCCGCCAACGCCCGCTGCACCTCGATCTCCGCCAGGTACTTGGTGTAGCCGTATGCCCACCACTCCGGGCGGTAATTCCAGGTGTGGGTCTCATCCATCGGGGCGTTCATCACCCCGCGGCGGGTGCGTTCGGGCACACCCAGCGCGGCAACACTGCTGGTATGCACCAGCCGCCGCACGCCCGCCTTCCGGCAGGCTTGCAGCAACGCCCGCGTCCCCTCCACGGTGATGGCATACATGCGATCCACGTCCTGGTTGCGGGCGCCCATCTGCGCGGCGGCATGGAAGACCACCTCCATCCCCGCCGCAGCTTCCGCCAGCGTTTCGGGATGCCCCAGGTCTCCCAGGGCATGCTCCACCGGCAGCGATTGCAGCATCCGCGGGTTGCTGGTGGGGCGGTGGAAGGCGCGCACACTGTGCCCCGCTTCCACCAGCGCCCGGCAGAGCGCCGCCCCAATGAAACCCGATGACCCGGTGACGAGGACGCGCATCAGGCTTGCCGGGTCAGTCCAGCCACTCGATGATGGTTGCTTCGCCCTGCCCCACACCCACGCAGAGCGTTGCCAGCCCGTAGAAGGGGCGCTTTGCGTGCGGTGCCCGGCGTTTCATCTCGTGCAGCAGGGTGGTGAGGATGCGCGCCCCCGAGCAGCCCAGCGGATGCCCCAGCGCAATCGCCCCGCCGTTGACGTTGGTGATTTCGGGGGCAAGCCCCAGCTCGCCCATCACCGCCAGCGACTGGACGGCAAAAGCTTCGTTCAATTCCACCAGCCCCAGGTCCGCCACCTGCAAGCCCGCCCGTTCCAGCGCCTTGCGCGTGGCGGGGACGGGTCCCATGCCCATGATGCGGGGCGGCACGCCCGCCGCGGCGGCGGACACCACCCTTGCCAGCGGCTTCAGCCCCAGCGCGGCAGCGCGCTCCGCCGACATCACCAGCACCGCCGCAGCGCCATCGTTCAGCCCGGAGGAGTTCCCGGCGGTCACGCTGCCGTCCTTGCGGAAGGCGGGGCGCAGGCGCGCCAGCGATTCCAGGCTGGTATCGCGGCGGGGGCGCTCGTCGGTCGTCACCAGCAGCGGCTCGCCTTTCTTCTGCGGGATGGGCACGGGGATGATCTCCTCCGCAAAGATGCCCGCATCGATGGCGGCAATTGCCCGGCGGTGGGATTCGACGGCAAAGGCGTCCTGCTGGGCGCGGCTGATGCCGGTCATATCGGCGATGTTCTCGGCGGTTTCGCCCATCGCCTCGGTGCCGTACAGTTCCTCCATGCGCGGGTTGGGATAGCGCCAGCCCAGCGCGGTATCGTAAGCGGTGAGGTTGCCAAAGGGGAAGGCTTGCGCCGCCTTGGGCAGCGAATAGGGGGCGCGTGACATGCTCTCCACGCCCCCGGCAATGAAGATGTCCCCCTCCCCGGCGCGGATGGCGCGGGCGGCGGTGTTGACGGCAGCCAGCCCCGAGGCGCACAGCCGGTTGAGGGTGACGGCGGGCACTTCCACCGGCAGACCCGCCAGCAGGACCGCCATGCGGGCGATGTTGCGGTTGTCCTCACCCGCCTGGTTGGCACAGCCCAGGTAGACTTCGTCCACCAGCGCCGGGTTGAGGGCATTGCGTTCGACAATGGTGCGGATTACCAGCGCGGCAAGATCGTCGGGGCGGACGGCGGCAAGCGCCCCGCCCAGCGCGCCAATCGGCGTGCGGATGGCATCCACAAGCACAGCATCCTTCATCAGGTTCCTCCAAACAGGGATTCTCCCCTCCATTCTACCACTGATGAAGGGGAGGATTACGTGTAAGAAATTACGTTTTATTTAATCTGATCCTGTTTCTTCTGTATCGGAAATACGGTAACGTTCTATAAATCCCTCAAAACCGTTGTTTAAATTATGACGAAAGGCTGATGCCACTCTGGTTGATCCAAATACCTGAAATGAACTATTTCGATAATGGGCATTGAGAGTGAACATAAGGCGCTGCATATCCACATAATCACTAACAGAACCTTCATTATATTCCATGAATGGAAATAATTTTCCATTCAACATATGAAGATCTTTATCCCAACCACGTTCTTGAATATAAGGAAGAAATTTTTCATAAACCTGGCTGGAAGGAACTGGTGTGAAAAGCATCGGAATGATTGAACCAACAATTTCGGAAACAAATAATATGGATTTTACTACCTGGTCAACCGTTTCTCCTGGAAGCCCATAAAGTAAAAATGCATTCACTTCCAAATTCCGCAACTCAAAACCTGCTTGTTGACATATACTAACAGCTTTAACAAAATGTTCGAGTCGAACATGTTTCCGGTTTAATGCATTAAGGTGCTCATCATTTATACTTTCACAAGGCAAGTATAATTTTTGAAGTCTGGCTGCTTTTAATTTTTCGGCAAGTTGGGGAGAACCTGCCAACACACGCACATCTAATCCCTCTGGTGCATATATACGGAATTGCACTTCTTTGTGATTTATGATTTTATCCAGCAAGGGCTCGAAGTTATTTTCGTGATTCCATAACAAGTAATCTGCGTAAAAAGCAAAATCACGGATTCCAAATCGTTGCCATTTATCCTGCATTTCTGCAAATACATCATCTGGACAACGAAATTGTACTTGACGCCGCCCGCCATTGATGGTTTTCTGGGCACAATATGCACAATTATATGGACAACCTCGTCCTGGTGTTAAAATGGCATAATTTGGGGGCTTACGATATAAAGAAAGGTCTGTCCATAAATCGTTGGCTGCTTTCACTTCTCCGACTACAACAATATCAGGCTTGCAAAACCTCAACGCATGTTCTGGTGCCAGCGTAGGGTATATACCTCCCAAGAGGATATTTGTTCGGTTATCATAGCGACGTCGAAGGCGAATTATTAAATCTCGAACTGATTCCCACCAATAGGTCATCACCGCAGATATCCAGATTTCATTTGGTGGATGATTTGAGTCCATTTCATGTTCGTCCAGCCAGGATTCAAACTCACGCCATGTTTTCCCAAAATGATAATAGTATAAATCCAACGTATTTGGGTCACCGGGCTTTGTTATCCGGTGCGGCTGAATTGGACGTTCAGGTTGATCTTTTTCCGCAAATGATTCGCCAGGATTGATGCGATGTTGATGGATCCTTTCCTCAGGCTGAACTTCCATAAAGTCGAATAATTCAATCCGGCGATATCCCTGTTGGCGCAAATGGGTTGCGATTCTAAGCAACCCATAAGGCTGTGACCATTGCGCCCAATATTGGGTGTCGTATACTGGAGGAGAGATCAATAAAACAGATTTCTCCCTGGGATTTCCTCCCAAGTCAGATATTTCAAAGCTTGAAGTGGTACTGATTTGTTTCATTAGTGATTTGGTGGTATTAAATTGTCCTCGAAGTGAACATTCCAATTCTTTTTTCGTCGTTTAGCCATCCACCAGTAAATTAACCAATGTATGCCTAGAAAGAATATCCCCCAAAAAACACTAATACCCCAACCAAGATTAGGAGATAGATTAAATATTGATACACAAAGGATTGACCCATTCATAAAACCCATCATGATTACTTGCCAGAACATTGCGCGTCCAGATTCATAAAATGGTGGAACAGTATCACTTGTGGGTAGTATTAGGAAATTAATTAATGCCTCTTCCTTTTTGTTTGGATTTTGATTGAAATCGTAAACTGCGAAATATCTTCGAACATTGTTGATTGTTCGCGCATACTGTATCATTTCCATGCGCATACTTATAATAGATAGATTGACAAAAAAGCCAAGAAAAGCGACCACAATTAATAATGTGGAGACAATAGATGGCAGTTCGGTTATACTCATTAATTCAGAATCACTGTTAAGCTTTGTAATTGCAGTCAAAGCCGTCAATGGGACGCTAATTAACGCGATGTATGTTTTGAACCACTGATTAACTTGATCTCGTAACCCAAAATATGCAGATGCTATTTGGGAATATTCTTGAAGCATGAAATTACTGGCATCATTATTCATCCTGTCCTCGATATATTATATTAATTTCGTTAAGCTCTCTTGAACTTCAAGCAATTCTTTGTCCGTTAAACCCCATACATTCGCTGCAAGCATATCAATTTCAGCCTCAATTAATGTTACTTGTTCATTTTGTCCAAGCAAGGTTGCTTCATGAGCTTGTTGCGATAACAAAGCCAGCTTTTGATGGACTTGATCATTTGCAATAAAAGCCGGAACTTTTAAGTTTTCAAGAACCTGAGGGGTACCAAAACTCTTGCCTCCTTTCTGAGAATAGGATTGCAATGCGTAATTGCACATTGAAGAGTTTAACATTGCACATATATAGTGAGCTTCGTCTCTATTATCAGTGGCTACAAGTGTCACTATATTTTGTGGGATAACACACTTACCATCAATTTCAGACACAACAGCACAGGCAAGCGAATTTGCAATTCTCGCCCAAACAACTTTATATGGGGCAAAAGTATAATTTCCTACGTTAAAAACTGAATAAAATGGATCTGTATCTCTAAAGTATCTTTTATACCCAGAACGTTTACGTAATTCATCTTCAAAATATTTTAAGTATGCATATGTGAGAGGGTATTGAATCTGTAACCAGTTTTCATCATATCCTCGACGTCTATCTGGATCTTGCACCATTAATGTATAAATTCGAGGTGAAGCTTGCCATCGAACTACATCCCTTCCGTTTAGTAGAGGATATATAAGATTAGGTTCTATGGCAGCTTGTATATTATCTACTCGTATTTTTGTTCCTTCAGTTATATTTCTTACAACCAATATACCATCTTGGCGTTTATTGAGTATTTCTAACCAATAAACTCCATTTAACCAAGTGCACACCCCCGCATTTGCTTGATAATCGGACTGACCGATAACTTTTTCGACAGCATGTAATGCGTGTTCCTTTCCTGTAATCCAAGCTGTTGTTTCATCCTTAGAATCTATGGGTTTTGCAATAAATACTCGGAATGTAACTAATTTATCGCGACTTAACTCATCCAATGTGATGTCTTCAGGTACTGTTGACCCTCCACTAGGCTTATACCATAGCGCATATGAACGCAATGGATATTCCATTTTTCGTCCTTTATCCATAATTAATATTGCTGTTCGATTCGCAGCACCTTCAAATGGTTTTATTTCAGTCATATCATCTACCGAAATTACACGAATGGGGGTTCCGCTACCCAGAACGAAACGACGAAAACCTTGACCAGCACCTATTGTTTTTAAAACACTTTGAGTTATAACAAACCCCAATTTTCCCTTTGGAGATAAATAATTATCCATTGCAACATAAGTCATGAGCATGGAAATATCTTTCTTGCCTTTGCCAAGGATGGTGTCCATTCCACTGTGCGGGAATAACCCGTGGAACTCCCACAATGTTCTTGTATCCGAGCGATAATCTCTTGGAAGGCTTTCCCAGTTCACCCATGGTGGGTTACCGGCAATAAAATCAAATTTCGGTTGGAAGAGAGGGGCAAATGCATTTTTAATAATCCGCGCCCATATTCCGTTGATTTCCTGTTCTTCCAGTTGCAGCAACTTGTGATAAAGGATCAGCAAAACGTCAATATCAGCAGTATCTTGGTGTTCATCTAGTGGGAAGAGTTTAATCAACCTTTTTATAAAGACACCATCAGGAACGTTCAGGTGTACACATTCTTCCAGCAAATCGGCCAACTGATCAATAAAATTTGCCTGAATTAGAGAGCGAGGTAATATAAATTCGCCCACCGCAGTATTGAAACTATACCCCATCTGACTAAACAAATCGTTACCCTGGGTGGGGGTAAGGATGGAATCGCACATATATACCGGGATGGTTATATCTCCCTTTCGATGCTCAAGCAAATCTCCCAATGCCAGCAGGTAATTGGTGCGGGCGCTGATTACAGCAAGCGGGTTAAGATCATATCCAACCACATTATTCAGAACCATCTCTAAAACTTCACCAGGGTTCAACAGGTCTTCTTCTGTTTTCTGGCGTACCCGCTTCAATGCAAGCACTAAAAAGGTACCACTGCCACATGCAGGGTCCAATACCCGCTTGCGAGGGTCGCCTGTGTACCCTAACTGATTCAACAGGCGTTCAGCTAGCCAATCTGGGGTATAGTATTCTCCCAAGGCATGTCGCAACTCTTTTGGCACCAGATTCTGATACAACTGTTTCAGCAGGTCCCGCGTTTCTTCAGGATCAACATCCAGAGTCACGAGTGAATAATTGGCTAATTCACTAATTATTCGGCGTACAGCAGCATCAATTGAATCCCCCCATATATCGAGATACCATCCAAAGAAATCACCTTCCAAGAAATTTTTAATGCCAAGAGTTGTAAATAAACCACCCCGCTCCAAATTCTGTAACCAGGAACACAATTTATCGCTAGGGTGATCAGCGACTTGGTTTAATCCGCTTCCCATCTTGGGCATTAAATAAAAATTTGCAACCTGTAAAGCAAGCAATTTTATAAAAGTGGCATAATAGGTATGGATAGCAAAAAACAATTTTTCCAGGTCTGGCGCCCTATCATTTACTGCATACATACGAGCAAGTCTTACAACATCCAATTGTCCACTGGCTGAGTCATAACCGGATATTTCCTGAAATTGGCGTTGCCATTGTTCGAAAAGGATTTGTGCTTTTGGTGATTCGGTAGTACATATAGCTGTATAGAGAACCGGGACAACGTGACGGGCGGTATTACTGTTCTCTCCAAAATCTCTGACTAGATTTTCCGGGGTTAATGCAGTTTCGGTAGAGAGAGAAATTAAATATCGTAAAAAAGTTTCAGTGCTGTGCTCTCCTACAGGTAGTGGGTCATCCACAAACCATCGATTATCTCGATACCGAATAAAAATAAAGAAAAACCCATCCAGAACAACTCCAGCAAGACGTTCTTTTCTTTGACGGTCAAGCCGTTCTAATCCGTCCATATAATCTTTAACCTGTTGGATGGCGTGTTTATTACTCTGATATTCATTGGTTTTATGTAAAGAATGGGGAGGTTCGTATTCAATTACCAGTCTGTTATAAACCGCATCTGCTCGTCCATTTATTAAAGTACGTTCACGCGAAAGATTAAGGTTGACATCAAAGTTTTTGGCAAAGCGTTCCAATACCTTTTCAACCTCAGCAACCAAGTCAGCTTCATTGTGCGCTTTATCGGCTGCCTTTCGGATATCCCGAGCAATTTCTGGCGCCCGGATTTGGACAAATGATTCCAATTCAATAGTTGAGTATGGCATGATTTCCTTTTTGCTTTATTCCTGTTGATATGCAGGGCGAGGAAAGATTATCTTAACAGGCTGTCGGTATATTGCGTGGCTGATGAGCAATTCCCCTTTAGACAGCCGGGTAACAGCAGACCGAATATCCTGATCCAAGAAACGATAATCCGGTGCATTTACTTCAGAAGACCCTGTTCGTCCGATAATTTTTGTGGCACTGTTCCCGGTAACACGTGGGTGCACAGCACTCATAAACTGTTGGGCAGAAATTAGGATGACCCCAAGGCTTCTACCTCTTTCTGCAACATCAAGAACCTGTTGGGTTATGGGGCTGTCTGAACCAGCAGGAGCATACTTGTTCAACTCATCCACAAAAATTATGACTTTTTCGGGAACCGGTTCGTTAATCGTTCTACCCTCATCATCTTCTGCTTTTACAGAATAAATAGTTCGAAGGATATCCCCAAAAACAAGCGTTTGTTCATCGTCCGCCAGTTTTGCAATATCAATGACATATGTATGCCCCCCGCAAATATTCATTAATTCAGAACTTAATAAATGTTCGTTGCGCGCGCGAGAATTCACAAATATGCCAGTTTGCCGGGATTGTACAATACGGCGCACGTGGCGGCGGAACATTCCAATAGATGAGGATGCAAATAAACCACGCCAACGACCCTTTTCTGTTTGCACCTCTCTCATAAAATTAATTAAACCCTCCCAACTCTGCATACTTTCTTTTTCTTTTTCATCGTTGTTTAAAATTTCTTTGATCTCCCCCAGGATTCCTTCAAGAGTCCCGCTTGGGTCTGATACATTACTGAACAATAAATCTAATTTGCCTGCGGTGCCGTATAAATCATATGCATATAATTTATAAATTCCAGAATAAGGATGAAAACTGTTAGGTTCTCCAGGCGTATTAGAACGGGGTAAAAAGTAATGTACATTCTGAAATGGTTTTGGCTCCAGTCCCATAGCTTCCCATAAAGCCTTCTGCTCAGCTGGAAGCTCTGGCCCTCGAACATCTATTTGTAGTAAGTCTGCTTGTTTAACATTCAATATTATGACTGCAATTTTTTCGGGATTTGGTGTAGTTTGAAGAATGGATTGGAGCAAAAACATAGCATAGGATGTTTTTGTAGCCAATCCACTAATACCCGAAATGTTAACATGTCCGGATTCCGGTCCAAGTAGATACCTTCGGTCCAGATAAGCTACTGCAGCAGCCCCATTACTCATTTTCACCAATCCAGCAGGTACTGCATCGTTTTTGCGGTCTCGAATTAATATATCTGTCCCAAGGGCCTCTTGTATATCTTCAACACTGGCAAATCGCACAATCTGTTCGCTTGGAACAGGCATATAAATATCTGCAGAATTGTTTAAAATGTTTGCAAATGCAACCGTTGTCCCTATTCGATTTGTGTTTGGTTCTTCGTTTAGTTGTCCAAAGTTACTTGATATAAAATTCGCCAAATGGTTAGGTGCATCGGTACGATGTTCCAATGTGGTAACCAAACCATAGCTATGGCTTGGCGGCTCACCAGGCTGATTAACTTGTTCAACAGTTACAATATCAAACGGATTAACGATCACTTCATCCGTTAGCCAAAATGTAAATTTTTCTGAAGTTATGGGTTCTCGTTCTGTTGCCGAAGTGCGCCCTAATGGGCAATTTTCACAAGGCTCATTAGTTAAGTTATTCGGTAATTGATTTTCCATTTGCAACTCCTTAACTCAATTACAATGGTGATTCAGGCAATACCATTCGCGGCCATCGGATCATTCCGAGTAATACATTATTCGAATAAAAGCGATTCTTAATGGCTTGTTCTGCTTGAAAAATTGGATATAGATGACAATGCCACCGTTGGTCACGTCCGTGAGGAGTGACATTCCGCTCGGCAACTAATGTTGATGAGATTAAATCTGCCAAATCTGATTCAATTGGTGCACCTGTGGGGCACGGCAACTCGACCTTAATCACCCCCATTAAGGGGTAATCCACTTCTTTTTGTTCTCGTAATCGCACATACCAAAATGCAACCTTACCGCCATGAGCACTGAATGCCACTGTTCTGTGAGAATATGGTAAGCCAGCTAACAAAGAGGTTATGTCTTTACGAGCGGCGGTGGATTTTCCAAAACGGAATTCTGGATCCTTACGAAAATTCTTGGCAACCCCGATTAAATTAGACACTTTGATAAATTCATCCAGTTTGACAGCCCCATCTAAAATTAGCCATTTGTCTTCGCTCCTGAGATTATCTGTGGCATGGATAATGTCTATCTCAAGCCGATGCATCCGATTTCTTGCAATCCCTCCCGCTCTGGTTCGAAGAGTTTCCATCGTTGCATCATGAGGAACTATTGAATTTTTCTCAGTCGTGTCAATTACTTCAAAAAATCCATCAGGACTATTCAATTTCTTGAGAGCAGCCCAAACACTATCAGATACACCAAGTCCACCCCTAGGAATTAACAGTAAAATCCTGTGTCGTACTTCAAGCGGACGGGCATTTCCTGAATCCTCTCGTTGCATGACAGCGGCTCCAATTTGCGCCATTTCAATTGGAAAAGATCGATTCCCTTCAACACCTGTAGCAATGTAATAAGTTCTTAGGCTGCCATCAATAAAATATCGATAAAAATGGTTTTGTGATCGAAAAATTGGAGGAGTGGAGCGATATAAGTTATTAATAGAAGGAGTAGGTGTTTCTAGAAACTCAGTCACTTGCCGAGATTCAGCATTGATTAACATGTCTTCCATTTCATCTGCATCTGGAGTTTGCAGTTCTTCTACTGCTCCCCCAACAGCAGGAAGAACGCTATCCAAATTATCAGACAATAACTGGACCACAGGATCAAACCAATTTAATCTTGGCATAGTATCCCCTACTCCACCAGAACAATTAATGCGTCGTTGGATGCAATAAATGAATTATACAACAAGAAACAAGCACTGTTTTGTGACTAAATCTGTCACTGAGTATTTCAATTCTCACCGCGTCCTACCCCTCCACCAGGCGGCGGTAGAGGTCGGGGCGGCGGTCGTTCAGCACATGGTTCAGCGGCGTGATCTGTTTGTCATCCGCCTGCGCCAGGTCCACCACCGCCGTCAGCACGCCGGTGAAATCCCCCGCCGCCTGTGCCAGCAGTGCGCCCTTCGGCGAAGTCACCTGGCTGCGCCCGGAGAAGGGCGTGCCGCGCTCCTGCCCGTGGCGGTTGGCGGTGACGGTGAAGACGCCGTTCTCCAGCCCGCGGGTCAGCATTGCCGATTGGGCGTAGGGCAGCACCAGGTTG
>Ga0208459_1004060_pt1 | contig 11096 bp, 9 predicted proteins | sample AD_UKC087_MetaG_FD_184433 | JGI IMG/M metagenome (GOLD analysis project Ga0208459, IMG submission 184433) | Active sludge microbial communities of municipal wastewater-treating anaerobic digesters from USA - AD_UKC087_MetaG (SPAdes) (version 2) | ecosystem: Engineered > Bioreactor > Anaerobic >... | reverse complement strand
TTTTATAATATACATAGTACATCTCCAAGAAGTCAAAAAGTGTAGAGTATATTCCATTTTGGGTGTATAAATACACCTTTTGGTGGGGAAAGGTGTATATATAAACGAGTTATGTGCAAACTGTGGCTATGACTATGTTACTAATCAATTATTTACAACAAATAAATCATTCTATATGAAACAGACAACTTTGCTACTGCTATTGCTAATGACAACGCTCATACTCTCTGGACAAACAAATAAACATGATTTGTTCTGTCAAAAGTGGATTCAATTTGGATATAAATCCCATTCTGACTCAAATGTAAGAATCATTACTGATGATTGCTCTAAGAAAAAATGTGAGTTCTTCAAAGATGGTAAATACACAGAAGATATGTTTTGTCTTAAAGGATTTGGAATTTGGGCTTTCAATAAGGATTCCACAAAATTTGGATTCAAGTACACAGAATATATGGGTCAGAAGATTGAAGAAAAGCTGCCTATTTCCTTTAATAGTTTGATCTTGAAATTAACCGTTGATACCTTAATTATTGGAAATGAAGGATATTATGGGAACAACAAAATTTATGGACATGATGATTTATATTTTGTTAGGGTAAAAAAATAAAATAAAGGCAGCACATAACAAACGGTATAAATCATGGCTGGCATTTGTAGCTACCGAGAATTTGATTACGTAATTTAATTTTGTTTACCACGACAGGAAACTGCCATTTAGCCGCCACGCCCCATACTTTCAACCGTTAGTAACTATGATGAAGTACCAATATAATATAGCATGAATTTAATAATTAAAATCTTTTAAATTAATTCCTATGAAAAAATATCTATTTATTATTCTATTTCTTTTCCCTAATTTTGTTGCTTTTAGCCAGAATTCGATTGAAATCATCGAAGAGTCTAAAAATAAAGAATTTAAATTAGTAACGATTTCCGCTGAACCTGCTCTCCGATTTTATAATCTTATGAATTATTTAGAGAATAAATCAAATCAAGGATTTAATTACAAACAAGTTGACAGACAATCACGTAGAGATAATTACAAAGCAAACATCAATGATAAAAAAATTCAGGGAATGATAGATTCTTTACTATCACTACCTGTATATGAGGCAATAAGTGAAGTTTCAAGAATTTACAATAAGTATGGAATCTCCGTTAAAAAGGGGAAGAAAACATATAGGGATGCTTTTAATAATTTACCCATATATTGCGTTGCAATGAATGCTGGCAGGCCCTACACATGGGTAGAATATTGGATAAAAGATTATAAAAAAGAAATGTTTACTATAGTTGATTATGTTCAGAAAAATGGAAATAAAATAATTGAATATTCAATTCAACAAAGCAAGCAACTACTTCCAGCAGAATGCAATTTAAATATTGGTGTGGATGTTTTTATAGTTTTTGACGGAAATAGAGGTAGTTTCCAAAAAAACAATATGATTATTCTTGATTTAATGAACAAAAATTTATACGATACGGTTACTTTTCAAAATGTTCTTACCCATGAACTTCATCACCGTTATTATGGAGAATGGCTTGACAAGAAACTATCAGGCAAAAAAAAGGACAACAAGCATAAGATTCTTTTAATGCTTCAAGAATCTTTCTTAATGGAGGGAGTTGCTCAACAATATACAATTTCAAGTTATAATAATCAAGCTCTGGAGCTACTTTACAACAGAGAGTTAATGAAAGAGATAAATGATGAATGGATTTCAAGCATCAGGGAAATAAATGCTTCTTCATTTCCCAAAATGTCTTCTGTTAGAATAATACGAAAACAACACAGTAAAGAAATGCAGTGGTTAAATAATTATTGCTCAAAACCAGTAGAAAACGAAACAGTACAATACAGACCTTCTGTGATATATTATCTTAGCTATCATATATATAATTCAATCTTAGAGAAAAAGGGATTGAAAGGCTTATTTTATGTTATTGAAAACCCTGATAAACTTCTTAGCGAATACAATAGTATTTATTCTGAAGATTTACTTATACCGATGATTCCAGAAGATATTGTTAAGCTATGGGCAAATAACTTAGAATGAACAGAGCAGATATAGTATAAAATTATTTGAATCGATTAAAAGTTGGGTTGACGAAAGCGAAACCCCGCTTGCGCGGATTTGCAACCGATCCACCAGCTGGCGGAGAGTTCGGCGTAGCCAATCCATGCGAGCGTAAGGAATTTACACCCATGCACTACAAAAAAGTTCACAAAAAATTCAATCACCGTTTGATGATTTTAAAAATATATTTTTTAATTTTATAATATACATAGTACACCTCCAAGAAGTCAAAAAGTGTAGAGTATATTCCATTTTGGGTGTATAAATACACCTTTTGGTGGGGAAAGGTGTATATATAAACGAGTTGGGTGCAATATCAATGCGACAAATTTCGTTATTCAAATGATAGAAAATCATTTAAATTCAAAATTCTAAGATTATGAAAAATATAAATTTTAAAACCGGTTTCATGAAAACGAAAATCAAAATTTTTGTTTTTTCAATAATACTTATCTTGGTTTCCTGCAATAAAGATACTAATGAAAACCGAAACAAAACCTTGATAGGGAAATGGAATTGGATTGAAAGTAGCGGCGGAATAGTAGGACAAACCTACACCCCTCAATCAACTGGAGATGTTATAACCATTGAATTTGACAATGACTTTACATATCGACAATACAGAAATAATGTTTTAAACATTGTAACGAAATACGAACTGAAGAGTGTTGAAGGGTATAATGAATTGTTCATTTTTTATGAAAACGGAAATCCAGCATCTATAATTACTTCGCTGGATAAAAGTACATTGATTCTCACTGATTACATTTCTGAGGGATACGTAAACACTTATAGAAAAAATTAAAATACTGCATTCAACAAAGTGTTAATTTTATTGGGCTGATTCCGTTTGCAAGGTTCCCCACTTTTACTAACTTTATTCCGGGTGATGACAACGCTGGAGGTAACCCCCAAACAAAATCAACGCTCGGCCGTTATGGACAACGGAGGCTCTCCACATGAAAAACGCGCTACTTATTACTGAACAAATCGAGGTAAACCGGTAAATGGTCGCTGTAGCCACCGTGGTACTTAAACCCAATAAAAGTTCGAAATGGTCGTTTGCCGGCATACCGCTCGTCGTCCTCAAGCAAAAAGGGTGCGCTGAAAACTCCCGCATTGCCGGTAAAGGTGTACAGCACATGCCGGCTATCCAGCATGGAGCGTGACGCAATTAGCTGGTCTATTATGCCCCACACTCCCTGGTACTTGTAGCTGTACTGTCCACGCTGTTTCAGAATTGCCGACAGGTTAACAAAATCGTAAGGACAGGCAGTTTCGGCTGTGAGGCAAGCGCCAAATCCCCTTGCCACGGGATCCGATTCGGGCTCATCGTTCATGTCGCCCATGATGAGGATACGGGCATCGGGGTAGAAAATTTTTATGGAGTCAACCTTATTTTTAAGGGCATAGGCAGCAGCATAGCGACCCCCCTCTGACTCCAGCTCCCCGCCGTACTTCGATGGCCAGTGGTTAACGAAAACATGTAGCGTGTCGCCTCCTAGAAGCCCACGGACGTAAAGAATTTCCCGGGTTGTGCGCCAGGGTTCATCCGGAAACCTGACCGTTACAAACTCCTTCTCCTGAAGGGTGAACCTATCGGGACGATAGAGCAGCGCTACGTCAATTCCCCGCCGGTCGGGCGACTCGCGATGCACCACCCGGTACTCGAATTTTGAAAGCGGCGTTTGGCTTACCAGCTGGTGCAGCACAAAGCCATTCTCCACCTCGCAAAGACCTACCAAAACAGGCGGATCGTACTCGCCAACAGCCAAAATCACCTTGTAAATCCCGTTTAGCTTCTGCTCCATCTTCTTCCATGTCCAGTGCCTATCGCCGAATGGTGTAAACTCTTCGTCGAGGGTAAGCGAGTCATCGAATGGATCGAAGAGGTTTTCGACGTTGTAGAACATCACGCGATGGCGCGTGGCAGGGATATTCTGAGCTTTAACCTTTGTTGAGGCAGCACAAGCAAGCAAAATGGGCAGAATTATCAGAAGCTTCCTCATACTACTCCTGTCTTTCGTATGCACCAAGGTCGGGTTTACCATCGGTAAGCCGGTTGAACCCATTTAGGTCAATAGGGTAGTCGGTAGCAACAGCAGGGTTGGCAATTCCCATGGCGGGGCTAAGCGTGTCGAGCAGAAAAACATGGGCATTTGAATCCTTGAACTTGGGGTCGAGCGTAAATACCCGGGTAAATTTTTCGGTATCGGTGAGGTCGAAGTTTTGGGGAACCTTCAGGATGCAATCTTCAAAATGGTAGTTCATTTGTGCGGCAACCGGTGCACCGTTAACTATGTTGTCAACCTGAAATTCACTGCTCATCGACCCATACACAATGCTGTTGAAAAATGAAGCCTCCACCAAATCACGCGGTTCAACGTAAAGCGGGCCGTTCTCCTCAAGTCGGTAAAGGTAGTAGTTGTTTAGCAGCAGCGCAGGCCCTTTGCGGTAGATGTAATCGCCCCAGTAGTTGGCAACAGTGCAGTGGTAGAAGCGGTATTCTCCGCCCATGGTAAGGGCCACACAAACTTGCGCAGCGTTCGACACCAGACAGTTATCGGCCTTTACTTTTGCCCCACGTGCCAGCAGGCCCACATAGCTGCAATTTTCAATTCTGGTGTGGCTAAGAGTTAAAGTTGGCGCATGGCTGGTAAAACAGGTATCAACCGTAATGCCTGTTATGGCATTTCTAATCTCTGCCCAGCTGATAGCGCTATACCGGCTTCCGGCCGTAAGCCAAATCCCTCCCCACTGGCCGGCCTTATCGCGGTAAAAATCCTCAAGCCTGTCGCCCTCCATTACAACGGGACTACCTTGCTCGCCCTCAACTTTTAGTGTTCCGGCCACAACCAGCATGGCCTGGTTATGGAAGTACATCCGTACCCCGGCGGGAATGGTGAGGGTGGTAGCGGTATCCACCAAAAGGTAGCTATAGATCAGGTAGGGCTTGTCGGTAGCCAGCACCGTATCGTTGCTAATGATCTCTGACCTGAGTAGGTGGACATCCTGACCCCACGCCACCAGCTTCACATCCTGTATATTGCCATTAGTAGAAAACATGATGGAGTCGGCAACAAGCAACGGCGAGTTCAGGGACGTAGGGTCAACCGTTACCTCCACAAAAACGAAAAGGCTGTCGCGGGAGCGTAGCGAAACATTGCTGAAGGTTACGCCCGAACGACCGTCAACGTTAATCCGGTAGGGCGAAGTGCTGCCTCCGGCAAGGCGAATAGACGAAATATGAAGGTCGTGCCCCGACCGGTTGTACACCTTAAAATACTGCGTTGAAGAGCCTATAGTGGTAAATACGGTGTCGAATAGAACCGTATCGGCCGAGAAGCTGAGTTTCAAGGCTGAGCTTTCCGAAAAATCGTCCCGCACACATGCCGAATGGCATAAGGCGAAAATAGATGCTACTGCTAAAAGGCAGGCTGTTGGTAACTTTGCCATTACTAATGTCTATTTCAACATTCAGAGATTACAATGTAACAAATTTACAAAAGCTGTTGAGGGTATTAAAACAAAGACTAAATTTGATAGCTGTGGCTGGTTAAATAATGGCCTAAAAATCAATACATACAAAGATGGCAAAAAATTGGTATGTTTACCTATTACTAACGGTTACCCTCATGGCATGTAGCAAACGTGAAAAGGCCGACTTAATTGTTACCAACGCTAAAATTTACACCGTTGATTCAACTTTCAGCACCCATAGCAGCATGGCGGTGGTTAATGGAATAGTAAAGGAGCTTGGCGATTCCGTTTACATCATGTCGAAGTACACTGCCAAAAAAGTAGTTGATGCCGGAGGAATGTATGTTTACCCTGGCTTTATTGACTCGCACTGCCATTTTCTGGGTTACGGGTTAAGCCTGAACAAGGCCATGCTTTCGGAGGCAAGTTCGTGGGATGAAGTGGTGGCCAGACTTGTAGAGCACCAAAAGAGATTTCCAACAAGCTGGGTTGAGGGTAGGGGTTGGAACCAGAACGAGTGGAAGGTTAGGGAGTTCCCCACCAACGAGCTGCTTAACCGGGCATTCCCCGATAAACCTGTTTACATTGTTCGGATTGACGGCCATGCGGCCATTGCAAATAATGCTGCTTTGAAAATTGCCGGCGTTACTGCCAGCACACGAGTTGAAGGCGGTGAAGTGGTTCTGCAAAAAGGAAAACCTACGGGGTTGCTGCTCGACAATGCTATGGAGCTGGTGCGTAGGATAATTCCCAAGCCAACTATAGATGAAAAAGCCGCTGCGTTGCAGAATGCTCAGAAAAAATGCTTTGCCGTTGGGCTGACCGGAGTTCAGGATGCAGGGCTCGATGTTGATGAGGTGCTGCTTATTGACTCGCTGCAGCAATCCGGCAAAATGGAAATCTGGGTGAATGCCATGCTCAATCCAACCCCGGCAAACTACGAAAGGTTTATTTCAAAAGGGGTGTATCGGACCAACAAGCTTACCGTCCGGTCAATAAAGCTATACGCCGACGGGGCGTTGGGCTCAAGAGGCGCCCTGCTTCTTGAACCATACTCTGACGATCGTGGTAACCGTGGCCTTCAGGTTGAACCAACGGAAAAACTCGATTCGCTCTGCGGCATGGCATTTAAAGCCGGATACCAGGTGTGCACCCACTGCATTGGCGATGCTGCTGTTAAGCTCATGCTTGACATCTACTCAAAATATTTGCCTGCAGGAAATATCCTTAGGTGGCGGATTGAACATGCACAGGTTGTTGACAGGAACGATTTGCCACGTTTTGGTTCACTTGCCGTAATCCCCTCGGTTCAAACCACCCATGCCACCTCGGATATGGACTGGGCAGATGAAAGGCTGGGCAGCAGAATTAAGAATGCCTATGCCTATCAGGAGCTACTGCTTCAAAACGGCTGGATTGCCAACGGAAGCGATTTCCCAATTGAAAGTATCAACCCGCTTTACGGTTTCTACGCTGGCGTTGCCCGTAAAAACCTGGAAGGCAAACCCGACGGAGGATTTCAACCCGAGAACGCCCTTACCCGAAAACAGGCCCTCTGCGCCATGACTATATGGGCTGCAAAAGCCGCTTTCTGCGAAGATGCTAGGGGTAGCCTTGAGCCAGGGAAAGTTGCCGACTTTGTTATTCTCAACACCGACCTGATGAACGATGAGCTGCCGGCAATTCCAAGGGCAACCATCCTGAAAACCTTTGTCTCCGGCAAGGAGGTTTTTGGTTCTAACGCTTTTAGCCATGGAAATTAGACAAGCACAAAAACAGCAGCTGATTGAGGTGCTCTACATCATTCGGGAATGCTCCAACCAGCTGGTTGAAAAAGGGGTTAACTTCTGGAGCAACAGCCATGCCGACATGGAGGAAATATCGAGTGATATTGAACAGGGCTACGTGTATGTCCTGGTAAACAACCATGTTTCCATTGCAACCGTAACCTTAAAACCGCATGCCACCAACCAAAAAGTGATGACAATTAGTCGTTTGGCCGTTTTCCCGGCTTTCCAGCGTAAGGGGTTAGCCTCCATGTTGATCTCATTTGGTATTGATTTAGCCCAAAAGGGTAACTTTACTGCAATGGAAGGCTACTCGCCACTATACGACAGCAATCTGGCAGCACTTTTGGAGAAAAGGGGATTTGAAAGAAAGGGGACACTATCCCCACCTTCCGAAAAGATTGGAAGTATAATTTTTGAAAAGCTGCTTTGACACATCATTAGCTTGATGAAGCAAAACACAGAGGAAAGTAGCATATTAACCAGGAAGACTTTAACATTTAATGCAGATAAAACAAACCCCCATTGGCAGCTTTACCCCACATGCAGCTGAAAATTTTCTAAATTATTTACGCCAGACTACCCGGGCTTGACTTCAAATCATTTCACGTTTGCGATTCAGCCCCAGCATACCCCGGAGACGACGAGCTGCTGAGTTGATTATTTATTTTTACGACCTCATGCTCCTGAAAAATTTACTTAGAAATTCAGGAAATCTCACTACTGCTGTAAGAAGTAGCCTTTCCTATTAAAACATACCTTAAAATGATATTTTTCAAACGATTGCGTAAATATATTCGCTTGAAATAGCCTATTTTTTGCAACGCTATGCTAACTTTGCTTTGAAATCAAATACCCGTTAAGCCATGATAACCATTGACAGCTATAGCTTTAAAGGGAAAAAAGCCATTGTAAGGGTTGACTTTAACGTCCCCCTCGACAAGAAAACCCTTGAGGTAACCGATGACACCCGGATAAGGGGTGCCGTTCCAACAATAAAAAAAATTTTGGGTGATGGAGGAGCTGTCATCCTCATGTCGCACCTTGGCCGGCCCGACGGCACACCACAGGATAAGTACTCGTTGCGCCACGTGGTACCGGCTATTGAAAAAAATCTGGGGCAGAAGATAAAATTTGCCGCCGACTGCATGGGCGAGGAAACCAAAAAAATGGCAGCTGGCCTAAAACCCGGCGAGGTGTTGCTGCTCGAAAATCTTAGATTCTACGAGGAAGAAGAAGGTAAACCTTACAGCCTTCCCGAAACCGCCAGCGAGGAGGAAAAGAAAGAAGCCAAGGCAAGGGTTAAGGAGAGCCAGAAGAATTTTGTTAAGCAGCTGGCCAGCTATGCCGACTGCTACGTTAACGATGCTTTTGGAACCGCCCACCGGGCACACGCTTCAACGGCGCTTATTGCAGCCCACTTTCCCGGCAACAGCATGTTTGGCTACCTTATTGAAAGCGAACTCAAGGCAATGGACAAGGTGCTGAAGTCGCCCACCAAGCCCTTTACAGCCATCATGGGAGGCGCCAAGGTGTCCGACAAAATCCTGATAATCGAAAACCTGCTCGATAGGGTTGATAACCTGATAATTGGTGGCGGTATGACTTACACCTTCATCTGCGCCCAGGGAGGAAAAGTTGGTAAGTCTATCTGCGAAACCGATAAGCTCGAGCTGGCTAACCAACTGCTCGAAAAAGCAAAGGCCAAAGGAGTAAAGGTTTACCTGCCTGTTGACGCAGTGAATGCCGATGCATTTGATGCAAACGCCAACACCCAGATTACCCCTATCGACAGCACTCCCGACGGCTGGATGGGTCTGGATATTGGCCCCAAAACCATAGCTAAGTTCCGTGAGGTTATCCTCGAATCAAAAACCATCCTCTGGAACGGCCCCATGGGCGTTTTTGAAATGGACAAATTTGCTGCCGGAACATCAGAAATAGCCAAGGCCATTGCCGAAGCAACCCAAAGGGGAGCGTTTAGCCTGGTTGGCGGGGGCGACTCCGTAGCTGCTGTCAACAAGAACCACCTGGCCGATAAAATTTCCTTCGTCTCCACCGGTGGGGGCGCCATGCTGGAGTACATGGAAGGAAAAGAACTGCCCGGAATTAAGGCAATTAGAGGATAACAACCCTCTAATCACGCCATTTAAGCATACCGTCAGGGTTTTAAAAAAAGCCCTGACTTTGTATTTTCAGCTACTCATAACCCGTAAAAGCAGGTAAAGGCAAAATCAAATGATTCCCAGCTCCAGCATATTCAGCCTTAAACCGGATGGTGATTTTGAAAAAATAGCCCTGGAGGTTTTCAGGTTTCAGTCCCAGCATGTAAGGGTTTACCACGACTACATTCAACAGCTTGGCGTAAACCCCGATGCAGTTGCTTCCACTGACGAAATTCCGTTTCTCCCCATTCAACTCTTCAAAACGCAGGATGTTATAGCCGAAGCATGCCAACCGGAGGCAACCTTCACCAGCAGTGGAACTACGGGTAACGAGGTTAGCCGCCATCGGGTGGCCGATTTATCGCTCTACCGTGAAAGCTTCACCCGCACGTTTTCAATATTTTACGGTTCTCCCTCGGACTACTGCATTCTTGCACTTCTGCCCTCATACCTTGAACGTTCGGGCTCATCGCTGGTGTTCATGGTTGATGAGCTTATCAGGCAAACCGGCAATCCTGACAGCGGTTTCTACCTCAACCAGCTCTATGCCCTAACGGAAAAACTCAGCGCCCTTGACCGCTCCGGTCAAAAGACAATCCTTATCGGGGTCTCGTTTGCTCTGCTCGACCTGGCCGAAAGGTTTACCTTCAACCTTCAGAATACCATCATCATGGAAACCGGAGGTATGAAGGGGCGTCGTAAGGAGGTTGTCAGGGAGGAGCTGCACTCAACGCTTTGCAGCGCATTTGGGGTAAACGTCATTCACTCCGAGTACGGCATGACGGAATTGCTTTCACAGGCATATTCTACCGGTAAAGGGATGTTTCGGTGTCCACCCTGGATGCGGGTGGTTATAGGTAGCACCGATGACCCCTTTTGCCTTGTAGGGGATGGGAGAACAGGAATTATCAAAATTATTGACCTGGCCAACCTTTATTCCTGCTCGTTCATTCAAACCCAGGATATGGGAAAGCTCCATTCCGATGGTTGTTTCGAGGTGCTTGGTCGTATGGATGATGCACCCATAAGGGGTTGCAACTTACTGGTTTACGATTGAATAGACCTGGAAGCATTGCCAAAGTGAACCTATGTGCACAACCCATAGCATCTACTTTCTACGCTTGTTTTAAATTTTACACATCCCCAACATCAGGCCACACCATTGCATGTAGCATGGCATGCAACCCTTTTTCCCTGTTAAAAAGTTGCATTCACCTGTATGAACTATGCAATAAAGGAGCTAAATTAGCCTTTTTTGGAGGTTTGATGTCTAAAACTAATTCTTGATACAGCAGCTGTTTCTTGCCATTCATACCCAGTTGAAAAAGGCAAACCAATGGAGCAGGAGTATAAAAGGCTAACCATAAAGGATTGGGCTGTGGAGGACCGGCCCCGGGAAAAAATGCTTCACCAGGGAATTGGAAGCCTAAGTGATACGGAGCTGATTGCCATCCTGCTGCGTTCCGGAAACCCTGAAGAAACAGCAGTTGAGCTTGCCCAAAGGATATTAAATATGGCCCAGAATAACCTCAACGAGCTGGGTAAGTTTACCATCCATCAGCTTACACAGGTTAGAGGAGTAG
>Ga0208459_1004053_pt1 | contig 11113 bp, 7 predicted proteins | sample AD_UKC087_MetaG_FD_184433 | JGI IMG/M metagenome (GOLD analysis project Ga0208459, IMG submission 184433) | Active sludge microbial communities of municipal wastewater-treating anaerobic digesters from USA - AD_UKC087_MetaG (SPAdes) (version 2) | ecosystem: Engineered > Bioreactor > Anaerobic >... | reverse complement strand
GGGCTTAATCTTCAGGCATTGAGCTCTCTGGTCAACCTCGACCTGCCGTGGAACCCGACCCGGCTGGAACAGCGCAAGGGCCGCATACAACGCATAGGCCAGGAGAGTGACGACGTGTGGATTTATAATCTGCGCTACAAGGATTCTGTCGAGGACAAGGTGCACAGCCTGCTCTCGTCGCGTCTTAAGGACATTTACGACATGTTCGGCCAGCTTCCCGACGTTCTGGAAGATGTGTGGGTCAAGGTCGCCGAAAACGAGATCGAAGAGGCCCGTTCCATAATAGACGCCGTCCCCCGGCAGCATCCGTTCGAGATACGCAACAGCGCTGTGGAGCGGGTGGACTGGGAGTCGTGCTCGACGGTTCTGGACTCTTTAGAGAAGAGGAAGTATTTGATGAAGGGGTGGTGGAAGTAAAAGAAAAGGCGCTTTGTGGGGGGCAAAAAATGAACCAGGTACTTCTTATAAAACATCTCGTGTCTTTAAAGAAAAAAATGGGAAAGGGGGAACTGGGAGACGACTACGATGAGCGTATCAAACGTATCAACTATTATCAGGCATGGACGAGGGAAAGAATTCTTAAGATGACCCCGGAGGATGTGTATGAGTATATTTCAAAATTGTGGGCCATGTTGATCTGGGGAAACAAACAGTATGTCGTGGACAAAATATTAAGTGAGAACGGTGAAGATAATTTCAAACAACAACTGGCGAACCTGCTGTGGAGCAAGGACACTATTGAGAAGCGATGGGATTCATTCAGGACCGAAATAAAGCACATGGGCCCCGCGATGATAAGCGAAATTCTCTGCCATACCCATCCGGACCACTACATGATATGGAACAGAAGGGCGCATATAGGTTTTAAGTATTTAGAAATTGCCGAACTACCTCGGTATGATTACCAGGTTACCGGAAAAGTCTATACGAACCTGTGCGCCCACGCGAAACAGATCTCAAAGATTATGAAAGACGAAGGATTCAATGATTACACCCTGCTGGCGGTTGATTACTTCATATGGCACGAACTTCAGGTGAAAGGCAATTTAAGTGCAATGTTTGAGGACCAAGAGCCTACCGATACTCTTGGAAAAGATTCGAGGGAAAATTCCGGGTTTATTCATAACGATATCAGGGACAAACTTGCTGAAATAGGAACTTTTCTGGGGTTCGATTCGAAAACAGAGGTTAAGGTCGCCGAGGGTTCGAAGGTGGACGCAACCTGGGAATACAGAATAGGCAATCTCGGAAGAGTTATCTATGTATTCGAGGTCCAGACAAGGGGGTCGATCGACAGCCTTATAATGAACTTACTAAAGGCGCTTAACAATCCCGCCGTACAGGGCGTGGTGGCGGTATCGGACAAAGAGCAGCTTGAAAAGATACTGAGATATTCCAACGAAATTGCCCCACTGAAAGGAAAGCTTAAAATTCTGAATTTTGATGATGTGCTGAAAATATATGATTCCATGGCGTATGTTAACGCCACGATCAATGAGCTCGGACTGGTGCCCGAAGGGTTTTAAATTTCTGAAATAATTTTGAATGATTTTCCTGAACTAATTGTCTTCCATTAGTTGATTTGTTGTAATTAAGCGAGCCGATTCAGTTTTAGCTGGGAAAGTGTATGTTTAAGCTATCAATAATATTTCTACCGATTGTCTTATCGATTTTTACTGGATTAATTGTGTATGAAAACCTTTGCTGGAAATTAACTTTGATCTCTAATATACTACGAAACAGGAAAACCAAAACGAATGATTTTGATGAATATCTGCAGAAATTGATACCGGATGACGAAAACAGAAAAATGTTTATAGGCGCCACTATGAAAAACCGTTCCGATTTGCACAGGGTTGTACGGTATCTGGTTATGGGGCTTTCTCTTCTTGGCGCGATCTTTTTCTCTTCTATACTGCTTGAACATTTTTGTGGCAAGCTTCCGGCTATATTCGGGAAGATCGGTTCCGGGCTTGCGACCATAGGGGTGATGTTTATCGCACTTAAAAGCTGGTCTCTGCAGTCTTATAACGGAACTACGAAAGCCGAAAAGCTTAAAGATGTGATTCTATTTGTTCTATGGACTGCGGGAATCGTGCTGATTTTCTTCTCGGAATAGAGGCGTGATATTCATGAAGTTAATAAAAATAATTATGTTAAAAGTTCAAAGTTGAAAGCTTGGCTATCGGTATTAGAAAACCCCCTCTGGGGGTGGCGCAGAGCGCCGGGGGCGCGGGCGAGGATGTCTCGATCGTGCGCTGTTCAGAAAGACTCCAGGCTGCCGAAAGCTCTTACAACTCATCCCCCCGGCCCCCTTCTCTTCGGGGAAAAGAGGGGGGAGTTTAGGCATCAGGCTCACTGGACATTTCCGATATACGGCAAGCAGTAACTGATCCAGTTAATCTTGGTCTGGATATACCTCTGTAATTTCTTGTGAATCATGGCACGATCCCCCCTCTCTTTCGTTCAAAGAGAGGGGGGTTAGGGGGTGAGTTTGTTTGGCAGTTGGAAGTTAAAAGTTCAAAGTTGAAAGCTTGGTCATCGGCATAAGCAACCCCCTCCGGGGGTGGCGCAGAGCGCCGGGGGCGTTGGGCTCGCTCCACGAAAGAAAGCAACGAAGGCCGTTGCTTATCTGCACAGGAGGCGCCGCGCTGAGCTTGTCGAAGCGGGGCGTGGGCGAGGATGTATCGGCTGTGCGCTGTTCAGAAAGACTCCAGGCCGCCGGAAGCTTTCCCAACTCATCCCCCCGGCCCCCTTCTCTTCGGGGAAAAGAAGGGGGAGTTTAGGCATCAGTCTTACTGGACATATCCGATATACGGCAAGCAGTAACTGATCCAGTTAATCTTGGTCTGGATATGCCTCTGTAATTTCTTGCGAATCATGGCACGATCCCCCCTCTCTTTCGTTCAAAGAGAGGGGGTTAGGGGGTGAGTTTGTTTAGCAGTTGGAAGTTAAAAGTTCAAAGTTGAAAGCTTGGTCATCGGCATAAGCAACCCCCTTCGGGGGTGGCGCACAGCGCCGGGGGCGTTGGGCTCAAGGGTCGCGGACTATCCGATCGGCAGTATGAAACCCAAATCCCCTCCGGGGTCGGCTCACAGCGCCGGGGGCGTTGGGCTCAAGGGTCGCGGACTATCTGACCGGCAGTATGAAACCCAAACCCCCTCTGGGGGTGGCTCACAGCGCCGGGGGCGACCTGTCGATTTCATTGAAGCAGAGAATTAGCCTTGAAGCCTAAAATACAACGGAGGTAATCTTATGAAAAGCATCGCGATTGTACTTTCGGTCGTCATGTTCTGCTTGATTGTGAGGTTCTTTATTGAGAATTCGCTTCCTCATTTCCGTTTTATGTTAACCGAATCATTGGCGCGGCTCTGTTCGCGGATAACAGAGGTACTGGGAATCCTGCTTACTGGAGAGCGCTTTTACACAGTATGGGTGTACCTGGTCGAGGGGGCGGAGGTGGAGGAGGTGGTGACCGCTTCAGAAATAAAAGAGCAGGTTGATTCGATTATCACATGCGCAGTGATTGGTGCGTCCGGCCCGGAGGAGATGAAGCGGGTTATGGAGCTCGCATCTGCCGAGGCTGCGCGCATGTCCGTTCGAGAATATGCCAGGATATGTGGCGAATACCGTATAGTGATCCCCAGGCTGATACAAGAGAAGGAGTCGAAAATAAGGCCGAACAAAGAAAGCGGCACGGAGAAGAAAGGAGGTGAGAGCTGATGGAGCTATGCGAGAGGGGAAACGCGGCCGAGGCGAAAGCCAAAGGCCGCGGGCCGGGAAGGATTGGTTAAAATAGTTATTGATTAATGTTTAGCTTCTGGTCCAAATCAAAGCAATAAATATATATGGAGTGACAGATGAAATCTCTCCTGAAGGCTTGCACGCCCCGAAAAAGCGTATTCGATCCGCAGAAACGGTTCGATGTGCTCGATCTCAGTAATCTCTTAGGGGACGATGTCGACGGGGACGAGTTCTTCGCCGAAAACTTCGTTACAGACGGAATGAAGGTCCTCTTCGACACGGCCTTCAACCGCTTTGCCGGACACAGCGACAGGGGCATCATCAGGCTCACCCAGGCAATGGGGGGCGGTAAAACGCACAACATGATAGCCCTTGGTCTTCTTGCGAGGTATCCTAATTTGCGCAAGAAGGTATTGGGAAAAACGGAAACGACCGAAAAACTGGGCAAGGTGCGCGTTATAGGTTTTACCGGGAGGGAGAGCGACGCCCCCTTTGGAATATGGGGCTCCCTCGCAGAGCAGCTCGGCAAAAGGGAAGAATTTAGCAGTTACTATTCCCCGCTCGCTGCGCCGGGGCCAACCGCCTGGATCAATCTTCTAAAGGGGGATCCGGTGCTTGTCCTTTTAGATGAGCTTCCTCCCTATCTGGAAAACGCAAAATCCAAGCCCATCGGAAATACCGATCTTTCCGTCGTTACCACTACCGCGCTGGCTAACCTGTACGTGGCGATTGCCAAAAAGGAGCTTTCAAACGTATGCCTGGTCATCTCCGACCTTCGGGCCACATACGAATCCGGAAGCGATCTTTTAATGTCAAGCTTCAAGGAACTTGAAAATGAAACCGGGCGGTATTCCCTCGACATCGAACCGGTCGGCGCCAATACCGACGATGTGTACCAGATCCTAAAAATCAGGCTCTTCGAAAAACTTCCAGATGATGCCGAGATAAACGAGGTCGCGGGGGAATATAAAAAGGCCCTTGAGGAAGCGGTACAGATGGACCTGTCCTCCCTCGACCCCGATTCGTTATATGTAGGTATCAAGGAAACCTATCCATTTCACCCGTCCATTCGCGATCTATTCGCGCGCTTTAAGGAAAACCCCGGATTTCAGCAGACCAGGGGGCTTATCCGGCTGATGAGGGTGATGGTGTCCCAGCTCTACTCCGACGGAGGCGCCGGTGTCAAAGAGAAAAACCTTATTCACGCGAGCGATATGGACCTCAACAACCGCGAGATGATGTCGGCCATAAGCCAGATCAAGCCGAGCCTTTCAAATGCCATAAGCCACGATATAGCGAATGGGGGCAAGGCGGCCGCGGAAGAAATTGATAAAAAAAGCGGTGGCAGCCCGGCGCAGGAGATCGCGAAACTGCTTTTAGTGTCGTCGCTCGCGAACGTGCCAAACGCCAAGCTGGGACTGCACATCAGCGAAGCGGTCGGTTTTTTAAGCGAGCCGGGCCGTGACTCACGTTTGTTGAAAAAGGCGTTCGACGATTTTACCATAAGGGCCTGGTACCTGCACGCCGACCGCGACGACAACTTCTTCTTTCAGGATACCAAGAATATCGTGGCCCAGCTAAACTCGCTGGTTGACGGCTATACCAATGAGATAGCGAAGAAGGAACTGCGCGAATTTTTAAATGATAAATTCAGGCCGTCCCTCGGCGATTGCTACCAGGAGGTGAATGTTTTTCCGGCCGTGGACGAAATTAAGCTCACGGCCGACAGGGTGCTTCTGGTGCTGGCCGAGCCATACACCGACGACAGGCTGAAACCGGAGCTTCTAAAATTTTACGAGGACGCAACTTTTAAAAACCGTGTCCTGTTTCTCACCGGTGCACGGTCCACCATGGACAGCCTTTACCGCGCGGCGAAGCAGTTCAAGGGAATCAGCCAGATAATGAAAACCATGAAAGAGGAGGGGATCTCGGATAAGGACACCCAGTTCGAGCTTGCCCAGGACAAGGAAAAACGGCTTCTACTGGAATTGCTGTCCGCGGCGCGAGAAACCTTCGTTACGCTGTACTATCCATCGGCAAAAAGCCTTTTAAAGGCGGATTTCTTGATGCAGTTTCAGGACAACAACTACAACGGTGAGGAACAGATCCGGCAGGTATTGAAAGAGAAATATAAGTTTACCGAAGAGTCGTCAGGTGACGGATTCAGGCAGAAGGTGGAGCAGAAGCTCTTTACCCGCCAGAGCATGCCCTTAAACGAGATTAAAGAGCGCGCGGCGACCGACCCTTCGTGGCTCTGGTATTCCACCCGGGCCATGGACCAGTTAAAAGACTCGATGGTCCAAAAGGACTTCTGGCGCGAAAGCGGCGGATACGTGGACAAAGGGCCCTTCGCCAAGGAAAGCACCGACATACAGGTGATGGAGCTTCGCCGCGACGAAGATACCGGCATGACGACCCTGCGGCTGGTCCCGAAACACGCCGACACGGTCTATTTCGATATAGACACCCCGGCAACTCCGTCATCGCTAAAGGTGGACGACGTAAACAATTTCCAGACACATGAGCTGAAGCTGTCGTTCCTCGCGGTGGATAGCTCCGGGAACCATTCCACGGGGAAGCCGAGGGAATGGAAGAACCGTATAACTCTGAAATACAGGATATACGACCAGGGCGACAAAAAGATGCTGGAACTCCAATCGGCCCCGCCGGCAAAGATCAGATACACCACCGACGGCTCGGACCCGAAAACCAGCGGCGGCAACTACGACGGCCCTGTGGAAATACCCAAGAAGACTACCATGGTTCTTGCCATTGCAGAAGAAAAGGGAATCTACTCCGAAAAAAGGCGTATCGATGTGGACTGGAAGGGCACCGGCAGGCTCGAAATAGATCCGACAAAGCCTCTCGAATATCGCCCGCTTAAACGAAAAAAGACCACGACGACGCACGATACCTATAACGCGCTTAAACTCTATAAAAAACACGGCGCCGAACTTTCCGACCTGTGTATAACCTGCAACGACGAGGCGACACAGCAGTGGATTGAAGTGAGTTATTCCGAAAAGCTGAAGGTGTCGGTAGAACATATTGAAGCTCAGATCGATTCCCATCGTACGGCGTTCATGAAGGACGGGAAGGTTTCAGTGAGCATGCACTATGCTATAGTGCATTTCGAAAACGGCCAGTGTTTCCTGGATTGGGCGGCCGAAAGCAAATGCGATCTTGGCAGGGATTTCGACCGTCAGGAGATTATCCAGTAATGGCCGAGAAAAAATACTATGGGTTCGGATTCAATCCCTCCGAATCGATGCACCACTTCATGGTGGTGCTGCCTTTCGCCGAAGGCGAACCGGTCATGTTTTACGAACGGTCGCGCTGGTCGCGCACGGAGGCCCAGACCATTTTTCCGAAAAAGGACAGGCCTAAGGCGGCCCTCTCGCGCCACAAGTGGGACCTTATCGCCGGGCCGCTTATGGGCGAGTTCAACCGGAGGCTGAAGAAGCAAAAACAGCCCCCCGGCGTCTGGGAGGGCGCGCAGGTTCCGGTGGAGCGCCTTATGGGAAAAGAGATGATGGTGCTGGTGTGGGCCGTTGAGGAGAGCGACCCGGCCCTGGTTTCTACCGCGGTACGCAACTGGATGGGCTTTTCTCCCGAGGAGCGATGGTGGCTTTTCACCATGACCAATGCCGGCACCGGCGGTATCGACGACCGGCGCGGCTGGAGGAAGGCGCTGCGCTATGCGCTTACCGAGAATCCGGTGGATGAGAGCAAGGACTTCGTTAGATTCGAAAAGCCGGCGCCGGCGAAGAGAAAAAAATCGCCCACGCGCATAAGCGACGATAACGGCCAGAGGAGCCTGTTTTAAGAATAAAAGCTTGCACGACCGCCGAGTTTCGGCCAATACTGGGCCGACAATAACGCTGCAAAGTGAAATAATAAAATGATGATATGGAAAGTGGACAATGTCGAACGATGAAATAATACGAAAAACCGTGGAGGCCCTGACGACGGCCCTGGGGCACCGCCTGCGGCGCATCGTTCTGTACGGGTCCATGGCGCGAGACGACGCGGCCGTCGGCTCGGACATCGACTGTTTGGCCGTGGTCGACCGTATCGACCGGAAACTGCTTGACGCGCTGGACGAGACCGCGGCCGCCATGCTGCTTTCGCATGGAGCGGTGTGCGCCTTCGTTCCGGTGACAGAGGAGCGTTATCTCGACGGCAAAAACAACCCGCTTCTGGTAAACATTGAGCGTGAGGGCAGAGTGTTGTGGCCGAAAACGGCTTAAAGGCCCAGATATCGGCCATGATGCATAAGGCAGCCCGTTCGATCGAGGCGGCGCGGGCCCTGCTGAAGGGCGGTAACGCCGATTTCTCATCGTCCCGCAGCTATTACGCCGTGTTCTACGCCATACAGGCGCTCCTGCTCACCAGGGGGTTGGTCTATTCGAAGCACGCCGGGGTCATTTCGGGATTTAGTGAACACTTCATACGACCCGGCGACTTTCCCAGAGAGTATGCCAAATACATAAGCCGCCTCTTTCGCGAGCGCCACGCGGGCGACTACGATTTCGCGCACGCCATAACGCAGGAGGATGCGGCGGAAGACCTGCGAATAGCCATAGAGATGGTGGCGTCTATTGAAGAGTACCTTAGCGAACGGCATCTGCTTGGAAATTAAATACCGCAGTGCATATCGGGAATACGATAAGCTGAATAAACGGCATTCATTTTATTCCGAAACCATGCCTACGCGGAGAATTCCATTTATAAACAGTGATTGGAATTAATACAAAAGGTAAGCATCCATGCCCGATTACACATCATTCATCGAAGTACAGTTCCCCGTGTCGAGGGTGTCCAAGGAGAGCTTTAAGGAGCGCAAGGCGAATCTGGGCCAGACGCTCACCGGCCTGGGCAAGTGGTGGGGGCGCAAGCCCCTGGTGATGGTGCGCGCGGCCCTGCTGGGCCTTCTCATGCCCGCTGGCGACGACCCCGAAAAGGACATGAAGGTCTTTTTAAAGATCATGACGATGGACGACGAGGGGCTTCTGCTGCGCAAGTACAAGTCTGTCCCCGTAAAAGACCTCTATTTCCACGCCACAGATGAAGAAAAAAAACTTTTCTTCGAAAAAGGGAACGCCGCACCCAGGATAAAAAAAAGTGTAGGGCGCGATGAGAAAAAGACCCTGGAGGATTTGATTTTTAACCGCCTGGGTTACGATGAAAGGATCAAGTATTGCCGACGTCCCGAGGAGGTGGAGCTTGTCGATGAGGAGGCATGGTGGGAGATAAACGCCCACCTGGGCACGAAGGCGGGCTCCCTGGCGGAACTAATGCGCGAGCTTGGGATGCGGCGCTTTGGTAAAGTACCCACCGTGGGCGACTGCTTCTGCGGCGGCGGGAGCGTGCCCTTCGAGGCAGCCCGCATGGGACTCGACGTGTTCGCTTCGGACCTCAACCCCATAGCGGCGCTTCTCACCTGGGGGGCGCTCAATATAAACGGCGCTTCCGACGAGGAGATCGAGAAGCTCCGAGAATTTCAAAAAAGAGTCTACAAGCTTGCGGACGAACAGATAAGCGAATGGGGAATAGAGCACAACGAGAAGGGCCACCGGGCGCTGTATTACCTGTACTGCGTGGAGTCCCGCTGCCCCGAGTGCGGATGGAAAGTGCCGCTGGCCCCTTCGTGGGTGATCGGCAAAGGGACTAAAACTATTGCGGTATTAAAACAAAATAAGAACAGGGGATTCGATTTTGAAATCCGCTCCGGCGCCTCGGAAAAGCAGATGAGGGATGCGGAAAAAAACGCGACGGTTAAGGATGATAAGCTCCACTGCCCGCACTGCGGAAAGGCCACCCCCATATATATACTCCGCGGAGAACGAGGCGAGGCCGACGATGCCTCAGGCGCCGGCCTGCGCCAGTGGGAGCGCGACGATATCGTGCCGCGCCCGGACGACGTGTTTCAGGAGCGTCTGTATTGCATTAAATGGGAGGATGATAAAGGTGAGCGGTACTACGCCTCGCCGACGAAGGCTGACCTTCAGTGTGAAGAGAAAGTCGTACTGTTACTCACCGAGCGATTTCACGACTGGCGTTCGAAGGGCTACCTGCCCGATATGATGATAGAGCCTGGAGAGAAAACTGATGAACCCATACGAACACGAGGCTGGCGATACTGGCATCAGCTTTTCACGCCGCGGCAGTTGCTGGCGCATGGGTTATTAATGAAGTTGATTGAGGCCGAAGCAAAGATTAGACAAGAGAGAATTATCGGCTTGCTTGCTGTTAATAAATGTCTTAATTGGAATGCAAAGTTAAGCAAATGGGGTAGTAGTGAAATACATGAACAAGGACTCGATGTTTTTTATAACCAAGCCCTGAATACCTTTTTAAACTATTCAGCGAGAGGTTTCAAGCAGCTTGAGTCGAGTATTTTTTTTATTATAAATAATTTAAAACTGAATGTTAATGGGGAAATTACAGCGCAAGATGCCCGTCAACTGCTTATACTAAGTAATTTTTGGATAACCGACCCCCCCTACGCCGACGCAGTCAACTATCACGAACTTTCAGAATTCTTTCTCGCCTGGGATGAGAAGCTCCTAAAAAAAACCTTCCCCGAATGGTATACCGACTCAAAGCGCGCTCTCGCTGTCACCGGAAAAGGCGAACAGTTCAATAAAAGCATGGCGGCCATCTATCGCAACCTCGCCGAGCACATGCCCCCGGACGGCATGCAGATCGTCATGTTCACACATCAGGATGTGGCCGTGTGGGCCGAGCTGGCCCTAATCCTGTGGTCGGCGGGGCTTCGGGTCATGGCTGCGTGGAATATCGCCACCGAAACCGACGCGGCCGGCTTAAAGCAAGGTAACTATGTAAAGGGCACGGTGCTCCTGGTGCTTCGCAAACAAAGCTCCGAGGACACTGCCTTTCTCTACGAGCTCTATCCCGAAATTGAAGAAGAGGTGAAGCGCCAAATAGAAACCATGCGTACAATAGACGATAAAGACGAGCCCAATTTCGCCGATCCCGACTACCTGCTGGCGGCCTACGCCGCCTCTCTCAAGGTGCTTACCTCATACAAAAGGATCGAGGACATCGACGTGGAATACGAGCTCTCCCGTTCCCGAAAGAGGGGCGAGGAAACGGCCGTGGAGGGCATCATCCGCAATGCCGTAAAAATAGCCTACGACCTGCTTAAGCCGGCGGATATAGATGCCCTTAGCTGGAAGACCCTCACCCCCGATGAGCGCTTTTACCTTAAAGGCCTGGACATGGAAAAGGCCGGGGCAGACCAGATAAGCGCCTTCCAGGAGCTGGCGCGCGGTTTCAGCGTGGTGGAGTACAAGGAGCTTCTGGCGGTTACCCGCGCCAACGAGGCGCGGCTTAAAACCGCGAG
>Ga0208459_1004051_pt1 | contig 11118 bp, 7 predicted proteins | sample AD_UKC087_MetaG_FD_184433 | JGI IMG/M metagenome (GOLD analysis project Ga0208459, IMG submission 184433) | Active sludge microbial communities of municipal wastewater-treating anaerobic digesters from USA - AD_UKC087_MetaG (SPAdes) (version 2) | ecosystem: Engineered > Bioreactor > Anaerobic >... | reverse complement strand
GGGCGATGGACGAGTACGAGCAGACCCTGTTCGAGGAGCTGGCCGGGCGTTCGGGGGGCATGCAGCGGGTGCTGGACCTGATCCGCAAGGTGGCCCCCACGGACAGCACGGTGCTGCTGCTGGGCGAGAGCGGCACGGGCAAGGAGGTGGTGGCGCACACCCTGCACCGCCTGAGCGCGCGGCGCGACCGGGTCTTCGTGGCCGTGAACTGCGCGGCCCTGCCCGAGGCCCTGCTCGAGAGCGAGCTGTTCGGCCATGTCCGGGGCGCCTTCACGGGCGCCGAGCGCGACAAGCAGGGGCTCTTCGCCGAAGCCGACGGGGGCACGCTCTTCCTCGACGAGATCGGCGACATGGCCCTCATCACGCAGGCGAAACTCCTGCGGGTGCTGCAGAACGGCGAACTGCGCCCGGTCGGCTCCAACACGCCGCGCCGGGTGAACGTGCGGGTGATCGCCGCGACGAACCGCGACCTGCACGAGGCCGTGCGCGCGCGGGCCTTCCGCGAGGACCTGTACTTCCGGCTCAACGTGGTCCAGATACGCATCCCCCCGCTGCGCGAGCGGCTGGACGCCCTGCCCGCGCTGACCGCGCATTTCATCCGCCTGGCCAACGCCCGCCATGGCCGGCGGGTTCGCGGGCTGGACGACGCCGCGGCCCAGTACCTGCGCGGCTACGCTTTTCCGGGGAACGTCCGCGAGCTGGAGGGGATCGTCACGCACGGGGTCATCATGGCGGAGGGGGAGTGGATCCGGCCGGAGGACCTGCCCGACGCGGTGCGCCAGGCGCCCCCGGGCCGGCTGGCCCTGGGCTACGAGGCGCCCGCGGCCGCCGGGCTCAGCCTGGCCGGCATGGAGGCGCGGCACATCCGCGACACCCTTGCGGAATGCCGGGGCAACCAGACGGCGGCGGCAAAGCGGCTGGGCATCTCCCGCTCCACGCTCTGGCGGAAAATGCGGGAGTACGAGATTTTCCCGGGGGGCGGCCCGGACGCCTGAGGCCCGCTACTTCGCGAGCACGCCCCGCGCCTCCAGGCAGGCGATGACTTGGGCGACACTCTCCTCCAGCGACAGCTTCGCGGTGTCCACCGTGAGCTCCGGGTTCTCCGGGGCCTCATAGGGGGCGCTGATCCCCGTGAACTCCGGGATGACCCCCGCGCGGGCCTTCTGGTACAGGCCCTTCGGGTCGCGGGCCTCGCAGGCCTCCAGCGAGGCGTTCACATACACTTCGATGAAGGCGTCGCCGGCGATGGCCCGCGCCTTGTCGCGGTCCGCGCGGTAGGGCGAGATGAACGCCGTCATGGCGATGAACCCCGCCTCCTGGAACAGCTTGGCCACCTCGCCGATCCGGCGGATGTTCTCCTCCCGGTCCGCGGGGGAGAAGCCCAGATCCTTGTTCAGGCCGTGGCGCACATTGTCGCCGTCGAGGACATAGGCCTGGCAGCCGCGTTCAAAGAGCACGCACTGCACCGCCTGGGCCAGCGTGGACTTGCCCGACGCCGACAGTCCGGTGAACCACAGCACCGCGCCCCTGTGGCCGTTTTTCTTCTCGCGGTCCTCCAACGTGATCAGGCTGTGGTGCCACGTGACATTCGTTGCTTTAACGTTGTCCGCCATGGGATGAAAGGCTCCTTGTTGGTGTCCGGGGGAATCGAAAGAGGAATCATAGCAGGAAACCCGGCCCCCGGGGAAAACCTTCCCCCGGAGGGGATCCATCCGGCAGGCATGACCACGGAACACACAGAACACACGGAGCACAGGCAGCACCGCAGGGCAAAAGACAAGGCCAGCGAGACGCTGGCGGTAGTGCGCCCGCGAGCGCATTTTGTCGGAGGGGTGTGAGTCCCCTCCAGGTAAACCTTCTCCGGCCTGTAGCCGACCGTAACTGCGCCGCAGCGATGCGGGGTGGGGAGCAACGGAAGGCGAACGGCCAGTCCGCAGGATGACGAACTCGATTCGGCGTGATGGACCGGCGAGCCTGCTACCGAATGGCGAAGCCCGGAACACGCCGCGCACGCTGAAGGGTAAGGTGTCAAAGCGATGCGCGGGGTCCATGGCGTGGTTGGAGGCGGAATGGTCGGAAGGCAGGATGCGTGAAGCGGGGAGACCTGTCCGGGTTGGGCGCGGCGTTCAGGGCGAATGCCCGAAGCGCCGCACCGGGCAGGAGTCAGAGCGCCCATAGTAGCGTTGAAGCGCCGTAACGGGCGTGGAGCGAAGGGGCGCAGGAAGATGGATTCGGAAAGGACACGCGGATGGAAGGAAAACCGCCGCCAGTGCCCCGGGAAGCCGGGGCTAAACAAGGTGGAGAAGTCCGCACCCGGTGGGCGTGGACGGAACCGTCTGTGTGGACGGACCGGATGCTGACGGCCCTCGAAACGGGGGTGAAAGGAGGCGTGTGGTTTAGTCTGATGGACAAGGTGTGGTCCCGCGCGAACCTGGAGTCGGCCTTTGCGAAGGTGCGGTCGAACCGGGGCGGCGCGGGGGTGGACCGGGTGACCGTGGCGATGTTCGGGGCGCGCTTGGAGGCGGAGTTGACCCGCCTTCAGGAGCAGCTGCGGACGGGCGTCTACGCGCCGCAGGCGGTCCGGCGGGTGTGGATACCCAAGGGGGACGGCGCCATGCGCCCCCTGGGCATCCCCACAGTGCGGGATCGGGTGGTGCAGACGGCGCTGCGCAACGTGCTGGAGCCGGTCTTTGAGCGGGAGTTTGCCGTGCACAGCTACGGCTTCCGACCGGGCCGGGGCGCGAAAGACGCGCTCCGCCGGGTGGACACCCTGCTCAGGGACGGTCACCGGCACGTGGTGGACGCGGACATCAAGGCGTACTTCGACAGCATCCCGAAGGAGGCGCTCATGGCGCGGGTGCGCGAACGGGTCGCGGACGGGCGGGTTCTTGGCCTGCTGGAGCAGTATCTGAGCCAGCCGGTGATGGAGCCGCTCAAGACGTGGACGCCGGACGCGGGCACGCCGCAGGGGGCGGTGATCAGCCCTCTGCTGGCCAACCTCTACCTCAACCCTCTGGACCATCTGATGGCCGGGTCGGGAGTGGAGATGGTGCGCTATGCGGACGACTTTGTGATGCTGTGCAGGAGCCGGGAGCAGGCGGAATCAGCCTTGGAGGCTGTCCGCGCATGGATGGAAGATGCGGGTTTGACGCTTCATCCGGACAAGACGCGGGTGGTGTCCATGGACGAGAACGGCAGCCACTTCGAGTTTCTGGGCTACCGCTTCGTGCGGGACAAGAACCGGGACTACCGGTTCCCACGTCCCAAGAGCAAGAAGAAGCTGCGGGACGCCCTGCGTCCCCTTATCCGCCGGAGCAACGGCAACAGCCTTGAGAGAATCATCGCCCACATCAACCCGATGCTCCGGGGCTGGTATGAATACTTCATGCACGCCCACCGCACCGTGTTCCCGGAAATAGACGGCTGGGTCCGCATGCGCCTGCGCTCCATACTGCGCAAGCGTCACCGCGGCAAAGGCCGGGGCCGGGGACGCGACCATCAGAGGTGGCCAAACGCCTACTTTGCCGGGCATGGGCTGTTCTGCCTGACGACAGCCCATGCACTGGCCGTTCAGTCCCCTACGGGGTAACACCATCAACCGGAGAGCCGTGTGCGGGAGATCCGCACGCACGGTTCGGAGGGAGGGGGGGCCGGACATCCGACCCTCCCTACCCCTATCTCCGGGGCCAACGAGAGCCAACGTGTCCTGAACCCCTGCCGGGGTTCTTCAAAAGGGGACGTGGGCCTGCTGTCCGGTGGTATCGCTGCGCTCAACCACCGGCTAATGTCTTGCATCCCTACGGGATGCCCAAGGCGCTCGTTTCCGGCCATTTCCGCGTTTGGGATTCGGGATCGGGCGGCAATCGGCAGCCTGTGTTGCGGAAGACGACGTCTACTTCATTAGCAGGAGCGGGGCGACCGAAACGATCTCGTTCCCGGCATGCCCCCGCCCCCCCCCGGGGTACTCGCACCAAAACGTCCCTTCCCGCCTTGGCTTGGGTTCCCACCGCCACCTATCCGGCGGCCAGGGGAGAGGACGCCCCCTCACGGCTGCGCCTTCGGGTTCACGGAGATCTTTCCGAGTTTGTAGCGGCGGTGGCCGTCCGCATCCGCGAGGGGCAGGGCGATGACCGGGGTGCCGTCGCGGCGGCCGACGGACACGAAGACGTCATACTCCCCGGCGGGCAGGTTGAGGGCGAAGCCGTGGCTGGAGGATGCGGCGCGTTCGGGGGCGGCGCCGGGCGCGGCGACTTCCAGGGTCCGCATATCGAAGGATTCGTCCACGAAGACGGCGGCGATGCCGCCCTGGGCGTCCTTGAGGGTGTAGGCGGGGAAGCCGCCGGGGTAGCACGGGGCGACGCCCGCGTTGGCCCAGGTGGACGCGAAGGCGACGCGCTCGTCCAGGGGGACGCTTTGCGGCCAGCGGGCCTCGCGGAGCTGGAGGCGGTAGCCCAGCCGCAGGTTGGTCTGGTCAATCAGCTTCCGCTCGCCCTCGAGAAACTCGCGGGGGAACCAGTGGATGCTCATGTAGCTGGCGTGGTACTCCTCGATGGCGCGCAGGAAGACTTCGGGCAGCCAGGCACCCCTTTCCTGGCTGGCCCTCCAGTGCTCGTGCTCGAGGATGACCGGCAGGCGCGGCCAGAAGTCCGCCGCCATGTCCGCGTGGTAGTACGAGCGCGGCGGCGGTTGCACGAGGATGCTGTTGTCGCGCAGGGTCATGCCCTTCTCCCGCGCGTGCGCGATGGTCTCGTCGCCCTGGAAACTGTAGTCGTCGTTGGCGGCGAGCAGGGTCCTGGTGAAGTGCCGGGCGTACATGTCCATGTGCTTCTTCACCACCTCCGCCGGATAGGTGATCTGCGATGTGTGGAAGGTGTGCCCCTCGCCCCAGACCCCGAAGCTGCCCACGTCCACGAAGGCGACGTTCGGGTTGCCGTCATAGCGGGCGGCGGCGGCGGCGACGAAACGCTCCGCCTTCTCCAGAAAGACCGGGTCGTTGTAGTCCGGCTCCCAGAGGTTCCCCTCCGGGTCCACGCCCTTCCCGCCGGTGCAGAAGTATCCCTTGGCCCCCGCGTCCTTCACCCATTCCGGGGTGGCGTAGCGCAGCCAGGACTCGGCTGAGGAGAAGCACAGGGCGATCTGGAGGCCCTTGTCAATCCAGCGCTGGGCCGGGCCGTCCACGATGGACCAGTCGAACACGCCCTCCTGCGGCTCGATGTAGGCCCAGGGCAGGCGGAAGTAGACGCTCGACAGGCCGGGGAAGTCGTCCATCGTGTCCGTGGACGCCAGCTTGCTCCCGTAGTTCGTCGGGATGTTCGAGTAGTAATACAGGGTCCACCCCATCATGGGGTTCACCAGTGCGGCACCGGTGTCCGGCGGGCGCACCACCACCTCCTCCGGCGCGGCCGGGGCAGTCATCGAAACAAGGATAACGGCGATGGGTGCAAGAAGGCGGCGCATGCGGAGTCTCCCAGGGTTTCCCCCATGATAGAGGAATCGCGGGCCGAAGAAAAGGGGGAAGGTGCGGAAGAGTCCCCGCGCCGGGTTTTCCGTCCCTCAGCAGTTGGTGTTGAGCTTGAGACCGTGGAGTTTTGCGAAGGTCTTCGCGCGGCGGGCGAAGTCGCCGCAGTAGAGGACCGGATGGGGGCCGGAATAGATGTCGCAGACATCCGCGACATTGCGGATCTTCACCAGCACGCGGGTGGCGCAGCCCCCGGCGGGCGGGCACGCGGGGGAGTTCACCACCTCGCCCGCCCACGTGTCCAACTCGGGGGTTTCGGTGCGGTACTTGAACAGGGTGACGGGGGCGCCGGCGGGCCACTGCACGTCGAGGGCGAGGGTCTTGGGCATCTGGTGGAAGAAGGGCCGCAGGTGGAAGGGGGCCTCGGGCTTGTCCGGCCCGGCGAGGCGCGGGGTGCAGGTGCAGTGGGAGCCGTAGTAGAGGTTCTCCACTGTGTCGAAGTCCGGGTTGTGCTGGAACCCGCCGACGCCGAAGAGCTGCGCGCCGAGCATGAGGGACACCGTGGCGTTCAGGTCGTTCTCACAGCCGCAGGGCACGAGCGCGCTGTTGTTGATCGCGAAGCTCAGGCAGGGCTTGCGGTGCTTGAGGAAGAGGCACTCGATGGTGACCGCGTCCGCGTCGTGGCGCGCCATGAGCTGCAGCACCGCCGCGTGGGCGCGCACGGCGTCCTCGAAGGCGTTGTCCGCGAGGTCCGTGACGGCCCCCGCGTTCTTGCGGACCGCGTCGGCGAGCCGGCGCATTTCGTCGGTGACCTCCAGCCCGTCGTAGAGGTCGTTGAAATGGGCGGCGGGCACGCCGTGGATGGGCAGGCCGAAGAAGGGCTCGGCGTCGTCCGCCTCCTGCTCCAGTTTTCCGCTCACGCGGAGGAGGCGGCTGTTCGCCAGGCGGGCGCGCGCGTGGACCGCGCGCAGGCCGTCCTCCAGGGCGGCGAAGTTCTCGATGGAGTGGATGTAGTGGAGGCGCGGGCTGGTGCGGAAGCGCTCCGGCGGGAGCTGGTGGCTTGACCCCACGGGGTGGTACACGATGACCGGCCCGTCATACGCGTCGAGAACGGGCAATATCTTCGCGCTGAAGCTGTTCCAGAAATTGACCAGCAGCAGGGCGGCGGGCGGCGCGGCGGTGATCTCCTCCGCGAGGGCGGCGATGGCCGCGTCCGTGTACACCGGGTCCGCGTCCATCCTCACGTCCAGGTCGAGACCCGTGGTGATCCGCCGGATCTCGGTCATCAGGCGCGCCTGCTGCTCCTCCGGCTTGAACTGGTTGCCCGGCCAGGTGAACCACTGGTGGGCCGCCCAGCCGTCCTCGCACTTGCCGTCGAGCACCACCTGCGCGGGCGGGTAGAAGAAGGCGCCGCGCACCACGGCGGGCGGCTTCGGCCGCGGCGCGGGGAACAGCTCCGAGTCCGCGGCGAGGGCGGCGAACCCCGGCCACAGGGGCATGCCGGAAAACGCGGCGGTGGACTTCAGGAAACTCCGTCGGGAAAAGTCCATGGTCATGGCGTGTCTCCTCGCGTTTGCGCCGGTCCGGGGCGGCCGGCCGGGTCAGTATGCCAGACTGCGGAAGTTTGGAACGGTGTGGAAGGTGATCAGGTTGCCGTCGTGGGCGTTCTTGGCCCGGTGGTCGCCCGACCGCGACAGCACCACCAGGTTGTCGCCGTCCACGGCCATGGCGGCGTAGTTCCGGCTCTGTCCGGGGGCGCCGGTGTCGGCCACACGGCAGGCGAAGCACCAGTCCACACAGTTGCGCGAGAAATGCAGCACCAGGCGGTGCCGCTCGTTGTTGGGGAGGCTGTACCGGTCCGGGGGGAGGCGCTCGGGCCGGGTCATGGAGTCCGTGGACTGGTTGGACAGCAGCCAGAAGAGCCCGGTCGGTTCGTCGTGGAGGATGTGAAACTTCAGGTGCCCGCCGGGGCACGGCACATAGAGCATCGGCTCGCCGGAGGGGGCCTTTTCGAGGGACACGGTGATCTGTCCGTCCTCCCCCTCCACGGCCTTTGCCACGGCCGCCAGGTTGGTTCCGCCGGTGTGCGCGCGCATCCAGAGATGGAAGGTGCGGCCGGCGGGGTCATGCCAGACATGGTCCGGGTCGGTGAACTGGACGATGTTGGTCTCCAGCCAGCCGGGGGGGGCCATGGTGCGGAAGTTGCGCACCGTGAGCAGGACGGTCGGCCCCGTGCTGAAAAACGGAACGCCGACCAGGTGCGGCGGCCCGGCCTGGGCCACGGCGTCGCGGAAGACCAGCTCGGAGGAGAAGGTCCACGACTCGCGCCGCGTGAGGTCGGCGTTCACGTCGGCGGCCATCACCACCGGCGCGAGCACGCTGACCGCCCAGCCCTTGAATTTCGGCTCCGTCTTGCGCTCCATCACGAGGTAGACGCGGCCGCGCGTGTAATGGACGTTACAGGGGGCCTGGTGCCACGACTGGCCCTGTGTCAGCATGGCGGCGGCGGACCACGTGTCGCCGTTGTCCGTGGAGCGCACGATGCCGAGGTCGCCCCGGTGGCCGAGGACATAGACGGCGCCCCCCGCCGCGAAGGGCCGCGCGTGCAGCAGCGGCATGTGCGCCCGGAAGGTCCACGTCGCGCCGTGGTCGTCGCTGGTGTAGATGCGCCCGCGCCACGGTTTTCCCCTGTCATCCCGCGGGAGGTCCGGCAGCTTCTCCAGCCCCGGCCCGCCCGCGTCCATTGTCGCCACCAGCCGCCCGCTCGCCAGCCGGGCGATGCCCGGACTGTAGGCGTAGACGCCCCCGGGGTCCGGGGACTCGAAAACCGCCACGCCCGGCCCGCCCAGCACGGGCGGCGGCCCCGCGACGCCGGGCGGCGGGTCCGTTGGCGCGGCCGCCGCCGGGCCTCCGGCGAGGGCGCCCCCCGCGGCCATGCCGCCCAGAAACGTCCTCCGCCCAAACCGGTTTCCTTCTGCGCCCATGGCCGCGTTCTCCATGCCGTTTGCCGGGTCACAGGATACACCACCGGGGGCGGACGGCGAAAAAACCGTTGACGCCCCGGGAGAAGCGCTCTATACTGTCACCACAACCTTGGAGGGCGTGACGATCATGAAGACGTGCGGTTTCGGGCGTCGCGGGGCGGGGTTCACCCTGATTGAGCTGCTGGTGGTCATTGCCATCATCGGGATTCTGGCGGCGATTCTGCTTCCCGCGCTGGCGCGGGCGCGCGAGGCGGCCCGGCGCTCCTCCTGCCAGAACAACCTGAAGCAGTGGGGGCTCATTTTCAAGATGTACTCGGGCGAGTCGAAGGGGCAGCGGTACCCGCATCTCCAGGTGTCGCGCTCCTACCGGTGGAACGGGGTCGCGTACCCCTCGCCCATTGAGGCGCTGGCCCTGGGCCCGCAGACAACCTCCGTCTACCCGGAGTACATGACGGACACCATGATCGCGTTCTGCCCGTCGGACTCCGACCCGCCGGGGTCGGTGCTGGAGAACCCCGACGGGACGTTTGGAAACCCCATCACGCGGCCGAAGGACATTGACGCGAGCTACTGCTACCTCGGATGGGTCTTTGACCGGATTGACCGGAACTTCGTTCCCATCAGCACCTATCCCATGATCCAGGCGCTCATAGACATCCTCAGCGACGAGGTGATTCCGGACGTGGAAGTGCCCATCCAGCTCGCCGCCGCGCTCAACGACGCCTTCAACACGCAGACCATGGCGGCCTACATGAACCACCAGGGCGCGGTGCTGGCGTCCATCGCCGACGAGGACCGCGACATCAGCGACCAGCCCCAGGGCGCGGGCAACGGCAACGGCGGCGGCAACGTGGTCTACCGGCTCCGCGAGGGGATCGAGCGCTTCCTCATCACGGACATCAACAACCCCGGCGCCAGCGCGTCCGCCCAGAGCACGGTGTTCATCATGATGGACCAGCTCGGCACGGGCGCGGCCATCCAGAAGTTCAACCACCTTCCCGGCGGATGCAATGTGCTCTACATGGACGGGCACGTGGAGTTTGTCCGCTACATCGGCGGCGACGCCGGAGGCACCCCGCCCGTCACCTCGGCGGTCGCGGTGGTGACAGGGGCCCTCTCCGCCGGCGGATGACGCCCCGGCCTACTCCATCACCAGCCGCCAGCGGGTGGCCCAGAGGCAGGTGTCCTGGTCCGGCCCCGGATCCTGGTAGTACACCGTGAGGATCGTGCCGTCGTCGAGCTGGACCGACGCCGGGTAGCCCAGGTCGGTGTTCACCGCGTCGCACAGGGTGAGCTCATTCGCCGTGTCCCAGGTCGTGCCGCCGTCGGTGCTGACGCAGGCCCGCTCGCTGAAGGGGGCCTTGCGCCGCCCGTACACCACGACCAGCGGGCCGTCCCTCAGCGGCAGAAGGTGCGGGGGGTAGCCCCAGATGCCCGTGGAATGCGTGACGGTCCAGGTGCGGCCGCCGTCGCGGCTCTCGGACTGCCGCATGACGTGGTCCTCCTTGTCCTCCGGCTGGTAGCGGAACATCGCCACCAGCGTGCCGTCGGGCAGTTCGGCCACATGCGGCTCGTGGTAGTGCTTCTGCTGCTCCCCCGCCGGGATGGGCACGGTCCCGATCACCTGCCACGACCGCGCGTCGTCCACCGAGCTCTCGGCCACGAGGGCCATCTTGCCGCCGCCCACCTTGCCCACGCTGAGGAGGCGGCCGTCGCGCAGGACGATGGGCCCGTGGGGCGAGGTGCCCTGCATGCGGACCGGGTCCTCCCACGTGGCGCCGCCGTCGGCGGAGCGCCGGGTCCAGTAGCCCAGCCCGTCGCGGCGGAGTTCCGGCGTGACTTTCTCGGCGTGGCGCGCGTACTTCTCATCGCGCTCGAAGGCCAGCGAGGTGAACCACGTCAGCACCAGCGTGCCCTGGGCCGTCTCGACGATCCCCGTGTCCCGGTCGTCCAGCGGCGTGTTGTTGACCGTCACGGGCGCGCCCCAGGTCGCGCCGTTGTCCGTGCTGGTGATGATCTGGCTCTTGCCGAAGGGGCACACATGCTGGTCGCGGTCGCCGGAGAAGGCGGCCACCAGCCGCCCGTCCCCCGTGCGGCACACCGTCGGCCAGCCGATGTACCGGCCCTCCTGCGCGCAGATGACCTTTGTGTCCAGGATTTCGGCGCGCGGGGCGGCCGCAACCAGCGGTGCGGACAGGACGGCCAGGCAGGCGAGGAGGGGAACAAGGCGGCTCATGGCAGATCTCCCTTCAGGTTGCGGGTGCCGGGCACCCTCCGGCGACTATAGCCCCGGGAAAACGCGCGCCGCAAGATGCGGGGCAATCGCACCTAAAATCCGCGCGCCCTCTTCGATAAGATTCTGTTCATTGCCTCTTCCTAGTCCTCATTTAACGCTGAAAGCGTTGCCGAATATAGCCCAGGCCAGGCCGCCGCCCGAAGGGCCAGGCCTGCCCTGGGTTGCCCGGACAGAAAGAGGGGCGCGCGGTGCCAGGCTGGAGCCTGGCGGTCCCAGGGGCGTCTCGCCCCGGATTTCCCCCCGGCTTCCGGGTGCTGCTCGGTCCCCCTTGGCACGGCCCATGCTTTCTTGGTCCCATCACCAAGCGTCTGGGCTAGGCCATGAGGAGCGAAAAACAGCGCGGAAACACGGTTAAAACCCGGCCAAAGTGCCGGGTTGCG
>Ga0208459_1004048_pt1 | contig 11127 bp, 10 predicted proteins | sample AD_UKC087_MetaG_FD_184433 | JGI IMG/M metagenome (GOLD analysis project Ga0208459, IMG submission 184433) | Active sludge microbial communities of municipal wastewater-treating anaerobic digesters from USA - AD_UKC087_MetaG (SPAdes) (version 2) | ecosystem: Engineered > Bioreactor > Anaerobic >... | reverse complement strand
AAACTATCTATGAGTTTTGAAATACCTATGTAACCCCTAATATGAGAAATAACTGTCAAGTGAGATAAACAATTGTTAATTCTGCCATTTCCGTTTTTAATACTTGTTCTTGCGATAATCCTTTAAAGAAATAATACTTATTGTCCTCGTTTTGCGCGAGAATATCATTATAGTACAGAAATGCTTCAAAAGATATATCTCTACTAGATAATGGAAATCTGTCGTTCAATGTTTCAATCACGTCATTGTCAAGAGACAAACAGTTCCAAGAAAAATTGATTTTACCTGAATTAGTGATTGAACTATTTGAAATATCTATGTCTTCAAAAGAATGATCACAAGATTTATGTTGATAATCAAGCATATAGGTTGCAAGTCATTTCTTCTATCCTGTTCAAACTTGTCTGTGTCATTTTTTGGAATATTTATACCGACTATCTCGTTTACAGTCCCTTGTTCTTCTTTGACACCATATATTAAATAACCGCCTTCAGCATTAGCAAACGAACAGACATCATTCCTGAATTCTATCTTTTTTATATTTTTAGCTGTTTTATCTTCTACCTCTAAAAAGGCAAAATTCTCTTTATAGTCTATATATTCGCTTTCTCTGAATGTAGGATCATCAATAAGTAATTTAATATCATCTTCATTGCATTCAAGAAGCGTTTTTCCGTTTATTTGAAATACCATAGCCTGTTCCTCCAATAAAAATGGGCCTTATGCATATCGCATAAGACCCATTGTAAAAGCTGTTATATCATTTCTCAGCAGCGATGATTGTATCGAGGACATTACCCATACGAGTTATCATAGGAACTACGAGCGCATTACCCATACAGAAATAACGCATCCTATCTGGCATACCTGTATTGGTCCAGTTATCCTCAAATCCCTGCAAACGTTCAGCTTCAACAGGTGTCAGCAAACGCAGCCGACCCGTGACATGGTCTGATACGACGTGAGTCGAACGATTGAGAGTTGATTCGCTGGTGAGCATAGTACGTCCAGGTTTGTTCAAAGGATCCGGAAAAGCGACCGGACCTTCTGAAAAAGTATATTTATGACCATTTGCTGCTGTACGATCAATTTTTTTGGCACCTTTGAGATAAACCCATTTTTCCATTTTATCAATTGGGATAAAGAGTTTTTCTGCTACTTCTGTTTTTTCTTGGATATCTCTTAGAAGCTGCGGCTCTTCCTCAAGCTCGGTTATTTTAGCAGTGGTTATCTTTCCACAGCTCATGAAACCAGCATTTTCAAAGCCGAATTTAAAATGGTCGCTTACCTCAAGAAGGTCAGTGCCTATTTCAGTAGTTGCGATATCAGTTATATCGCATATTGGGAAAGCAGTGACCATAAAACCTTTGCTCTTGATGATATCTTCGGCGGAGACTTTAGCCATTTTTTTGCCATACTTTGTCATATTATCATTATATGCAAAAATGAAAGTCCTCCTACGACGTTGAGCAGCTCCATATAGTGCTGCATTTACAACACGCCATTCAACACTGTATCCGAGTTCTGCAAAGCAGGCAAGTATGACACCGAAATCTCTTCCGCGCTGTTTAGCAGGAGATTTGAGAAGTCTGTCTACGTTCTCCAATAAACAGAACGGAGGACGTTTCTCTTCAAGGATATCTCTTATCTGCCACCAAAGAACGCCTTTTTTCCCTTCAATACCTTTGGCGGAAGCAAGCGTATGAGCTACACTATAATCTTGACAAGGGAAACCGCCAACTAGTAATGAGTGGTCAGGTATCTTTGACTTATCGACAGTATTGATATCATCGCCGGTGTGTAATTCTCCATCGATATCAGGCGAATCACCAAAATGTTGTACATAACAGTCATGTGCCCATTGAACTTTTTTACCAGGTTCCCACTGAGAGAACCAAGTTGTTTTCCATCCGGACGCAAGCCGATCAAACCCGAGTCGGAAACCACCGACTCCGGCAAACAACTCACATATCGTTTTTTCCATTTTAAGCCCTCCTATGACCCTAAAGGTCAGCTCGCTTGTATATTAGACCGAAAAAAATTAGCACCGACAGATGTCGGATCGTTGGTCTATTTTTTATTATAGCATATTTATACAGAAAAAGCAATGCTGTTTGGCGATTTTTTGCTTAATAATTTATTAAATATATGATATATTGTTTTACTAGTAGAATAGTATGCTAAATTGCTACCCTTATTCCAGCACAGGCAGTAACAAGGGTAGCTATCTTGTTTAATTTAATCTTATTAATTGTAATGAATGAAATTACAATTTTGAGTTCGGCTCAGTAAGAACAATCACCATTGACGGTGAACCGTGGCTTGTAGGTAAAGATGTAGCTGAGATACTTGGCTATAATGAGCCTCATAAAGTAATTGCAAGACACGTTGATATCGATGACGGGATGAAACATCCCATCATCGATTCTATAGGAAGGAAACAGCAGTATAGAATAGTTTATGATAAGGCTCTCACAGTTTCGGTTGTGAGAGCTTTTTGTGAACTAAAATATGGTCGGATTTCGTAAAAGCATGTTTTAGTTGACAGATTTTTAAAAGTACATTGACTTTTTCACAAACATGTATAATTATTGTAACCTGCGCATTATACTGCAGTATATCGAAACTAAAACTGCGTATTATCCTGCTTTTGATAGAATTTAAATCTGCGTATTATCCAAAGAGGTGCTGTTATGATACTGAAACGTAAAATGTATGACAAGCTGCTGACTCTGAAAAACGAGCTGAACGGTACAAAAGCCTTTCTTATCGAAGGTGCAAGGCGTATCGGTAAGTCAACGATATGCGAGGAATTCGGCAAGAATGAGTACAAAAGCTATATCCTCATAGACTTCGCCAAGTGCCCCGATGAAGTGAAGAACTATTTCGTGAAACACATGAGCGATCTTGATACCTTCTTCATGTTGCTATCCACATACTACGGTGTGAAGCTGTATGAGCGTGAGTCGCTTATCATCTTTGATGAGGTGCAGATGTAGGCGAGTGCTATGTCATCCACCCACGGAATCTCAGTTTCAAAGATGATATTATCTGCATACCGCCTTATATGACGATATGCCTATAATAAGAATACCGCCGCTCAGGACATACCTGAACGGCGGTTTTACATTGCTTTGAACGAAGACATATTAAAGAGCTCATGATATTCACGTCAATGTGTTTATCTGAATAAAAACAATAGAGTCCTCACAGTTTCGCGCTGTGAGGACTTTGGGGCTAAAAATAGGCCACAGTTAAAACTGTGGTCTATTTTTTTATCTTATATGCAAAACGCTGCATACAGCGGAACGATCTTCTTGTTATCCTCAAATGCAAAGTTCTTCGCAGAAAGCTTTATCGCATACTCAGGCTTGAAAGTATCCATATATATACGCAGGCTCTTCGCTTTTGTATTATCGGCACTCTTGACCTCAATGGGGATAAGCTTGCCGGCACGCTGAATGATAAAATCGACCTCAGCACCACGGTCAGATTCCCAGTAGTATGTGTGATAGCCGTTCATGACAAGCTGATTATTAACGTAATTCTCTGCCATACCGCCCTTGAATTCATTGATATCTTCGACCATATACAGCACATCATTGGCATTCAGTTCCTTCTTTGCGCAAAGCAGTCCCAGGTCTGAGACATATATCTTGAATGAGTCGATATCCTTGTAGTTTTCAAGAGGCTTTTTTATCTGCTCTGCTCTGTACACCTGAGAAACGATACCCGAAAGACTGAGCCACTCAATTGCGTTCTCAAATTCTGAGGCTCTTGCGCCTTTCTTTATCAGCTTATACTGGAAGCGGGTATTCTTCTTGGAAAGCTGAACGGTGATATTGTCGTAGCACAGGCGTGTTTTCTTGATCTCGTTTGTGGTGTTGTACTTGCTCATATCGTCAAGATAGCCGAGCAGAATAGTGTCCTGAGTATGACGTACAAGCAGGTAATCTTTTGTCTGAGCGAACTGCTGAACGCACTCAGGCATTCCGCCGACTATCAGATACTGACGGTATAACTGCATAGCAGAATCATGCAATGCACTTGGCATAGGAGTATCGTCCTCAAAGTGCCTGCGCATCTCCTTGACAAGTGATTTCTCACCTAAAGCAAGCAGGAATTCCTCCATATCCATTGGATACATTGTTTTTATATCGACCTTTCCGACAGGGAAAGAGAACTGCTTACGGTTTACAGCAACTCCCAGCAAACTTCCTGCGACAATGATATGATACTGAGGAGCTTCCTCGCAGAAGTATTTGAGTGAAGTAAGAGCTCGTTCGCATAGCTGTACCTCGTCAAGGATTATCAGCGTTTTTTCGGAAACGATAGTTGTTCCTGCAATATGCGAAAGTATCGGCAGCAGATATGCAGGACTTATATTTTCAGCAAATGTATCTGCAAGCTTCGGATCAGTCTCAAAATTGAAGTACGCTACATTGTCGTAGTTGTTTCTACCGAATTCAAGCAAAGCGTAGGTCTTGCCGACCTGTCTTGCTCCCTGAAGTATAAGCGGCTTACGATTGGGACTTTCCTTCCATTCTGCCAGATATTCGGATATCTTTCGGTACATATCAACACCTCCCGTGTTATTTTCAGCATTATTATAGCATATATTCGTGTAAAAATCAAGGCGTTTTTATAAATTATTCGCAGATATTTACACGAACATTTTGGCGCATCCTGATTTTGGGCTGAGAAAGTTGAAAGAGTGTTGAAACGCTGTTAATATATGTTCAAAACCTGCCCTATCCGTAATATTTCGGGATAGGCTTATCCGTCAAGCATTCGTCTGCTACTGAATAAAAGATTGCAGTAATATATGCCGCTGTAAATAATATCCAGATATTTATTATATAAAATCAACTCTATATTATAAATAAGATAAGATATGTATCAAATAATAATCTAACAACATCTGCTAAAGTGCATTTTCAACACTTGCCTTCATAAAAGGCTTTCGTTTATAAATAGGTACGGTGAACGTTTTGGAGCTGTTGACAAACCATCGACAATCGCAAGGAAATATGGTATAATAATATCATAGAAAGCGAGGTCGAGAGCAATGTTAAAAAGATCTGAACCGCGGCAAATGAAGATGGCATTTGTAACACTGGATGAGCTTATGCCGGAAACACATTTCCTTCGGGAGCTGGACAGACTTGTCAGCTTTGACTTTATCTATGACAAGGTTTCCGACCTCTACTCATCTACCGGAAGGCCGTCTGTTGATCCGGTTGTTTTGATCAAGATGCTGCTGATTGGATATCTGTACGGTATCGATTCTGAACGCAGACTGGAACAAGAAATTACGGTAAACATTGCTTATCGTTGGTTCCTTGGAATTGATCTTGACGAGCGCGTTCCTGATCATTCTACCATCTCTCAGCTTCGGCGCAGAAAGTTTGACGGTACTTCTGTGTTCCGTGATGTATTCGACGAGATTGTTCGCAAATGCATTGAAACTGGTTTGGTTAGCGGAAAATTGCTGATGACAGATTCAACGCATATCAGAGCCAATGCCAATCATGAGATGCGAGAGATCATTGAAGTTCCGGATACTCCCACAGAATATATGCAGAAACTTGATCGTGAGGCATATGAGTTGGGTCTTATCAAAGAACCCATCGAATACGATACTTCAAAAACCAAGTCTGTTACAAAAAGCAGTACGGATCCTGAATGCGGAATGATGAAACGCCCCGGAAAGCCGGTCGGGTTTCATTATCTTGATCATCAAACCTGTGACGCTGAAAATGGGATTATCACCGATGTGTATGTTACCGCCGGAAATGAGCATGACAGTACACCGCATACGCAACGTCTGGAATACCAGATCGACAAATTTGAAATGAAAACAGAAGCGATATGCGCAGATGCAAGCTATGACAGCGGTGAAGTACATAATGCTATGCTGAACAGAAATATAAAAACTTTCATACCTGAACGTACTCGGTCCGGAACACCGAATTATGAACCGGCTTTTGATCCCAAAGTGTTTACCTACGATGAAGAGCGGGACATTTATGTTTGCCCGGCTGGCAAAGTACTGCGCTATTCAGGATATAGAAAAAAGGACAGACGGAAAAGATATACAGCAAAAAAAGCAGACTGTTTATCCTGCCCGTACAGAGAACAATGTAATGGACACACGAAAAATCCACGAATGATAGATCGTACGTTGCATGAAAAAGCAAGATCAATTCAACGGCAGAATATAGGTACGCCTGAATACCGTGCTGCCATGCGGCTGCGGAAAATATGGTGTGAGGGAAACTTCTCACATCAAAAGGCGAATCATAATCTGACACGAACACGCAAAAGGGGCATTGAACGCGTCACTGAGCAATGCCTCTTATCGGCGTGCGCCCTGAATTTAAAAAGGCTTGTAAAATGCCTATGAAATAGGCTGTTTATACTGCTAAATCTTTGCAAATCGGACTGGTAAAAACTACGGGCTGCTTTTTTATGTCCGAAAGCACTACTTTGTCAACAGCACCGTTTTGTTCACCATTGATTATAGATACCGTAACGTTTCGTTACTCCATGTGTCATGGCAGTCTATGATTTTAATCTGGATTTAAAAATCGGTGTGTATGCTGCACATGGTGTGTAATCTCCTATATATCGAAGTTTATTTTACACACCTGCTGCACCGTTGCTGTGTAATTGCTGTGTAGTCCTGTTTTAGGACTACATCGTTTATGTATACGCCCTAAAACAGGGCGTGAAGGTTATTGAATAAAAAGCTTTTTTAGAATGTCGCAATAAAGGACTTGTAAAAACTTTCTGGCGTAGATATAATAAATATATATATGTTTTTTATGTTTAGGGAGGGTGTGACAATGTACAAAAAAATAAAGCTATTTTTGTCAGCTTTGACTGCCTGCGCTGTAACAGCGGCAGCTATGACTGTTTTTCCTGTAAATGCTGTGGGAGAGACGGAATCTTCGGAGGTGACAAACAGTGCCGCGGTGAGTCTTACTTATTATGACGAGGAATTCAAGGCTCCTTATTCGTGCAATGACCTCATAGCATGGAAGGCTGATGACGATGATGGCGAGGCAACAATCGTTCGTAATTCTGTGGGCGGTTATTACGTTTGCAACTGGGACAGTACAAGACTTGCGGAGTTCCTTGTCGGTGAGGGAAAGGTACAGTCTATAGACGATGTCAAGGATTGCTTCGTAAAATATGAGGCAGCCTTTAAAGACACGGAAAGCTATGCTATTGGAGCTGTGGTGGAATGTTACGATGCTGAAAATAAAAAAACAGCGGAAATAAGAGTTCTTGACTCATATACAGAAGACGCTTTCAGTGCAGATACCGATAATGCAAAAAAATAAGCATAAACGGCACTGATTACTATGTAAGCATCACTGAAGAAGAGAACGTTCCTGTTGAGATCATATATATTGTCCGCTGCGAGAGCCTTGACGGTGGCAGCATAAGCGAAAAGATAGACTTTAAGGCGATAGACGCCGAGTTAAAGGATAATGGCTTTAAAATAGAAATAGGTAAGCAACCTAAGCTTTATGTCCGCGGAACAGGCGAAAAGGGAAAGATATTCGTAAATGATGTTACTTTGGCCAATGTTCCTCACAAGGAGAGTATAAAAGTTGAGAACTATTATGACTCACGCAACCCTGTCTGGCTTAATGGACGGTATTACTCCTATTCGTCGCTGGATAAAGGCTTACGCAACGGAATGACGGTCTCTGATGACGGAACAGCTCACTGTATGTATGAAAATTGTAATACCAATTCGGACAGTGCGTTTTTCAGAGGTATTCTTGACGAAAAGGCGGTGTCTTTTGATGAATATGAAAAGATGAACGTTCACTATGAGACGACAATAAAGGCTAAGGACAAATATGCAGTGGGAGTTGAGCTCTTTGATCGTGACAGTATAACGTCGATAAATATTGTTCAGTTCAGTAATACAAAGGACTTTGTAGACGACGGTCATGACAGGGCTGATGTTGAACACCTTGACTCTGTTGAGGTAGACGGTATCAAGTATGATATTTATTCAAGGACATTTAACTATGAGTCCTGTATGGGCTTGCCTGCACCTCAGATATGGTGCATATCACAGGTCAGCTTTGAACAGGGGGTCTACGGAGCAGTTGGCGATATTGATCTCAAGAAACATTACGATGTTTGGCTAAAGAACTATTTGGAAAAGACAAACAAGATAAGCGAAATATTAATGTTTGCTGAATCATTTGGTACCGGAAGAGGTGAATTTGACCTTGAAAAGGCTGAATTTGACTTTGTAAAGAAAGATGACGTATATGACAGAGTGATCGATAATACTTCATTAAATGCCCATGTCGAGCCTATTATTGAAGGCGGCAGCATGGTATTCTGCACAGAGAATGGAAAGTGTACTCTCAAAAAGAACGGAACTATTGTCGGTGACTGTTTCCAGAATTATGATGACAGTGTTTTCAAGTTTGGAAAGAGCATGAACTTTGAAATGGCGGACGAGCAGATAGACATTGATAAGGGCGACTTTATCAATATGAATTTCAAGGCTAATATAAGCACGGATAACAATTACAGCATAGGTGCTGAAGGCCGAATGTGTGATGAGCACGGCGAGGAATACATAGATTTTTATATGTATCCTGTGCTGAATTATGATGCTGTTCCAAAAGAAGCCAAGTATCTCGGTACGGAGGAGTTTACCGATCGTGAATACGATATCTATGTGTACTATAACGATCATGTTGTCACTGCCAGTGGCAAAAAGAATGTGAAATATTATTGTATAGCTAAAACCAAGACTCCTAATGATACAATCGCATCAGGAACTATCTATCTTCTTGACGCTGTTATAGCATGGAAAAATGCTGGACTTGAAGTAGGCCCTATCACAAATGTAGCTCTTAATGCCAATATATGCGGCATTGGCGGCGGAGAAATAGAGCTTGTCCGTAATGATATTATAGTTGAGAGACTTAACAGGGAGAAGTTCACATCAGATGATATATGTCTTTTCCAGAAATATCTCCTTGGCGAGGAATGCGACCTTAATAACAAGAATTTCGACCTCAATTATGACGGAGTATTTGATAATTTCGATATGATAGAGCTCAGAAAACAGGTTCTTAACAATTATTGATGATAAAATCTGAAGTTTTATAAAAATGCTCATATAGAAGCTTTGCCTCTAAGTGTTAAACGCTTAGGGGCATTATTATTTATAGATGCAATAGAATCAGAATTTAGCGAAGAAAGATTACGTGAAGTCTGAAAACAACAAAATCTTCTTTCAGCTTAAATGAAGGGGGTGTCCAAAATGGACACCCCTTTACTGATACCAAGCGTTTGAACCTCTTGGCTATTGGTTGTCTACTTGAAAGTACAAGGTTATATAAGCCAGTCTCGTTAATAAAAATTGCCGAACAATTCTGACCTGACAGAACGATTCGTTCTGTCATTTTGATTTTTTTATATATTCATGGTTAGCACCCTGCTGTTTTATCGGCTTTATAAGTAGAGGACAAAAATGCAACGATAAAAAGTCCCGTGTTTTTTAGAGGCAGTTTTGTTCAAAAAAGAGAAATTTGAGAAAAAACTCAATTCTTTTTAAATTCCAGGGTGTTAAATCCTGAAATTTTTGGCTTTAAAAGTAGAGGGTAAAATGGCAGAGATAAAAAGTCCCATATTTTCACGTTCGTGTTTTATAGAAAAGAGAAAAAATGTAAAAACTTCATTTTTCTCAAAAAATTTTTCGTCCATTGCCTCTTTTTTTCGGCTTTAAAAATGAGAGTCAAAATACAAAAAAATTCAGAGAGAGGGGTATCAACTCACTTATTTTTTACCTTTAAAAGTAGGGAGTTAAAATGTTATTTCCGTTTTTCACATATTTGGAATATCAGTTTTGTTGAAAAAAAGAAAAAATGATCTTTTTCAAAAATAAAACGCATACCCCCTGCACTTTTTTGGCTTTAAAAAGTGAGAGCACTTTTACATACGTGTATCACGTAAAAATGAAAGGACTGATGCTATGCCAATTTTAAAAGCCAAACGGAAAGGTTATGTCTCAATGGACAGGGAGTTCCTCATAAGGAAGGACTTGTCTCTGAAAGCGAAGGGCTTGCTTGCCCACATGATGACGTTGCCTGATAACTGGAGATTTACTGTCGATGGTTTTGTCCACTGTCATAAGGAATCCAAAACTGCTATTTCGGCAGCTTTAAAAGAACTGGAACAGCTTGGATATCTGCGGCGGCGGTATCCGAGAAATGCACACGGCAGAATAGATCACGCTGAGTACACTGTCTGTGACATCCCACTTCACGAATATGAAACCTTAGTTGTTGACTGGAGCGATAACAACGCTCAGAAAGGAGAAGATTTATGAACGAAGAAGCCAAGCTTATCAATATTGAAAGCGATTATGAGAGAGCCCTTGCGGAACGAGAAGCTATCGAAGCTGAACTGAAAAAGCTGACTGAAAAAGAAACGCAGAAAGCCCATCATATCAATACTCTGCGTAATCGTTATAAGGAAGAAAAACGCCGCAGCCGTACTCACCGTCTTATTGAACGGAGAGCTATCCTTGAGAGTATTCTCCCCGACGCTGAATCATATTCCAACGACCAGATAAAGCACATTCTGAGAGCAGCATTCAGCAGTTTGCCTGTTAATTTGAAAGGAGCTTTTTTCCATGATGATACTGATGAATAATTCTGAAAAAGCTGATTGTGAGGCAAGCAATACTGCTTCCCTTGGTACCAAGGGCGCACTTATATACCACTTACATGGTATGTGCGCTCTGCGAGGCTGAAAAGGCGGTGATAATATCGCAATCTATCATTGCTCAATAAAAATTATCAGCCGCGGAAAAGGAAAGTCTGCCGTAGCCGCAGCAGCATACCGAGCAGGAGAAAAGCTTCACAACAATTATGACGGTATGACGCACGACTTCACACGCAAGGGCGGAGTAGTTCACAGCGAAATATTATTGCCAATCAATGCTCCTGCGGAATACGCAGACCGTTCCACACTATGGAATGCGGTTGAAGCTGTAGAGAAATCCAAGAACTCACAGCTTGCAAGGGAGATAGAAATATCACTCCCAAATGAATTATCACAATCTGAATGTATAGC
>Ga0208459_1004038_pt1 | contig 11145 bp, 15 predicted proteins | sample AD_UKC087_MetaG_FD_184433 | JGI IMG/M metagenome (GOLD analysis project Ga0208459, IMG submission 184433) | Active sludge microbial communities of municipal wastewater-treating anaerobic digesters from USA - AD_UKC087_MetaG (SPAdes) (version 2) | ecosystem: Engineered > Bioreactor > Anaerobic >... | reverse complement strand
GTCCGCCGGCATATGACGATGAGTGGGATGATGACGGTAATCTGATGATAATGAGGTGAGTGCATTAACTATAAAAACTAGGGTTGGAATAATCCGAAGTTACGCCTGTGGAGATGGAGGTTACGAAGTCTGCGAAGCAGGAATCTCGTGGCTTTAGCCATGAGAGGTTCAACATTTATCAAAGGTAAAATAAGAAAGGAGACTTTATGAAATTAAAACCTGAAACTATAGAGTTTCTCGACAGACTCGATGATTTATGTTTACGATCGAGGTGATGGCTTATCTCAGTAGGTGTTTATATGATAAAGAATCGAGTTAATGGGAAAAGATACATTGGAGAATCCATAGATATACAGCATAGATTTTATCAACATAAAAACGAGTTACGCAAAGGTAAACATCACTCAGATCGGTTGCAAAAAGATTGGAATAAATATGGAGAAAAAGCATTTCGATTCTCGGTCGTAGAGTATTTTTGGTTTACTAAATATGCCAATCCAAACAAATTAAAGATAGCTCTCCTCATGAGAGAGGGGTGGGCTATGGATAGATACAATTCTATCTATGACTATAACGATGAGGATAGCATAGGCGACTTGAAGAAGTTTGCCGATATCGGAAAGGGTAATCCGAAATTTAAAAAGTATAAACGATATCGAAGATTTATTAGGCGAAATATGATTTTCGCAAAACGGTGGATGCCACATATTTTAGTGGCGACACTGTATAATCCAATAGTCAAACTTGCACTGTTGGGATCATTAGTTTGCGGAGGATATTATTTATGGATTAACTATGGTTATATATTACAGGGAGCGTGATAATAATGGACACATTACTTAGTCTTGCATATTTAATTGGTATTGGTTATCTGTTTTGGCGATTTCTAATACCGCACAAAAAAGTTGACGATTTAAATTTTATTCGGTCTGAACAAGAGCTTGACCGATTGAACAAACAGAAAGAAGAACTCAGAGCGTTGGAATATTTAATTACAGATGTTGAAGCTTGTAGTAACTCGGATGGGTTGTATAAATATTTCACACTGAGTTGGCTCAATGAGAACACAGGCGAGGCTCTTGAATACCAGTTTTTCATCTACGATAAGAAATCGGCAATAGCAAAGTCAATGATAGAACTTGCTGATATAGAGAGAGCGAGACTCAGACCTGAATACCAAAAGAGTCTTGATATGATTGGTAAGAGAAGTAGGTCGCCAATTAATAAAGTACCCGATATTATTATTCGTGACCATCGGGATGTACAATAACTACTCCCCCGATGGGTTTAGGGGTTAAAATGGTTATTACGTAGTCGAAAAATTCTGGGGGAGTGGTTAAATGGACACTATGCCAAAGTGTAAAATGTGTGGTAACGACCTGTACGAAAAGAGACAATTATTTTATGATAAGCGACGCAAATATTGTCCTGCTTGTGCAGAGTGGCGCAAGCGCACACAGGATGCAGAGCGCATGAAAGAAAAACGTAAAGCAGAAAGAAACGCCCGTACAGAAAAAATCAACCAGCTTACCGAAAAGGTTCAACTGCTACAGGACAAGAATGAACAGTTAAACATAGAAAACAATCAGCTTCGTAATGTTATTATAACGATGAGGGAGCGATATGGTTTATGACTTTAGAGATGATTAAACGAGTTCTGTCTATGGGCGACAATAAGGGTTCTGCCCTAAGACAGATGTTAAAGGATTTAAAAATTTGCAAGCTCACTAACGTTACAGATGAGCAAGCACAACACTGGATAGAAAGGAGTGATTATATTGGAATCAGAGACAACCTTGAAGATTAAGGCGTACTCTACAGACGAAAGAGGAATTAACGCATATGAAGCCTTGCTTGCATATTATGGCAAGCAAGGACTGCATGAGATTTCAGAAGCTCAGGGGCAAGCGTTTCTGGCAATGTTACGGAATGGTGATGTAAGACTGTAAAAACATTGCGTTTTGATTGGTAATTTGGCGTTCTAAATTTTATAAAATCAAATTATATTATGAAAATTAGCGTGGCAAATTTGCGTTGATTTGCCGTTAAAATCAAAGGAGGAGAAAATGAAAATAACAATTACAGACGGTTGGTCATTTGAGATTGACGAGAATCAGTATATTCTGGTACATACATTTATGCGTGAGAAGCAAGATTTCAAGACTCGCAGAGGAACAGGCGAAATGGTCGAGAAGCGAGAGGAAGTTGGGTATTTTCAGACGGTGACTGCAATGCTGCGGAGATTGGCTGAGATACTGGTGAAAGAAAAAATTGCTGACGGTCAGATACAGACTGTGAGAGACTATATTGACGAGTTGGAAAGAATTGAGAAGAAATTACACGAAATGTGCAAGGGGTACTAAGATTCACTATTATTTTTGTGCGGACAAAGCAACAAATTAACGATAAGGAGGAATGAGATTGGAAACAAATTCGGTATATATACTCTCATGTGAGGCAAAAGACCTTTATGCAGCCAAAAGATTGGTTAATCCCATAGTGGATGATAAAGGCGCGGTTCTTGGTCATACCAATACTAATTTGAAGCGTTGGAAGAATACGCTCGACTTTAGTCTTGACCTTATGAAGCTTCGTGAAGTCGCCTATCAACATTATCATAATCGTAGTTCATTCTTCTTTGATAAGGAGTTGGGCAAGGAATTTACTCAGCGTGTTATTAACGTAGACTTTGATTTAGCCTATAAAGAGTGGAATCGTCATGGGGACATATATGTGCGTGACGGATATGGCATGGCAGACATCAAAGAGATTGGCAAGTATGGCGACAGAACATTCTATAAAGACGGAATCTGCATAGGCGTTAAGATAGGCGACGTAGCAGAAGATGAAGTTGTAGTATGGGACGGTGTGCCGAAGTATTTTGTGCATGATGAAGTAAACCGCAAGATAAAACTTGGTAAGAGCATACCAACGCTTATGAGCCGTGGAGAGCTTCGCTTTGACCTTTACGAGAATGGATTCATCTGTAATGGCATAAAGTATGTGCGTTATAAGAGATCATCGGGAAGTAGTCGTGTTGGTAAGTGTCTCTTTATAGATGAGAACCTTTATCCTGCAATGCACAAATGGGAATTATGTGGTTTAAAGATTAAAGAGGGAGACAAGATTGACCTTGCCGCATTTGAAGCCTACATCTCATTACCTTCCAGTAGTTGCATTGACACTCTTGAGATACGCCCTGAAAATATACTTGTCATTGATGACTATGAGTCGGAGTTTGAAGATGATGTTGTAGCGGTCTATGGCGAAGGTGAAGATTTTGTTGCTAAAGAGGAACGAGCCAAGATAAAGAACAGCATTTGGGATGGGCAAAGCCTATTAGATGTAAGTATGTATGATGAGCATTACGCAGATAGGACAATGCTTCTTCTTCGCAACCGTTTCTTTAAGAGTGCATCATTTAAGACGAGAATACAGGACTGGTTTAGAGATAATGGCATTACAGAAGTATCTCAGCTTAAGGGTTATACCAGAGCAACGTGTATAGAAGATATTAAGCTTATTACCACTCCGTCCAGTATTAAGTATGTAAAGTTTGGCACTATTGAGCAATGGCTGGATAATCTCTACACAACTTTTGGCATAGTAAAATACGAAAGACCTACTAAGTATCTCGATGGCAGAATGGTGCAATGTCATTATCAACTACTTAATTCTCTGCAACTCACCCGTGATGATATACAGGCATTGTTAAAGCCTAACTTTGATTATCTTAATCTCATCCGCAAGGATGCTGCGGTAATGCGTTATCATCTTAAATACCCTTATGCTTTAGCCGATAGTGATGAGCCTTGTCTTAATCGTGACGAGGTTGTGATGAAGGTAATGGGTATGAATAGCAAGTTTGTAGAAACGAAGCTGTATGACAACTTCCGCAAGGAGCTTGTGAAGTCTATGCTAAAAGAATATCGCAAGGGGCATATATGGATTAGTGGCAATTATGAAACGTTGATTGGCAATGGCATAGAAATGTTGCAAGCTGCTATTGGCACGTTTAAGGGTGAAAGCATTTTAGGAGTTGGCAATATTCATACAAAGAGATTCGAGTACGGCAAAATGGTTCTTGGTACAAGATCACCGCATATTAATTCAGGAGATGTATTGTTAGCAAAAAATGTGGCAAGCTCATTGCATGAGAAATATTTTGTATCAAGCAAAGAGGTTGTTCATGTAAATAGTATTGGTGAGAATATCTTGCAGAGACTTCAAGGCGCAGATTTTGACAGTGATCAGGTTCTTTTGACCGACAATGAAGTTCTTATAAATGCCGCTAAGAAAAATTATGGCAAGTTTAGAGTGCCTACGAGTTTCATTGAGGCTAAGAAGATTCAGTGGACTTATGACGCAAAGTCAAAAGCGCAGCTTGATATAAATACAAGTGTCAATCTAATCGGTCAGATTGTTAATCAATCGCAGTATCTTAATTCAATAATGTGGGAACGCATTTGCAATGAAGTTAAGCAGGGTGTCCCAAATGAAGATGCAATTAGGCATCAACATGAATTATATGATGATATTTGTATACTTAGTGCTGCCAGTGGATCGGAAATTGATCGTGCCAAAAAGATGTTTGATGTTGATACGTCAAAAATGCTTGCCACGCTTAAAGAGAAATATGGCATTTACACTGATATTGATGGTAAAGAAAGGTTTACTAAGCCGCTTTTTTTTCGTAATATCACCCTCGGAAATGGTTATACGCTCAATCCCAATCAACATTATAGGCAGTTTGAAACATCTATGGATTACTTACAAAAGGCAATTGATAAGTTTAGAGCTGACAAGATTGAAGCAAAAAATCTACCATTTTGTGAGATTATCAAGCCTATGGACGTAGATTGGCGTAAAGCAAATTCTCGTTTATACAATAAGGTTTACGAGATTATAAATAAGATTAAGACTATGCGTGGAAGTATTCAGAGTGCATATATTGGGTATACGGATAAAACCAAAGACGAGAAAAAGCTCATAACCAAAGAAGTCGCAGAAATCAGAAGTCGCTGTGTAGACTATATTGCAAACATTCATTTGAACGATGTAGAGTTGTATCTTCTTCTTAGAGAAATTGATAAGGATAAGAATGCAGGATTTGCCAGAACAATTTTTGACACATTGTTTGCAACAGGTAACGCCGACCTGTACGAAATGATAAGAAGTAGTTCTGGGGAGCAATATAAACTCTCAAAAAAGAGCAATGAAAACTGCGTAAAACTGTTTGATTACGACTATTTTAAGCAAAAATTAGCGTAAATTTGCACGATAGTAAAATAATTAACATGAGATAAACGGCGATATTACGCCGTTTTTTCTCTTTCAGATAGTGGGGAATATGGATATATGAACATTTGCTCATGTATTCAAATATCAAACATGAAAGATGTGAAAAACATGATTGAAATTAACAAAGAAGAAGCAACTTACATCAGACAGCATGGAATCTCTGATGGAATTACCCGTGTAATGAGACAGGATAGTAAGCGCAAGAAATATTATCTTTGTGAGGATAAATATCTTGTAGAGTTGCTTGACCAGTATCGTAAGTCGCAGAATGTCGTACTCACATACGGCGAAGTCTAAATCCTTTGCATGACAAAGGTGGTCGGATGACTAACTCAATTCAAGTGAGGACTTGTTTTATGGCTAAGAAGAAACCTGAAACAAAAACAGGGGAAACTACAGAGAAGAAAATCCCAGAAGGATATGCAGAAGTTACACCAGAGATGCTTGCTGAATTAGCAGGTGGAGGTATTCAGACTGTAATGAATATTGGGCTTGGTGAAAAGCTTGTCCTTGAAGATATGCAAGATCGCATTATGTATCTTGATGGTGAAGTAAATTCAGATGTGCTTCATACAATAATAATGCAGATATATAAAATAAATGGAGTAGATGTTGGACTTGAACCAGAAGATATGCAACCGATTATACTCATTATTAATTCTGGCGGCGGCTCTGTTATGGACGGACTTGCTTTATGTGATGCAATCAACGCAAGCCGTGTGCCCGTAATTGCAATTTGCATTGGCTACGCATATAGCATGGCGTTTAACATTTTTACTCAGTGTGATTTTAGACTTGCTACTAAGAATGCTTCATTCTTATATCACGACGGTTGGACTTGTGATAGTAATGTTTCGAGCAAGGTAAAAGACGCGGCTAAGTTTTATGACAAGGTTGATGAGCGTGTAAATAAGCTCATTGCAAATAAGACAAAACTTACAGCGGATTATCTTTCAAGTATAGCAAGAGCAGACACATATTGGTTTGCTGACGAAGGCAAAGAAAATGGATTTGTTGATGCTATTATAGGCGAAGATATTGATATAACAGAAGTGTTTGGATTTATGGGAGATATGCCTTGTGAGTGTGACCACGACAAGTGTGATTGCAAGAAGTGAGGTAGCGTATGACTAAGAAGTCTAAAATTATAGATTACAGCAATGTGCCTGAGACATTAGAAAATCACCCGTTTTATGGTTTGGAATTAGATAATGAGCAACAGGCATTTAGGAATGCTATATGGTCGCCAGACAAGACTATTGTTTTTTGCAATGCAAAGGCTGGAACTGGCAAAACCACAATCGCAACAGGAGTAGCGGATTTGCTTGTCAAGTATGGCAGATATGATGGAATAGTTTATATTAGCAGTCCTTGTATGGAGGAGAAACAAGGTTATCTTAAAGGCTCGTTAGAAGAAAAATCTTCTCCCTACGCAGAACCATTCTATGAAGCTCTTGAAAAGATCGGGGTAAATATTAATACCGCAACTTTTGATGATATTATGAACGAGAAAAATGGAACGGCTTATGTAAAGGCAATAACGCACACATTTCTCAGAGGAACTAATTTTGAGAACAAGGTTGTCATAATTGACGAAGCTCAAAATTATTATTTTGATGAATTAAAGAAGGTTCTAACTCGTATGCACGATTCTTGCAAGGTTATAGTTATTGGTCATAGCAAACAGTGTGATCTTTTTCATAACCCGGAGAGAAGTGGTTTTGTAAAGTACCTCAATCATTTTTCAAAAGATGATAGGTGCGCGGTATGTGAACTGGCTACTAACTATCGTGGTTGGTTATCAAATATGGCAGACGAGTTAGAATAAACAAGTGAAGGGATTTGGTGGATAGACACCACCCGTCCTTTAGAAAAATGCGATTTCGTGGGGAAACACGACTCAGAAAAATGCGAAAAGTGTAAAAGGAGATAATATGGCGAAAGCAAATGTGATACGCAAGAACACGCTTGGTATCAAGGGTGTTCTAAATGTAGATAAAGATAGCAATAGTGTTGTCATAGAGATTGAGGATGGCGAGGCTTTAGAACTGGCAAGTCTGCTTGATGATTTTGCCGGCTCGGAGGTGTCAATCTCAGTTGGCGAGTCAATTGAGATTGCATAAATTCAGTGAATCGTGATTCAGTAAATCACAATTTGAATTCAAGGAGGAATAAAAAGAGGTGAAGAAGTTTACCGATTCTGAATACATTGTTATTTGGGAAGTATGTTCTAAAAAAGAGCAGTATGGAAGTTGGCAGGAAGTTGCCAATGTATTAAATCAAAGGCTGCATCGTGATTATTCTGAGGCTTGCTATAGAAAAGCTTACGAATATTGGAATCTCATGGATAGTGCCATTAAAAAGTGTGTTGGCAATGATGTTTCTGTTAGCAAGGAACTTGAAATCCAGAAGCGTGAGCTTGAAAAAGAACGCAAGAAGTTGCAGACTGACAAACTGGAATATAATCGTTGGCTTAGAGATAATGCCAGAGAAGAAATGGTGTATGAAAGAATTGCAGATGGTATAGCAAATCTTACACCTATTGATGTTCCTTCTTCGAGAAGTATTGCCGAGAATAATCGTGGTGCAGTTCTTTGCTTGGCTGATGCTCATTTTAATACTGAATTTGAGATTAAGGGCTTATTCGGAGAAATTCTTAATTCTTATAGCCCCGAAATATTCTATCAGCGTATGTGGTATCTAAGAGATAAAGTCAAGGAGATTTGTGAGAGAGAAAATATAACATCTCTGCATATCTTTGGACTTGGAGATGATAACGATGGACTTCTGCGCTTAACTGACAATTTGTTTAAGCTCAGATGGGGCATTATTGACTCTGCTCTTATCTATGCCGATTTCATGGCTAATTGGATAAATGAAGTCAGCAAATTTGTAAATGTGGATTTACAGATGGTAGAGGACAGTAATCATAACCAGCTTAGACTTTGCTCTGCTCCTAAAAATGCCTTTAAGGGAGAAAACCTTAGCAAGGTAATCATTCATACTATTAAGACACGCTTGCAGGATAATCCTTGCGTAACTATTGCTCAGAATCCTACTGGCTATATCTACGCTAATATCGTTGGATATAATCTTATGGGAATACACGGAGAAGTAAAGTCTCTCAAGACTGCTATTGATAACCTATCAAGGCTTTATGGTCTTAGAGTGAATTATCTTATAGGTGGACATAAACATCATGCTGAAGAATACGGATTTGACTGTGAAGGTATATCAGTAGGAAGTATTATTGGTATTGATAATTATAGTACAAGTCTTATGAGATCTTCTAATGCAAGTGCGACAATGCTCATATTTGAAGAAGGAAATGGGCTTGTTACTAAGCATACTATTAAATTGAATTAAAGGAGGGCGTTTTATGGTAAACGCATCATATAAGAAATACGAGTCCTATCAGGACTTCATAACCGACGTTTTGTTTAACGTCATGGACGATGATATGGTTAGCCTTATCATCAACTATGAGGATTATCAGGGCGTTCTTGCAACACTGTTTGAAAAGACAATTAATGGAAATAGTTTCTATCTCAACATGGAGTGCGCCGACCTGATGGATAACGATATTGCGACAGCCCAGATGAACGACGGCAATATGCTCGTGTCGATATTCAGCACTGGCGAAATCATTGGTGAGCCTGTGGTGTTTAAGACGGAAGAAGCATTCCCCGAAGGCACATACTTTATAGAGTATGATGCAAAGAGTGCGGTCGACTATCCTATCAAGGGTACAGTTATACCGTTCCAGATAAAGAAGGATAAGATTTGACTTTTAAGGCTGGCAATAGCTGGCTTCAAATAAGTTCTTGCGCAGCTCCGCAAGTAAAATGTAGAGGTACGCCCCGAAAAGGGGCGATGTGGAGAGCAACTGCAACGATGTTGTAATCCGCACCACTCCTCCTGACGGGAGAACCGACACTGACAAGGCGGCAGTCAGTAATTGTGCCGCCCATATGCGGATAGCCTTGTAGGTGTAAGTTGAACAGCGTAGCTATAGACAATGCGCTTAGTAAATGGTCTGAGGTCATTCCTCGGAGTCCGCACCAATGTACCTACCACGCCTCTGCTGCAAGCGTACCACGGTAGGTCTTTCAAGGAAAGAGTTCACAAGCATCTCTTGCATCGCGTTGTCTGTGCGCACAGGTTTCGCTTTGATTTTCGTGCTTGTATATTGCGCATTATGGGATTTAGAGCACAATCTAAATTCGCGCATTATGTGAAACTGACCGCACGAGGTTGAGTTTTGCACCAGACGTATCGTCAACGTCATAAGCATTAAAGGCAGATAGATCGGAGTAATTAAAGAATTTAGCCAGAAATCCCACCGTCTAAAGCCAGTGGGATGAATGGCTCGGAGTATTGCATGGATAAATGGAATAGTAAGAATAGACATAAATATTTGTTTGCAAGTATCGGAAGAAATTATTATCTAAGAATATTTCGGACGATATAAAACAATTGTCTTATGAAATATGCAACAAACATCATATAAAAATAAAAGAAATGGAAACGGACAAAGATCATGTTCATTATATGATTGAAGCAGAACCAACAGTTTCAGTATCTCAAATAATCAATCTTATGAAGTCTTATACATCATATGTTTCGTTAGAAAGCATAGAAAAAATATGCTTAACTTTAGATTGTAAGGTTGATGATATTCTTGAGTTTAATCAGCAATTATCACGGGAAGGTAATTAATATGAGTATGATTAGCGATGGACAAATGGTTCTTACTTTTGACGATGCTTTAGAGGTTGAAGAAGCATCTTCCAAAGTATATCCAGAAGTAGTATTTGATTTTGATAAATTATTTTCTGAACCATTAACAGAAGAAAACATGAGAAGTAATAACTCACTGGCAATTCTCGGAGAAAGTCTTTCTGTTCTTAAAAAGATGAAAGACAAATCCGTTCAACTTATTTTTGCCGATGCTCCGTACAATATAGGTAAAGATTTTGGAAACAATAGTGACAAATGGGAAAGCGTGCATGCTTATATAGAATGGTGTAAAACATGGATTGATGAATGTATGCGAGTTCTTTCTGATACAGGGTCTATGTATTTTATGACGGCGACACAGCATATGTCCTACTTGGATGTATATGTTTCTGAAAAATACAATGTGTTGTGTCGAATTATTTGGGCCTATGATAGCTCTGGAGTTCAGTCTAAGAAAATGTATGGCTCTCTCTATGAACCTATCTTAATGATTAACAAGAACAAAAAGGCTTCTTACATTTTCAATCATGAGGATATTCTTGTCGAAGCAAAGACGGGTGCAAAGAGGAAACTAATAGATTATAGGAAAAATCCACCGCAGCCGTATAGTACAGAAAAAGTTCCGGGAAATGTTTGGAATTTCAGTCGTGTAAGATTCAAGATGGATGAATATGAGAATCATCCAACACAAAAACCAGAAGCGTTACTTGAACGCATCGTCAAAGCTTCCTCTAATCCGGGAGATGTAGTTCTTGATCCGTTTTCAGGTTCTTTCACAACATCTGCTATGGCAGTGCGCTTGGGGCGTGTTGGTGTTGGAATTGATTTGAATAAGGAATACTACGAAATTGGATTAAGGCGTACTGGTATTGCGACAGAAAGAAACGGAAAAAGTCTTGAAAAAGTCAAAGCGAGAAAGACCAATGCCAAATCAAAATATGTAAGAGGTGAATGACATGAAAATTACAGAAGCATATCACATATGGTAACTACACAAGGATATTTCACGAATCACGACGAAGAAGAAATTGACGAGATGTTTGGTCTTGTTTGAACCCACATTTTATTAGACAACTTCAAATTTTTATTTCCTCCTTAGATGCC
>Ga0208459_1004033_pt1 | contig 11150 bp, 9 predicted proteins | sample AD_UKC087_MetaG_FD_184433 | JGI IMG/M metagenome (GOLD analysis project Ga0208459, IMG submission 184433) | Active sludge microbial communities of municipal wastewater-treating anaerobic digesters from USA - AD_UKC087_MetaG (SPAdes) (version 2) | ecosystem: Engineered > Bioreactor > Anaerobic >... | reverse complement strand
CGCTTTAATTGGAGTGGGTAATGCTATAATGGAAGAATTTAACGGCTATTTTAGTTCTTCAATGGAAGGCGCGGATTTGCGACAGGATATTGTTTTACATACAGGTATTGGCGGTTTTGGGCAAAAAGCAATGCTTGGTTTAGCAAGCAATATCACTCCCAATCTGGAAGTAGGGCTTACTTTAGATAACCTCTTCGGCAATATAAACTGGTCGCTTACTACAGAAGAAACAAATATCCAAGTAGTTGCCAATGATATTTATGCGGTTAATATCTCCGAGGATTTTTATGATTACTCCACTGAAACCTTAGATATTGGTTCTTATTCTACCAAGCTTCCTCCGGAATTGCGTTTGGGAGCTCTATACAAAATGCCTTGGGCTAATTTTTCCCTGGATTATCTCCAGGGTTTCAAAACTTCTATTATCACCAGCGGAATTGGTAGATTTTCTTTAGCTGCTCAATTTTTGCCTTGGGAATTTTTGCCTTTAAATATTGGCGTAGGTTTTGGCAACAGTCAATATCCTTGGCGTATAAGTTATGGAATCGGTTATTACAGCAATAAAGTAGAACTTGGTTTGGGCTGGCAAAGTGTTAAGAATTTTATTCCAGGTTACAAAACCAAAGGAATTGCCATAGGGAGTTATCTGAAGGTTCATATATAATGCTGAAATATGTTCTGATAGTCCTGTTTTCGCTTGCTCTTTCAGGTTTTCTGAACTACCGAACTAATCCCGAAATTGAAAAAAACCGACGGTGGATTCTTTTTGTCTTAAGGTTTATTACTCTTTTTCTGCTACTTATTCTCCTGCTGAGTCCAATCTTATATTACACTCAGCACAAAAAACAGGCACCTCAAATTCTGGTATTGGAAGATATTTCTCTAAGTATGGACTTAAAACATAATTCCACAACCAAGGCACAACACCTGAAACCTCTTTGGCAGGAAATGGAAAAGAAATTTACTGACAGTGGTTATGAAGTTATTCACAAAACCTTTGCTAATGGCTTGGATGGAGATAAAAACAACACTTTACTCGCTCCTGCCTTAAAAGAATTAAGCAATCAAAAAATATTAACCAATTTGGAAGGAGTAGTTCTTGCTGCAGATGGCTGGTTGAGAGACGAATCCTTATCTGCAGTTCAGCAATTGGGTTGTCCTTTTTATGTTTTAGCCGATAGCACTCAAAATCCTGCTCCCGATTTAGCAATCGTAAATGTGCGTTGTAACCGTTATGCTTATAGAAATGAGCCCAATACTATTCGTGCTGAAATTTCCTCTAATAATTACATGGACCTGCAGAAGTCCATTTGCTGATAGCAAATAAAATTATCTCGCGGCAAAGCTTGAAACTGCAAAAAGGTATAACCGCCAATGTGGATTTTACCCACAAATTTAACAGTATTGGTTTTTTTCCCTGGAAAGTGGAAGTTGTTGCTTTGCCAAACGAAAGTCAAATCAATAATAATCTCTATCCTGGAGCTATTGAAGTGCTCGCCGAAAAACAAAGGATTATTCTTATTTCCGATAAACCTGCCTGGGATAATAAATTCACTCTGGATGCCATTGCTACAAATAACCGTTGGATTGCAGAAAGCTATCTTAACAGAAATGGACATCTTTATAGCGGTGAGGTATTAGTTAACAAACTTGAACCTGATAACTTGGCTGCTATAATTATCATCAATAATGGAATGCTCAATTTGGATAATGCTACGGCAGATTTTATTCAAAATGCCTTTAATCGTGGAGTAGGAATACTTTACCAGGGACTTCCTGTAAACGAATTAGCTTCCCTTTTGCCCATTCAAAAATCCAATATTACTTCTACTTATCAAGGGTTCATAGTTCCTACTCCGGCTTCGGCTAACTATCCTATGCTGAATAGCTTAACCTTATATGCCAAAGATATTCCACCTCTGGATTATTATTATGTAACTGCCAGCCCAGGAACTGAGGTCTTAGCTACTATTAACAATCCGCAAAATTCTCCTGCCATAGTAGTTCAGACGCAAGGAACTGCTCGTTCTCTGGCTTTTGCCACATTAAATCTTTGGCGTTGGCAAATGCAAAGTGGTGGAGAGGGCTACACAAAATTAATCAGCAATTGTTTAACCTGGCTAAGTAATAAAAGCACAGGTTCTTACAACGCTATTTATAATAACAGCTATTTTCAGGGAGAGGAAATTCGTATTCGCCTGCGGAGTGAAGATGAAATCAGACAAAGTCGCCTGGATGTTAATCCGCGTATTCGCATTCTGGATAAGAATAATAAAGAGGTCTATACTGATTTCCTGAAACGCGAAGGTGATGAATATGCTATCACTCTTCAACTTACAGAATCGGGGACATACAGCTTTGAAATTTCCGATCAGGAAACAGGTAAAAGCACCAAGGGCAAATTTGAACTCTCCGAAACCTCTATTGAAACAAGAGATTATGGCTACAATTTGTCACTTCTTTCCTGGCTTGCTAAGGAAACTGGAGGAAAATTATTTTACCAAAGCAATCTGAATGCCTTTAACCCGCTTCCTGCTAAGCCTATTGAACAAATTTCCCGCAAGGAAATCCCTCTCTATAAAAAGTGGTATGTCCTGGCGCTGTTTATTTTAACCTTCTGCACAGAACTTTTTTTTAGAAGAAGATGGGGACTATTGTAATGAAGAATGAATTAAGTGAGGCAGCGATATAGTGAGAGGGATAAATATATTCCTGTCTGATGTGGATTCCTGTGAAAGCAGAAGTTCGGAGATTTCTAGGCAATATAGCTGTCATACTAAAAGGGAAACAAAGTTAAGAGAAAAAAGGAATTAGCGAAGAAATAATTTGCTCTATCCTTTTTCACCTATTGTCAGCTCAATTTCTTCTAATATTTAATTTTTAGGAAATTACTTTCGTTGTTCTTTAGTATCCTCTCTGATTTTTTATTGGCACAGAACTCTATAATCATTATTTAGGGCTTCTCAGTAAAAATGTTGTATAACTTATTATTAGTCAATTAAATCGTTGCCAGCTGTGAGCTATTTTTGTTTAAGGATTTGCTTAACGGTTGGTTGATCCACTTGCAATTAAGTAACAACTCCTTAACAATTCCTTAACGAGACAACGGAAGTGTTACGGAAGTGTTACGGGGTCGTTAGGGAATTGACTATGTATCAATAAGTTAGGTGTTTGTGTCTAATAATGCTCGGATATACTTATAATCTATTGATTAACAAACAGATATATATAATAAATGGCATTGTTGCTGAAGCTCAATATTACAATAACCCGGCTTATGATTTTTGTAACATATTCAGCTTTCAACAGCTATCTTTTCCCCAAAAATGTCTGGTCAAAGGTGCAATTATGCATTAGTATTTCATATAGACACAGAAATAGAACTTTTTTACAGGAGAGAAAAATGATTTTTGACCTTGTATATCGCAATCGGAGTTATCGCAGATTTTATGAAGAAAAAAGATTAACTCGCGCCCAATTGATTGAGCTGATAAAAATAGCCAGATACATTCCCAGCGCGGGTAATTTGCAAAAATTGCGTTATTTCCTTATTTATGAGGAGGATAAATGCGACCTAATTTTTCCGCATTTGAAATGGGCAAGTTATTTAAAAACCTGGGATGGTCCTGTTAAAGGAGAAAGACCTTCTGCTTATATTATTATTTCAGCGCCTGTTAACAGCCCCAAGATGGTGGCAATTGATGCTGGAATTGCAGCTCAGACAATACTTTTAAGCGCTGTAGATAATGGTTTTGGTGGCTGTATGCTGGCTTCAGTAGATAAACAGGAAGTTCAAAATGCCTTTTCTCTGCCCGAAGAACTGGAAATAATGCTGGTTATTGCTTTGGGTTATCCCGCGGAAACAATTGTAGTACAAGATGTTATAGAACCCGATAAAATTGAATATTGGCGAGATGAAAAAGGCATTCATTATGTTCCGAAACGCAAAATCAGCGAATTGATTATCAACTATTAAAGTTATGATGTGCTTCCCAAATAGGGTGATAAATTTCGCTTTGCTACAAAAAATAAAACTAACCTTATGCATTTCATCCTATTTATTTGCTAAAGTGGAAGTTGGAATTCCGAAACATTGTTAGAATTGACAAATAGCATTATGTTCAGATTTTGGCATTGAAATGGAAAATGTAATAATCTATAGCGTTTATGAAATAACCCGGCAAGTGCGTCAGGTGATTGAATCATCCCTGCAGCCGGTGTTTGTAATGGGTGAAATTTCGGGTTTTATTCGGCATAGTTCAGGCCATATTTATTTCAACCTGAAGGATGAAAATGCCACCTTACGCTGCACTTTTTTTAAAGGAGCAAATGCAGCTTTAACTTTTCAACCCGCTGATGGTATGCAAGTTATCTGTTTCGGCAAGCTAACTGTTTACGAAAAAGGCGGTTACTATAATCTGAATGTGCAAAAGATGCAAGAGGCAGGACTGGGGCTTTTACAGCAAAAATTTGAACAGTTGAAAAAGAAACTGGAAAAAGAAGGACTTTTTGCGAAGGAACATAAAAAACCCATTCCCAAATATCCTGACCGTATTGGAATTATTACATCTCCAACAGGTGCGGCACTGCAGGATATAATAAACATCATAAAACGCCGCTATCCTGTGGAAATAATAGTTTATCCTGCGCTGGTTCAGGGCTCTGATGCCCCCTCACAAATTATTCAGGGTATAAAATATTTTAATACAAATAAAGATGTTGATTTTATAATTATTACCCGTGGTGGTGGTTCTCAGGAAGATCTTTTCTGTTTTAACGATGAAGCTTTAGCCCGAGCTATTTACGCTTCTGCCCTTCCTGTAATTTCAGCAGTAGGCCATGAAATTGATTTTACGCTAGCTGATTTTGTAGCTGATTTGAGAGCTCCTACTCCTTCTGCTGCGGCAGAACTGGCTGTTCCCGATAAAAAAGAACTGCTAAACTTGCTTGTTTCGCTGAAAAAACGCCTTGATTTATCCGCCCAAAATAAATATGCTCGCAAAAGCACTCCCCTTTTTACTCTGCAACTGGAGCTGGCAAAATACCATCCGGAAAGTGTTTGGCAAGGTTTTCAACAGCGTTTTGATTTGGCAGAAATAGTTTTACAAAATGCGCTTAAACAACTTCCGGAAAAGCGGTTACAATTTGAAATGAAAGCTAACAGTATTATGCAACAACTAGATAGACGGATTGAACTCTGCCTGGCTAAGTCCAAAGCCGACTGTAATTTAACCTGGCATCAACTGAATGATAAAATTAATAACCAACTGCAATTAAAAATAAACCAACTGAATTCCCTAAGTAAAAGTTTAGAACAACTTTCTCCTCGCCGCATTCAAAGTAAAGGTTGGATTATGGCTTTTAAAGAAGGTAAACTAATTAGTTCTATAAAACAGGTCTCTGAAGGGGAACATCTAGCATTGGATTTTGCTGATGGTATTGCAGAAACCACTGTAAATAAGGTAGAAAAAAAAGAGTGAAAAAGAGTTTCTTTATCCTGTTCACCCTGTTATTTTTAAGAATAAATGCTGAAATCCGTTCCGTTTGGGTTCTACCCTGGGATATAACTACTGAAAAATCTATAGATGAAGTTATTGAAACAGCGGTTTCCTGCAACCAAAATGAACTTTTAGTGGAAGTTCGTTACCGCGCTGATGCTCTTTTTGATCCAGCCCAAGGTGCCTATCTTTATCCTAATCCCGAACCGAAAAGTTATATCCTGGAAGACGCTGCTTTTGATCCTTTGGCTTATATTCTGAAAAAAGCTCATAGCAAAGGTCTGGCAGTTCAGGCCTGGGTAGTGGTTTTTAATGCAACTCCAACAGAACAAAGTTATATTCAGCAAAACTATATCTACAATAATCACAAGGACTGGATAACATACAATATCAATGGTTCTCAGATGAATATTGACCACCAATCCGGCTATTTTATTGATCCTGGCATACCCGAAGTGCAGGAATATTTACTCAACATTTTGGGAAATCTGGCAGCCGGCTATCCGGAACTGGATGGAATTCATCTAGATTATATTCGTTACCCGGAAAGCGATTTAGGTTATCATCCTGTCTCCCTTGCCCGCTATAATGAATATTGCCAAAATAAAGCAGAAATAACTTATAACGAATGGCGGATTATGCAAATAAACACTTTTGTGGAAAATGCTTACTATCAACTGAAAGAAATTAATCCTGCTCTGCAATTAACAGCCGCCGTTTTTCCGGATATTGCCGAGGCAAATGTTGATTATGCTCAGGACTGGCAATCCTGGTTAAAAAAAGGTATTATTGACTGTGTTTATCCTATGGCTTACGATGTCCAATATGCTAAATTTCAAAAACAACTGGCACAAATCAAACTGCCAGGAATTGAAGAAAAAATAGTAATCGGTTTACGTGCCTGGAATGGAAATGGAAATACCCTTGCAGTAGGAAAAGGAAATTCCTACAATGTAAAAGAAATAGCGAAGAAAATAGCCTTAGTGCGGAACTGTGGTTTTGCAGGTGTATCCTTATTCAATTATTCAGGACTGCAAAAAGGAAATGCTTTTGCTCAGCTGGCGCATTTAAGTTTTCCGGAAAAGAAAGAATATCCCTTAGGTAAAGTTGCTGATAAAGTAACCGGTATAACTTCCCCGGAGCCAAATTATGCTGCGGAAGCCAAACTTATCCGCATAAACAATGAAATTATAATGCAGCTAAAAATCCCCCAAGAAGGATTATGGAACTGGGAACTTTACAAAGATACATTGCTTGTCAGCAACCAACGCTTTTATCAGATAGGGGAAAATAGGGAGATATTAAATATCATCAATCCCCAATTATGTGCCAACCTTGAACCGGGACACTATACAGTTCATCTCTATCAGGAAAAATCTTCTTTCCAATATCTTATTCCGGTAGAATTATTTACGCCCAATGAGTGAACTTCCTAAACAGGCAGGTATTCTTTCCGCTACGGAGTTTTTCCGTTTAGCAGTTAAAGCTGTAGTTGGAATCTCTTTAGCCCGTTTGCTTACTCCTGCCGAACTTGGCAGTTATCGTCAACTTTTCTTAATTTATACTACATTTTCTACTCTTCTGCTTTTAGGAATTCCTCAAAGTATGCTCTATTTTCTTCCCAAGGCAGAAAACCCTGAAAAGCAAAATGCTTTAATATCGCGTTGTTTGAATATTATTTCTATGTTGGGTTTGGTTTTTGCCTTATGCCTGCTTATTTTCAGGGGAGTAATTGCGACCCTTTTTCATAATCCTGCCTTGGGAAAACTGCTGATAATTTATGCTCTATATCCGGCTTTTCTTTTCGTAACCCAGTTTTTCAGTTCAGTAATGCTGGGCTTGAAACAACCTCTGAAAGCAGCAACCTTTACTATTTTCTCAGTAACGGCGGATTTTATTCTAATTGTTGGTTCTGCCTTACTTACCCGGAATTTGAATATTATTGTTTGTGGCGTAATTATTTCTGCTTTTTTACAATGGCTCTATGCCCGGATTTCTCTTTCCCAATTTAGAGCTAAGGGAACTTATTTTGATCTTAGTTCTTTTAAAGCTCTTATGAGTTATTCTTTACCTTTGGGTTTATCTTCTATAATTGGTATGCTGAGTGTTCAACTGGATAAACTAATGATTGCGGGATTTTTCACTCCGGAAAAGTATGCTGTGTTTTCCATAGGAGCTACAGAATTCCCTGTTGTAGGCATTTTATCCAACTCTATAACTTCAGTGTTGTTGCCTCATTTAAGCTCCAGTGATCCTGAAAAGATGGGTGTTTTATATAGTGGAGCAGTCCGTAAAAATACTATTTTAGTATTTCCCTTGATGGCTTTATGCTATATTTTTGCTGAACCTGCAATTACTCTAATTTATGGAAAACTCTATACCGAGTCCGCTATTTATTTTAAAATTTATCTCTTTTTACTGCCTTTACGCATTGCTACTTATGGAATTCTGTTTCAGGCGTTTGGGAAAACCCGCGTTGTTATGTATAATTCTTTGTTTCTGCTCATTTCCAACGCTATTTTAAACTATCTTTTAATAATTAAATTCGGAATGAAAGGTGCTGCAATGGCAACGGTTATTGTAACCTGGCTATCGGTAATTATTTATCTTATTCTGATTGCCAAGGTTTTAAAGTTGAATTTAAGAGCGTTTTTCCCGCTGGGGAAAATAGCTAAAAATGCTATTTTAACAATTATTTGTGCTTTTTTCTGTATGCTGATAATAAAACTGGGAAAAAGCACAATCCCTTTTATGCTTGCAGGAGGTGTTGTTTTTATGATTGCTTATCTATTTTTAGGCAAAAAAACAGGTGTAATTCTTGATTATGATATTCAGCTGTTAAAAGGGATTTTTACTGATACTTTCAACAGGTTAAAAAAATGAACTACTTAGCTGAATCCACCTGGGAAAATTACGATTCCGCACATCAAGCGGATTTAAGAATTGCCAAACTTCTTGCTTTTCTTCCTTCCGATGTGGAGACCATTCTGGATGCAGGTTGCGGAAATGGCATTATTACAAACAAACTTATTGCTAAATATCAAGTTACCGGTTTAGATATTTCGCCCGCAGCTTTAAAGTATTTACAGTGTCCTGTTGTTCAAGCTTCAGTTACAGAAATTCCTTTCCCCGCTAAAAGTTTTGATGCTGTAATCTGTAATGAGGTTTTGGAACACTTGGATAATGCTGCCTTACAGAAAGCTGTTCAAGAACTTAAACGCGTAGCCGCTAAATATATAATAATTAGTGTTCCCCATCAAGAACAGCTGGAAAAACTTTATTACCGCTGTGCCAATTGTGGATTTACTGAACATGTTTACGGGCACTTACAATCATTTTCGGAAGATACATTGGTCTCTTATCTGGCTCCAGAATTTTATCTGAAAAATAGAGATGTCTTTGGTCCTTTGAATCGTGATTTTAAACCCCTTTTGCTTAAAATAAGACAACGCTGGTTAAAGCAATGGTCTAATCCCGGAAGCGGTGCTAAATGTTCCAGGTGTCAGCAGGAAAAGTTTGAAATAAAAAAGACCATACTCTCCAAAGGAATTAACTCGTTGAATGTATTATTAGAGCGTAAGCGTCCTTATTGGTTTATGGGTTTATTTATTAAAAAAGCGGCAGAACTATGAAGAATGTGCTTTTAATTTTCTATCATTTCCCTCCCACAGGGGGTTCTGGAGTGCAAAGAGGTCTGAAATTTGCCAAATATTTACCGGAATTTGGTTTCAGACCGGTTATTCTTTGTGCTGATTATCGTTTTTTAAAACAGCCCAGGGATTTTACATTGCTTTCGGAACTGCCCCGGAACACGAAAATTTACCGCACTTTCACTTTGGATATTAACTGGTTTTATAAACTGCTTTGGGGTTTAAAACTAAACAAAGTCGTCACTTTCCTGCAAAGAAATGTTTTAATTCCGGATGGTGAAATTCTTTGGTTACCCTTTGCTCTGCCTAAACTAAAGAAAATTATGGCTGCTAACAAGATCAATCAAGTTTTTGTTTCAGTTCCGCCTTTTTCTCTTATTTTTTTAGCCCGATACCTGAAAAAGCATTATCAGGTAAAGGTCTGTATGGATTTTAGAGACCCTTGGAGTTTCGGTATTGGGAGAAAATATCTCCATCCCCCTAAATGGATAACAACTTTAGAAAATAAATGGGAAAAAGAAATAATAACACAATCTGATTCAATAATCAGTGTATGCTCATCTATGGTTGAGGATTTTAAGCGTCTTTACCCTTTCGTAGCTAAAAATAAATTTGTTTATATTACCAATGGCTATGATGAGAAAGATTTCCCCGTTTCATTTCCTCCTATAAAGAATGCCAAATTTACCATTATTTATACAGGCAGTTTTTACGATAACCGTCAACCTGATATACTCTGGAAAGCACTAAAAGAACTTATTGCACAGGGTAAGATAAAGCCCGATAAAATAACTGTAGAAATTTATGGAAAGAATACCCGCAGTTTCGTCCTAGGAAATTATGTAAACGATGCAGCCATCAATAAAATTGTGCATTTCTTTAGTTATGTTGATCATTCAAACAGTATTAAACTTCTTGGCAAAGCAGATACTTTATTGCTATTTTCCAATTCTGGAGAAGCTCAAAGAGCAATTGTTACAGCAAAGGTTTTTGAATATATGCGTAGCGGAAAACCGATTCTGGCTATAATAGATCCTTCAGGTGCTGCAGCAGAAATACTTAAACCAGGGAAAACTGGTTTTATAGCTGATTCATCTTCCTTAAATTCAGTGAAGGAAACTATCCTGAATATTTACCATTTGTGGGAAGAAGATAAGCTGCAAACGGAACCGAACTGGAATTATATCCAGCAATTTGAACGCAAAACTCTTACGGCTAAGCTGGCAGAGGTTTTTTCCTCTTTAGAACAATGAAGGTTTTAATTATCCCTTCCTGGTATCCCTATCCGCAAAAACCCAACTCAGGAAGATTCTTTCTTGACCAGGCAATTGCTCTATCTAAAAATAGCAATTATGAATACGCAATCCTGAATTGGGGTCAGTATGAATTTCAATTGCAAATAAGACATCCTTTTGTGGCTATAGCTAAGATTTTTAATTATCTAACTGCCAAAACAGGAACCCGAAATATAGCTCCCAACCTAAAAGAGATTAAAATTCCTCATTTAACCTGGACCAGCAGGTTATTTTATGGAAATATAAGAGCATTAGTTAAAAAATTAAGGTCGCTTCCCAAACCTGATATTATCCATAGTTATGTAACTTTCCCGGCAGGATTTCTTGCTTTTCGCTTAGCGGAAAAATGGAAAATACCCTATATCATTAGTGAACATAGCGGACCTTTTCCTTTTCCGGAATACATTAGCGGGAATAAGGTCTCCTCCAAAATCACTTTACCCTTACACAATGCGTCTGCTGTTTTAGCTGTAAGCAGATTTCTCCAGTCCCAAATTCTTTCTTCCTGTTTTGTTCAAAGCATTGTAATCCCCAATTTAGTGGACACTGAATTTTACCAACCGGCTTCCTTTGCAGAACCGAGAAAGCGCTTTTCTTTCTTTTCTTTAAGCATCTTAACTTATACCAAAGGAGTTATGGATTTGGTAGAGGCATTTGGCATTGCCGTTCAAAAGGGCCTGGATGCCGATTTATTTATTGGTGGAGAT
>Ga0208459_1004031_pt1 | contig 11152 bp, 13 predicted proteins | sample AD_UKC087_MetaG_FD_184433 | JGI IMG/M metagenome (GOLD analysis project Ga0208459, IMG submission 184433) | Active sludge microbial communities of municipal wastewater-treating anaerobic digesters from USA - AD_UKC087_MetaG (SPAdes) (version 2) | ecosystem: Engineered > Bioreactor > Anaerobic >... | reverse complement strand
GATTATTCAATCACCGGGGATTTCTGATATGCGGTTGAGGTGTCACTTGATTTTCTGGAGGCCGCGTTTCGCCGTTAGTTTGTATTTATTTCCGCACTGCGGGCATTGGTGTTTTGCATTCAGTTTGTATCCACACTGGCATATCCAGTCTTTCTGGCGGGCGGGGTTGCCGGCCATCAGGGCATGAGCGGGAACATCCCGGGTGATGACCGCGCCGGCGGCGACGAAGGCATAGCTGCCGATGGTGTGGCCGCAAACAATCGTGGCGTTGGCGCCCAATGTTGCACCCTTTTTAACCAGTGTGGTTTTGATTTCCGACATTCGCCGGATTTCCGCTCTCGGATTGATGACATTGGTGAAAACAACCGACGGCCCGCAGAATACGGCATCCTCCAGCGTTACGCCTTTATATACGGAAACATTGTTTTGAATTTTACAGCCGTCACCAATTATTACATCCGGTCCGATCACTACATTCTGTCCGATCGAACAGTTTTTGCCGATCATGGAATTGGAAAGGACATGGGAGGAATGCCAGATTTTTGTATCTGCGCCGATTTCCACCCCTTCATCAATGACTGCGGTTGGATGGACAAAGACGGATGCGGGATTTTTCCCGGCCGACGCCGTATTTTTCTGCAAATCAATTCTCAGACCGTTGGCATCAAGAGAACGTTCCGCCGCATTTAAGACCCGGAGAACCCGCAAACCTTCCGCTCCGTCGGTCAGCGCCGGTTTTCCTTCGCTAACGCAATCTATGAAATGCTGACATTCGAGTTTCAGCGGTTCGGAGTAGGGGACAGCAACACGCTCGGGAGTGCCTCTGGTCGGGACGGGAATATTATGATCCCATTTGACGGAATGCGGATAGACCAGCAGCTTTTCCTCCCAAGGCAGAGTGTCGTCAAAAACAGCCATTTTCTGATCACCCACCACGACCAGCTTCTGATCTTTAAAGGGATGCAGCCAAGACACAAAAACATGGGCTTTGAGACCGGAAGAAAATTCCAGATGGGTTGTAGTCACGTCGGCGATTTTCTTGTGCAGATAGTTGCCGCCTGTTGCCAGAACGCTTTCCGGTTCTTCTCCCGCCAGAGAAAGGATCATCGAAATATCATGCGGCGCGAAAGACCACAGAATATTTTCTTCTCGGCGAATCTTGCCCAGGTTCAGACGGTGTGAATAAATATAATTGATGCGGCCCAGTTCGCCTGCGGAGGCGATTTGCTTGAGCTTCACAAAGACAGGATGATGCTGGAGGAGGTGGCCGACCATTAAAATCAAATCCTGTTTTGTCGCCAGCGCGATCAGTTCTTCAGCATCTTTTTCCGTCAACGTCATCGGTTTTTCCACAAACACATGCTTGCCCGAAAGTAGCGCCTCCCTGGCCAGCAAAAAATGCGTTTCCGCAGGTGTGGCGATGACCACGGCTTTTATCTTTGGATGCGAAAGCACGTCTTTCAGTGAGGAGTAACAATCACAAGAAGGATAAAGCTTGCGCATTTCCTTCAAGACGGATGCGCTCTTATCGCTGACAGCGCAAAGCGCGTGCAGCTCGGAAAAGTTTCGGATGAGATTTCGGCCCCAGTTGCCGGCTCCGATAACAGCGATGTTTTGATTTTTCACAGGAGTTTTTTTTGCCATCACGATTTATATAGCCTTTCGTTATCCTGAATATCCATCCACATGGCGAACAGAAGCGATTGAAAACTGCTGGTAAACAAAAAGAAGAATGCCAGCATCGTGGTGGGTGAAACGGTTTCGCCGGAAAGGGTATGCGTCAACACCTTGATGCCGTAAGGCAAAGCCATGATGCCGACCGCGATGGCAAAGTGATAAAGCAGGAAAAGAGGGTGAAAATCGCGGAAGAGATATTTTAACCATAGCCTTTTAAAGAAGCTTTTGAAAAGCAGCCAGGCGATCCGGGGAATGACTTTATGAACTTTCATTTTGGACGTTTCACCAATGTCATAAACCGGCTTGATTTTGATTTCCTTGATCGTGCAAAAGGCGATGTTCAATTTAACCAGCATGTCGTTGGGCATGCCGTAATCATGATAAATATCATGAATTTTGATAGCGTTTAATGCCGCTAAAGAAATGGCAGTATATCCGCTTTGTGTGTCGGAGACGTGCCAGTATCCAGAAGCGATCTTGGTCAGGATCGACAGCATGGAATTGCCGAAGAAGCGGATTTTGGGGATAATCAGACGGGCGCTGCCATGAATCAGCCGGTTTCCTTTTACATAGTCGATGTCCTCGGTCAAAACAGGTTTGCAAATTTTTTCCAGTTCTGAAGGATCCATCTGACCGTCACCCGCCATAACCGCCGTGCAGTCGATTTTATGATCCAGACACCATTTGTAGCCCCGGGCAATGGACGCGCCGACGCCGCCGTTTTTTAAATGATTGATGAGAATAACCCGGTCGGTCGCGGGATAGGTATTGGCGATTTCAGACGGAATATAATGCCGCAAGTCGTCTTGCTGCTTTTCCTTCAGCAGCTTTTCCGCCCGGTCGTATTGATCGCCGTCTGCTTCAACATGGTCTGGAACGATGATTTTTCCGATGGCGCGATCTTCTTTGATATAAGACAGCACAACGCCGGCGGTATTGTCCGTTGAACAGTCGTTGACCACAATGATGCGGTCAACAAAATGAGGCATAGTCCGCAGGACGCGATCGATTTGTTTTTCCTCATTATACGCGGGCACAACAACAGCAACTGTTTTGTTAAATAACATCTCGCGTCACTCCCTGATTTTGTGGTCGCAAGCTTACTATTATTATTTTTATTTGTCCAAAATATTTCGCGGGAGTGGAAAACCGCACCAGTCGAGTTACCGACGGTTTGTCTAAAGTGATTTTGACGGGATGTGACGAATTGCAGCCTATTTATGACGATTGGCATCATCTTGAACCGGAACTTGTATTGCTTATTTTTTGGGCAGACATTTAAAACCCTGCTCTTTGAAATGCCGATCCAGGGTGAAGGAGGTTTTAATTCCCAAACGCCTCATGGTTTCGAAACTTACACAATCAACAAGGCTGAGCTTTTTTCTTTTTGCAGTCAGCATGATTCCCACTGCCGCCTGGTGGGCGGCATGATCAATCCACTGAATTTGGAGAACAGGAATAATGTCTTCCTGAAACACCTCTACTGCCGCCATGCCCAAACGATGTTGAACAAGGGCGCATGTTTCCACAAGGACATAATTGGTTGTAACAAGTGTTTCCGTGGATATTAAAATATTTCGCCAGACTTCCGCAGCCGGGTTATGATGCTCATCGTCCTTATCCAAAATTGCCAAAAATGCCGATGTGTCGATAAAAATGCTCATTTGCCGAAAGCCTCTGCCAGGTAGTCATCATGAGCGGCGGACAGGTTCTTGATTCCGGACCTGAACCGGCCGACGGCCCCTATCGCCCGTTTACGACACTGCACATCACCATCCAATGATTTAGACTTGGCAAAAAAATCAACAGACTGCCGGATGATCTCCGCCATCGATTTGTTATCGGCTGCGGCCATTTTTTTCAGTAATGCCACTTGTTCTTCAGGCAATTGTATTTGCGTCCTTAGCATATCTGCCTCCTGTGAGTGATTACACTATTTGCCAATATGATAACAGTTGAGCGCTGTGATGTCAAGCGGGTCGCACTGAGATAGCCGCCCTCCGGTTTTGAGTTGACAGGTAAACACGGGGTTGATGGTTCTTTCTGTTTACTTTTTACGCGTTGTAAATCATTTTTACTTATGCTACAAATTCAATAAGATAAGCAGACAAAAGAAATGGATCATTTGCCGGACGTGGCAGGCTCCCCCGCTGGTTCAATCACAATGTCAGTGACTTAAGAGGGATCCCCATTTTCTTCCTTTACTAAAGGTGGCTAAGCTTTGATTTTATTGACATTTTAAAATCTCCCCCAACCCCTCTTTACCAAAGAGGGGAGCTTCAGCGCTTAATTCACCGGCATTGGGTTCAATCATGCTGATTGAACCAGGTGTTTCATCACCTCTGCGATATTGGGGATTTGGAGAAAATATCCGGTTCAATCTGCAAGATTGAACCCGCCTTTCAGTTACTCTTTTGGCTGGTTCAGTATGTTTGAACCAGCGTGAAGTTTCAAGTAAAGGAGGATTAAATGGCACAGGCTATCGAAGTTACAATCGACAATCACGGCGGTATTATGCTGCCCCGGGAGCTGAAGAACAGGCTTGGGTTGTTGCCGGGAATGACTATGGTTGTTGAAAAGAACGATTCGGAAGGGGTTTGCCTGCGGGTGCAAGCAGAATCGCCTCGACTGGTTGACAAGCAGGGCATCATCGTTATCAGGGCTGAATCATCTGAGGATTTAACAAACGTAATACGTAGCACGCGTGACCAGCGCTTATCTGAACTGCTCAATAGGTCTGGCCAATGAAAGTTCTTCTGGATACATCCGTCTTGGTGGCGGCGATGGTAGAATCGCACCCGGCGCACGAAAGGTCGCTGTCCTGGCTGCAACGAATCAAAAAGGGTTCGGATACCGGTCTGGTATCCGCACATACGGTTGCGGAATTATATGCCATTCTGACGACATTGCCGATGAAGCCCCCGCATCTCGCCTACTGTTGCTTATGGCCTGATTAAGCACAACGTCTTTGAGCTTTGTGAAGTTTTGCCTCTAACAGCCGAGGATTACAACGTTTTAATAAAACATCTTTCAGAGGGAGGGGTTACCGGTGGTGTTACCTATGATGCGGTGATTCTGTACGTTGCAATTAAGGAGAATGCAGATTGTGTAGTTACTCTCAATGAAGGTGATTTTCGCCGTATTTATCCTGAAATTGCAGAGCAGATTGTTTCACCATGAAAAAATTGAGACTGGATCAATTTCAACGCTTCCTGGCTGGTTCAATTATGAAGGTTTCGTAAAAAGTCATAATTTACAAATATTGTCATAGTGATCCCGTCGAACCATGCTGTAATATCGAGTACTTGAATTCACCAGCAGGCGAGCTCAGGGTGACAGAAGTGACTTTTTACAGGTTCATCAATTATGCTGATTGAACCAGGTGTTTCATCACCTCTGCGATATTGGGGATTTGGGGAAAATATCCGGTTCAATCTGCAAGATTGAACCCGCCGGGAATTACTTGATATTCATTAGTGGTAATATTATGATTAAAAACCTAAGGACAGCAGGCAATCATTTGTAAAGTAATAAAATCCAGCCGGACAGTTTGGATTGTGGATCAAAAAACAGACTCGGAAATTGTTGCCAGGATTCTTGAAGGAGACGTGCAAGCCTATGCCCAATTGGTGGATGCCTATAAGAGTCCCATCTATAATCTGGCTTTCCGGATGACCGCAAGCCTTTCCGATGCCGAAGACCTCACGCAGGACATATTCATCAGGGCTTATCAAAAACTTTACCAGTTTAATCGGGGGAAAAAATATTTCACCTGGCTTTACACGATAGGCATCAATCTCATACGAAATCACTTAAAGAAAAAGTCAAAGGATGCTTTGACTCACACCATGGATCATTTTTCCACTGAATCGCAGCGCACAGGAAAAGAAAACAGGGAAGGGGACTTACTTTCTGAAGACAGCATCAAACGGCTGGATGAGAACATGCAGAAGCTTCCCGTTGATATGCGGGAAGCCATTATCCTGAAGTATTATCAGGACATGACCTTTGAAGAAGTTGCGGCTGTTACGAGTGACTCGGTCAGCGCCGTAAAGATGCGCGTTTATCGAGGGCTGGAAAAACTTAAAGCTCTAATGGATAAATAAAAATAATTTGTGACGATTTGCCAGGGATAAATGTATATTATTCGTAAAGAGAGATTTAAGTAATGGGCAAAACGGAGCTAAAAAAACTATGAACGATAACCATAATGAATACGAAGATTTAATTACAATAATTCAAGCGGCGCCTCAGGCAACACCGCCAGCGGACATCACACAGCGGGTGATGGGGCAATTGCCTGAACAGAAGCGGGGTCTTATCTCTCTATTAAAGAAAGTTGGTCTTGGCTTTTATTTCAATGAGAATAGTGACACCTCCATCAGTAGGGCAGTGTGTTCTTTTTACTATTTTATCACAGGCTTTTTTTATCTGATTATCGGTATCGTATCCGTCACATACATGAAGCAAATAAGCATAGAACTTTCAACCATTAACTGGATAGGATTGCAGCCTTATTTTGCTATCGGGACGGCGTTATGGCTTTTTGTGCTTGGTCTCGTGTTGAAAATCAATGGTCGATCAGGCGTTACTGCTGCAAGATACGGAACGATGTTATATATATTTTTTGTTGTAGCAAACAGCATATTCATTCGGTCCTATTTACACATCCCTTACGCAATCATTTTTGTTATCGGGCTGGCTGCTTCCGGCGCATTCATGGGAATCATGCTTGTGCAGGCCATTCAGAAGATGGATTGGAAGGAGGCGATATGATCAGAAAAAAAACAGACATTCATTCAAAATTAAGCAATAGTAAAGGATTTACCATGATTGAGATCGTGGCGGTCCTGATTATTCTTGGGATCATTGCCGCCGTAGCCATATCTCGTGGTCTGTCCGTAAACGATGTTACGGCACAATCAGAAGTTGAAACACTGAAAGGTCATCTACGGTTTGCACAATCCCGGGCGATGAACGAGTTATCCCCGGTTAAATGGGGAATTCAAGTAAATGGTTCATCTTATACACTGGTAAGAAATATCAATGGAGACAATGCAACATTAGATTCTCCTGCGCTTCTTCCGGGTGAATCTTCTGCGACACACGCTACAGAGATTACCGGTGCCGGTAGCGGAACCGTTTTATTCGATGATTGGGGAAGGCCCAGTGCAACAGAGGTAACTTTCGTTGGGCGTACAATATCGATAACCCCTGATACAGGATTTATTGAATGAAATCATATCTAAAAAACCACCAGGCCGGTTTTACGTTAATCGAGGTAATTGTTACACTTGTTTTGGCGTCGGTTATAGCGGCGATGCTCTCCAGTTTCTTTGGAACGTCCCTGACGCGAAGCGGTGAACCCATTCAGAGATTAATGAATTCCACCAACCTGCAACAGGTCATGGAAAATATTGTTTCGGATTACAATAGGCTGAATGCTCTGAATTCAAGGTATAAATGGCAACCATCAATCAATTATCGAAATGGCGTTATTGTAACACCGAAAACAATTCCAGCTTCTCCCAACGGTGGTCATTATTATAAATGCACAACAGCGGGAACAAGCGGAGCAACAGAACCATCCTGGCCGACGGCTAACGGCAGCACGGTAACGGATGGAAGTGTTACCTGGAAGGAAAGTGGAAATATTATATGGCAAAAAAGACATCCCTACACTGCTGGAGCCATTATTGTGCCGATTAATAACAACGGACATTATTACAAGTGCACTGTGGCGGGAACAAGCGGAGCAACAGAACCATCCTGGAAGAAGGATAACGGCATCACCGTCACGGATGGAAGTGTTACCTGGACGGAAGCAGGTAGTATTCTGGATAGTGCCGACACAACCAATATCATTCTGAAGGATAATTTAAAATATTATCTTACCAATGATCCTACAAGGTACGGTAACGGTTATAGCGTTGTTGCAGAGGAAACAAAATTTATCAAATTTAATGCAGCCACCAATATTGAAGAAGCAGCAGGAAATACTGATGAAAAATGCAACCTTAAAGTCACAATTAAAGATAATAATTCTGGAAGAACTCTAACAACAATGTTTACGATTCACTAAATGCGGGGAGCGTCATGTCCATTAAGACAGGTGAAAAAGGTTTCACACTTATCGAAGTCATTGTAACGCTTATTCTGGTCGGGATTACAGCAGTCATGGCCGGTATGTGGATTGTGTCCGTGGCAAATGGATATATTTTTGCAAAAAAGAATATGGCTACAGCACAGAAAGCGCAACTTGTAATGGCAAGAATGGAAAAAGAATTCAAGCGGATCAGTGCAGTTAATGCTGGAGTCACTAACGCAACCTCCATCACTTATACCAGATCCGATATTGCAGCCGGATCAGTAAGCGGGACCATATCGCGAGACGGTAGTTTATTGAAGATCAACGGATATACATTGACGGATAATGTTAGTGCATTTACCCTCGCATATTGTGATAACGTAACTTCAACGTCTTGTCATGCGGTTTGGTCGTCAGCCTCTCGAATTATCGTCATGACACTATCACTTGTCGGGGCGGAAAACGTTCAGTCCACATTTACCCAGCGCGTAGCACCGAGAAATTTATAATACTGGAGGCAGAAAAAATGTTTATGAAAATAAAGGCAAATGCTTCCATTGACAAAGAAAAGCAAAAAGCGTTTTCAAAAAGGTTGCTATCTTCTTTTCAGAGGGGATCAATTTTAATCGGGATTATCGTAACGATGGTTGTGATGGCGGTGCTGGGTTCGGGAATGCTTTATCTGACAACGACATCGACACTTAACGAACTCATTTACGGAAGTCATTCCGAAGCTTATTTCGTAGCCGAAGCCGGCGGCAGATACGCCAAATCTGTCATCCGGGATGCCTATGCGAATGATAAAACAAAATTAAACACAATTAACGCCAACCAGATATTTACACTGAGTAATGGCAACAAATTCCAGATCAGAGATTGGACGCTGCAGAGTAGCAATCCGGATACCATTAAGTTTTCTTCCGTTGGCATCGTTGGCTCCGGTTTCATGAAGGCAGAGCGCCTAATAGCCTACGGTGTGCAACCGGCAAATCAATCTGGCGGTGGCGTGGTATCTACTGGTCCAATCGATTTTAATGATCCAAATATTGATAATTTTCCGGAACCTGTGACGGGTGGGGGAAACGTTACGATGTTAGAAGATGGTTTAGGCTTGGATTTAAATACTGCCGCAGGAGGAGCAGGGAAAGTGGTAACTGTTCTTTCTAACGATAACTGGATTTATCCTGGTGACTATGCTGTGCAGGTCAAAACGCATGCAGATATTTCTCTTGGTGCCAATAGAGATTGGCACATGGGATTGTTTGTCAACATGAGGAAAAATGGGACAGCGCTGCCATATGGTTATGCCGTTACTTTTTTTAATGCCTGGAATGATGGTCAACTAAGCTTTGCAACACCATTACCTGACTCAGCTTCGGGAAGTCCGATTGTATTATTCTGGCAGAATGACCAGACCCGTGGTTTGAACTGGATAGCATATGCACCCCTCAACGAGTATGTCATGCAGCTGGGCATAGGCTGGCGAATTTTTGGTAACTGGTATCTTGGAAGTATATCAGATATCACTTTCCCAACAATATTAGTCAAGGTGACTAGAAATCCAGCGCATAATGATATTCGAGTATATCTTGCAGGCCCCATAAACCAACCGTTGCTGGGAAGCGGCGATGCTAATCCTACTAATTATGGCACAAGAAAAGCTTATCCAAAATGGACGAGCGTTGCTAATTCTAAAAACGAGATTAAATGGCCATCTATTGGATCTTGGCCTGCTTCCAATGACTACTTTACGCTGATCAATTCTGATAATACTTCACATTTACCCCCGGTGCCAATTGCAAAGTGGATAAAAAATGCGGCTCCAAATGTAACGAATACAACTACGTTTGAAGCCGATACAAGCACCATAACAGGCTCTTCTATTCCTAATGCGATCATCCGCAGCACAATTATGACCGGGTCGAATTATTCGGGCGTAGGGATGTTTGTTGATCCATGCGGTGGTAATCCACATGCTGATTTTTTCAATCTGGGATTTCAAGGATCAAGTGACGGTAGTGGGTCGGAAATTCAGTATTAAATAAGGGGACGTCCCAATACTGTCGTGAAGCCGACAACTTCAATCGGCGCAAATACGAAAAAGGGGACGGTTCTATTTAATACTATTTAATAAACAGAACTTTCACACATGTACCGTATATATGCAATAAAGTATCACACGGGAACGCATGGTGTTGTCACTTTTATATTTTGATTACGTCATGCTTGTAATTTTAATTCAGGAAGAGTATAAGACCCTTGTGTTTTTAATTATGTAATTCAACAAGGTGCTCAATGCGTAGATTTATTGATGAAGAACTTCGGAAATGGAAAGAGGGGACACGGCGAAAACCGCTGATATTACGAGGGGCCAGGCAGGTTGGTAAAACCTGGTCGCTCAAGGAATTTGGTAAAAACAAGTTTGAATCCCTTGCTCTGGTGGATCTGGAGCGTAATCCTCCCTTGCGCCGGCTGTTCGATGGTGATCTCGGGGCGGCGCGTATCTGCGCCGACCTGGAGGTGCTGCTCCGACAGAAGATCACACCGGGGAAAACCCTCCTTTTCTTCGATGAAATCCAGGCCTGTCCCCGCGCCATCACCGCCCTGCGCTATTTTTACGAGGAAATGCCCGATCTGCATGTTGTGGCAGCCGGATCGCTCCTGGAATTTGCACTCAAGGACGCCTCTTTTCCTGTCGGCAGAATCCAGTTTCTCAACCTCTATCCCCTCTGCTTTGCCGAATACCTGGAGGCCATCGGCAACGCACCCGCAACTGCCGCTGTTCTGGGCAATCCGCGAGATATTACTCCTGCCGTCCATGAACTACTCCGTGACGAACTGAAGCGCTATTTTTTCATCGGCGGCATGCCTGCGGCTGTTAATGCCTATAGGGAAAGCAGCTCTTTGCATGACACCTTCGAGGTTCAGGGAGAGATTGTGGAATCATACCGGATGGATTTTGCCAAATATACGCCCCAGGTTGACCGTTACTGCCTCGACTCGGTCTTTACCTCACTTGCTCAGCGTGTCGGACAACAGATTAAATATGCGCGGCTGGGCGAAGGGTATGCCAACCCAACCTTGAAGAAGGCTTTTGAGGCACTCTGTCTGGCGCATGTGGCGCGCAGAATTCCCGCTGCTGATCCATCCGGTTTACCGCTGGGGGCGAGCGCTTCGGCCAAGATATTCAAGGCGCTGTTGCTGGACGTTGGGCTGATGCGGTCTCTTGCCGCCATGCCGGATGATGTGGAGTATGGCAGGAGCGATCTGCTTGCCATCTATCGCGGCGCCATGGCGGAACAGTTTGTCGGGCAGGAGATGCTGATTTCACAAAACGGTAGTCTTTATTACTGGGATCGGCAGGCGAAAAGCAGTTCCGCCGAGGTG
>Ga0208459_1004024_pt1 | contig 11158 bp, 9 predicted proteins | sample AD_UKC087_MetaG_FD_184433 | JGI IMG/M metagenome (GOLD analysis project Ga0208459, IMG submission 184433) | Active sludge microbial communities of municipal wastewater-treating anaerobic digesters from USA - AD_UKC087_MetaG (SPAdes) (version 2) | ecosystem: Engineered > Bioreactor > Anaerobic >... | reverse complement strand
CAAAACAGATTAGTTTTGACCACGGTTCAATATTCGGTCTGCAATTTTTAGATAAAAGACAGATGGTAATAAGCAAGCTGGATAATGGAATTGTGAAACTTTTTACGGCAACAGCAGATTCGGTTATTACTCTTTCTCCTGTGGATTGGTTTGGAGCTGATAGTTTATGCGTTACAGAGCTTTATAAAGATAAAAACGGACGCTGGTATTTCAAATATGATGATTATTACAGACATCAAAAAATCGCTATTGCCGATTCGGGTTTTGTTAATATCCGTCCAGTTAATACACCCTGGGCTGTTACAACCAATTTTGCTTTCACTGAAGACGGTAGATATGCAGTGTACGGAACTTTACGCGAAGATAATTATGTGAAAGAATTATATCTGTATGATGTTCAGGCAGATTCCAGTAAACGCCTTTTGGCTGATAACGGTTGGTGGCAAAATCTTTTCTGGACTTCCGATAATAAGTCCATTCTCTTAACCCGCAATAATGATATCTACCGCTTAGATTTGGTTCCCAGAGATGAATTTGAATTAGATACAGACCCTTGGGATGAAATCCTGCATCCGGAAAAGAGTAAAGCCGATAGTACTAATGAAGAAAGGCAAAATGAGGAAAATGGCATTCAGGAAATTGAAAGCACTTGGAAAGAGAAAAAAGAAGAAAAACCCAAACCTTTGGAAATCGTCTGGGAAGGATTGGAAAAACGCTTTTATCCTGTTATCACTGCAAAAGATAACCACAATTTCGTATTGGACATAATAAGTGACAGCACTTTCTATTATATTGAAAATAATGGACAGCAGGAAAAGAATTCCATCCTCAAAAAAGCCAATATCTATGGAAAAAATCAGAAAGAAGTGTTTAATTTCGGTAGAAATGCAGGTTATTACAATAAAGTTAATAATACAGTGTATTACCTTATTAATCAAGAACTGAAGTCCTACAATCTGGATACTTCAGCCCGAAAAGATATAAAAATTAAATACGATTACAAGTATGATAAGGCACTTTTAAATCTGCGGGTGTTTGAAGAGGTATGGTGCGCTTTTGGCAATAACTTTTATGACCCCGATATGCATAATGTTCCCTGGAAAGAACTGTTTCAACTCTATCGTCCCTATGTAGAAAAAGCAAAGGATATCTATGATGTGGCTTTCATTATAGAAGAAATGATAGGAGATGTAAACGCTTCCCATACTGGTTTTTACCCCAGGGAAGAATATAAACCCTTTACCAATCCTGTTGCATGGCTCGGAGCCGATTTTGATTATAAGGATATTTTAGCAGAAGGAATACGCTTGGAGAGAATTTATCCAACATCCCGTTTGAGCAGTTTCTATCATCTTCAAGATGGCTGTATCTTAACTCATATTGATGAAGTTAAAATTACTGCACATACTTCTTTAGATTCATTGCTGGCAGGAAAAATTGGGAAAAAGATAAAACTGACTATCCTACAGGAAGGAAATATTACCGAAGCCGTAATTACGGGCTTAAGCTATTCCCAAATGTCTGAATTGAAATATGATTATCAAATAGCTAAGAACAAAAAACTGGTGGATGAACTCTCCCACGGAAAACTTGGATATATCCATATTCCCGCTATGGGAGAAAATGATTGGCAAAAATTCTACCGTGATTTTGTAGTTGATAATTTTGATAAAGATGCACTGGTAATTGATGTGCGTGGAAACTATGGCGGACATATTCACGACAAACTTATTACCCTGCTCCAGAAAAAGAAATATGCCTACACAACAAGCCGTAGATACAGTCGTGTTATGTGTTACGAACCACATAATATTTGGGATAAACCAAGCATTGTATTAGTTAATGAGGATTCCTTCAGCGACGGAGAAATTTTCCCTACTGTGTATCAGGAATTGAAATTGGGAAAAGTTGTCGGAACTCCTTCCAGCGGAGCAGTTATCGGCACCTGGCATTACTATCTTCAGGATGGTTCTTCTATGCGAATGCCAGGAACCGGATGGTATAAACTGGATGGCACAAATATGGAAGGAACAGGTGTTCAGCCCGATATAGTAGTAGAAAATTTACCTGAAGATATTATTGCAGAACGCGACCCTCAACTCATTCGTGCCGTTAAAGAACTGATGAAAGAGCTAAAGTAAATTATGAACTTAAATGAAATAAATAATCTTATTCAAAGGGCTAATGCCCTGCTAAAAACAAACTGGCTGCAAGCCGTCTATATCCTTCAGGAAGCATTGAAAGAAGAACCCGATAATCTTTCCCTCCTTGTTAACCTTGGGGATATTTATTTGGAACGCCAACTCTATGAAAGAGCCCTCAGCTATTATCAAAAAGCAATTTCCCTGCTTCCAGATAATCCCCAGTTGCTATTTTTGATTGGTACTTGCTATTTTTCCTTAGGGGAATATAGAATTGCTAATAGCTATTATAATCGGATTCCTGACCCACCTCCGGAAATCCTTTATAATATTGCCTTGTCTTATGCTTTTTTAGGTTCATACCAGGAAAGTATTGATATAATTCATAAAATTTTGAAGGTGATGGACGACAATCCTTTTATATATTTTCTTTTGATTGAACAATATGTCCGCATCCAAAACTACGACCGCGCTTATGAAATCATTTTAACTGCTGAAAATAAGTTTGGTAAACATAGACAGTTGTTGCTCCTTTCCGCATTGGTTTACGGAAAAAAGGGTATCTGGCTGAAGTCATACCACTGCTTTGTAGAATATGAATCCTTAGGAGAAATAACCAACCCCGACCATCTTATGGCTTATGCCAATGCAGCTGTAAATATCGGAATGAACGACCGTGCTATTGAACTTTTACAAAGAGCTCAGGAAATAAATCCCTATATCAATGCCGTTTATGAGGAACTGATTCGCCTGTATCTGAAAAAAAACGATTATAAAAACGCTAAAAAAGTCCTTAACACCGCTAAAAGGTATATTTCCCGTTTTTCGCCTGTCCTTTATCTCTTCAAAGAACGACTGGAAAACCCGCATTTGGAATGAAAAATGAATTTAGAAAAGGTTGAGAGGGTTGAGAGGGTTGAGATTCAATAAAAGCCTGTAGGGCGACACAATGATAGCGATGGTGGCGTAAGCCCCTCGTAAAATGAAAGCCCCGACTGCTTTTTTCTTTTCACCTCCTGGGGTTCAAAAAAGCCCGTCAGTGCGACACAATGATAGCGATGGCGGCGTAAGCCCCTCGTAAAATTTGCGAAGTACCCCTGGGAAGTTTTGGCTTACAATTTTCACCTGCCTTCAATGAATACACAACCCACTAACTATTACACTTACAACCGAGCTTGCACTGATTTTCGAATTAAAAAATTGTGAGCCAAAATAAAAAGCCCGCTCCCTTTCAACCGCATTACAACTAATCCACAAATTACACAGTAACGAAGAACAACTCCAGAATGCGAAAAAAAGAAATAGCAAGTTCCATCATCGCAAAATCTATATTCCTTCGTTACCGTTAGCATTGAGGGGAGGAGATAGCTCGGTTGTATGTGTGCTTGCTTCTTGTTTTAACTCACAATTTTGAAATGAAGAGACCAGTTATAATTTGGTTGTAAGTGTGGATAAATTGAGGGTTTTGGTTTCTGTGAGGGCAGTGGCAAAATTGTAAGTCAAAACTTTCTCACCGGTGAAAATTGTAAGTCAAAATTTTCTCCAACCCTCTCACTACCTCACTTTTCGGTGTTCTCGGTGTTAAATATTATTCCTATTTCTCTTTTTGCGCTATCAATGGAGTCAGAAGCATGAACTGCATTTTCGGTAATTCCTTCGGCATAAAGATAGCGGATAGTTCCCTGTTTTCTTTTTTCGGGATTTACATCTCCGATTAAATCTCGCAATTCCTGAACAGCGTTATCTTTCTGGACAATGATTGCAACAGTGAAATCCGACATCATAAAGTTCAACAATTTTTCAAAGAAGCTCTTTCCTTTGTGTTCCGCATAAAAATGCTCCGCTAGTTCTCTATTAAAACGGAAAATCTTAAGCGCGCAAAAATGAAAATTATTTTCTTCCAGAATGGTGATAATATGCCCTATATGTTTATTGCGAACTGCATTGGGTTTAATTAGCAGAAGTGATTTTTCCTTCATTTTGCCGTATAAACGGTTTCAATAAAATCCAGAGCGGCAACTTTGATAGCAATATCACGGTTTAGAACCATACTCATTTTGATTTTGTGCTTTAGGATATCAGTCCAAATTTCATACATCTCATTGGGCTTAAATTCAATTCCGGTGTAAAGTTTAAGCATATCCTGGTAGAAATCATCCCGGTCAGAATCAACCCTGGCAATTACCAGTTTAGGTGTTTCCTGACAAATATCGTATTCCTTATAACGGATATCCACAACTACATAGCCCAACTTTAGCAGGTTTTCATAGTTAATCTGTAAGTCCTCATGGTTTAGCATTTTTTTTAACTCCCAAGTTAAATAATTCTGGACAAAACACAGGATTCTGAATCCTTGTAAAGCAAGGAAGAAATCAAGCCCTGCTCTGTCAAGAAGAATTTATTGCCCGCAAAGGAGCCCAAAAAATGCAACACTTCAAGCTTATAAGTGATTATACTCCTTCAGGTGATCAACCCGAAGCCATAGAAGCCCTTATTAAAGGTATTGAAGAAGGCAAAAGGCATCAGGTTCTTTTAGGCGTTACGGGTAGTGGGAAAACCTTTACCATAGCTAATGTGATTGCTCATTTTAATCGTCCTACCCTTGTTTTATCGCATAATAAAACCCTCGCGGCTCAACTTTATGGTGAATTGAAACAACTCTTTCCGGAAAATGCGGTAGAATATTTTATCAGTTATTACGATTACTATCAGCCCGAGGCATACATTCCCGGTAAGGATATTTACATTGAAAAAGATAGCAGTATCAATGAACAGATAGAAAAACTGCGTTTGCGTGCTACAATGAGTTTGATGGAAAGAAGGGATGTAATTATCGTTTCGTCTGTTTCCTGCATTTATGGACTTGGTGTTCCGGAAGAATATCGTGAGGCATTAATTTCCCTAAAAAAAGGTATGAAAATGGACCGTGAAGAACTTATTCATCAACTGATATCGGCTCATTACAGCAGAAATGATATTGCTTTTGAAAGAGGTGCTTTCAGGGTTAGAGGCGATGTAGTTGATATTTTTCCTGCCTATTTGGAACACTGTTTGCGCGTGGAATTCTTTGGGGATGAGATTTATCGGCTGGAAAAAATTCATCCTATTTCCTGTCAACCCTTGGAAGAAGTAGAAAATTACGATGTTTATCCCGCAATTCACTTTTTAATGAATGAAGAAAAATTGCGCAAAGCCCTCATCAGTATTGAGCAGGAAATGAATGAACGGGTTGCCTGGTTTTTACAAAATCAAAAATATGTGGAAGCAGAACGCCTGAAACAACGCACAACTTTTGACCTGGAAATGCTCCGCGAACTGGGTTATTGTAGTGGCATTGAAAATTACACGCGTCACTTAACGGGAGCTAAACCCGGAGAACCGCCAAACTGTTTACTGGATTACTTTCCTGAGGATTTTTTAATGGTGATTGATGAATCCCATGTAACTATTCCTCAAGTGCATGGAATGTTTGCCGGGGACTACACTCGCAAAAAGAACCTGGTAGAATACGGTTTTCGTTTACCTTCTGCTTTTGATAACCGTCCTTTGCGTTTTGAAGAATTTGAAAAGTTTATGCATCAGGTAATCTTCGTTTCTGCCACTCCTGCGGATTACGAACTAAGTTTAACTAAAGGCGAAATTGTAGAACAGGTGATTCGTCCCACCGGTTTGCTTGACCCGGAAATTGAAATTAAACCTATAAAACATCAGGTAGATGACCTCATCGCGCAAATCAAAGAACGGGTTGCTAAAAAACAAAAGATATTGGTTATGACACTAACTAAAAGAATGAGTGAAGACCTTAGCATTTATCTGAATAATGCCGGAATCAAAGCCCGCTATATGCACAGTGATATAGACAGCATTGAAAGAGCTAAAATCATCAGGGACTTTCGTTTAGGTGAATTTGATGTAATTGTAGGCATTAATCTTTTAAGAGAAGGTTTAGACCTGCCAGAGGTTTCACTGGTAGCTATTTTAGATGCCGATAAAACCGGTTTCTTGCGTTCTACCCGTTCCCTGATTCAAATTTCCGGTAGAGCAGCCAGAAATGTTGATGGCAAAGTGATTTTTTATGCTGACGAAATTACCGAGGCCATTAAACAAACAGTTGCCGAAACCAATAGACGCCGTGCTAAACAGCTTGCCTACAATGAAGAACACGGAATCACTCCTCAGACCATCTATAAAACAATTGACCAGATTATGCAATCCACCGCTATTGCTGAGGGTTATGATAAAATTGCCAAACAAGCTACATTTGAAAAACCCTCCGCTAAGGAATTTATGGAATATCTGGAACTGGATAATAAAGATAAAATCATTGAACTGCTCACTAAAGAAATGAATAAAGCCGCTGCTAACCTTGATTTTGAACACGCTGCTGAACTGAGAGATAAACTTTGGGAACTGCAACAAAACATATAAAAAATGAAGAATGATAGCACGCAGATTTTATTTTTACAAAGAGAAAAGAGAGAAAGAGAATAATTTAGAATGTAAAATGAATTTGACTGTTCTTGTTTTAACTCACAATTTTTGGTTTGGAAACCATTTGTAGTTCGGTTGACATTGTGCTTGCTTCTTGTTTTAACTCACAATTTTTGGTTGGGAAACCATTTGTAGTGCGGTTGGAAGTGTAGAAGCAAGAGGGATGCTGATAATTGGGAGAACAGGTGAAAATTGTAAGTCAAAACAATCATCGTTGCAACTATATTTTGCCGCGGTGGAGTTTTGACTCTAAACCGATTCTTTTATGTTTGCAACTATATTCTGAGGTAACAGGAAATTTTGTTTGTTGCCTTCTACTTTCAAAGCTGAAGCTCGGTTTAGAGTTAAAACAAAAGTATTCCCCGAAGTCACAAATTCTGAACAATTCCTACCCCACATTTCTGGAGCGGCTGAATATATATTTTTTCCGTGACCGTAGAATTCGTGAGTTTGTTGTAGCTCGGTGCAAGTGTGCTTGCTTCTTGTTTTAACTCACAATTTTTAGGTTGGGAAACCATTTATAGTGCAGTTGGAAGTGTAGAAGCAAGAGGGATGGTGATAATTGGGTAAACGAATGAAAATTGTGAGTCAAAACTTCCCAGGGGTGCTTCGCAAATTTTACGAGGGGCTTACGCCACCATCGCTATCCTTGTGTCGCCCTACGGGCTTTTATGGAATCTAAACCCTCTTAACCTTCTAAACCATCTCAACCATTAAACCTCTACAAACCCTCTCAACCCTTCTCAATCTCTTTTAAATTCGTTCTACATTTTACATTTTACACTCTACATTTTACATTCTCAATTATTCTCTTTTTCTCATTATTCTCTTCTTCTCTTTTTCTCTTTGTAAAGAAACTCAACTTTACCCTGCACTTCATTTCCATCTCGCTATCTCTCCATTATAAACTCATACAGCAAATATCCATTCAACATATACAGCACATTATCAAATTCTCTGTCTCCAGGAATAATAATATCTGCATTCTTCTTAGTGGGCTCAATAAATGCCTCATGGGAGGGTTTAACAGTGCTTAAATATTGTTCCAAAACGCTTTCCACATCTCTTCCCCGCTCCACAATATCTCTTTGCATCCGCCTGGCTAAACGTAAATCCGAATCGGTATCCACATAAATCTTGAGGTCGGAAAGAGCCAAAAGCTCAGGATAATACAGCCCGAAGATACCTTCCAGAATAATTACATCCGCAAAGGCAACACAGGTCTTTCCTTCCTTTCTGCAATGAGTTGCAAAATCATAATCCGGAATATCCACTGCCTTACCTTCCAGCATAAGTTTCAGGTCAGAAAGCAGATAGGGGATGTCAATCGCCTCCGGATGGTCAAAATTTACTTTAGCACGCATTGCAGGAGTTAGATGGCTAAGGTCTTTGTAATAGTTATCCTGGGCCACTATAACGGTTTTTAAGTCATTTAATCGCATTCCGATTGCCTTGGCAATAGTGCTCTTTCCGGAACAGGTTCCGCCTCCGATAAGGATTAAACGAACATTATTGGTTTGAGACATTATTTCCTATCCAGCTGTTTATTTTAGTCAATAAAGCATTTTCCACTTTTTCCGGCGTAAAATTAGCAAAGCAGAAAGTGCTTAGTTTATTTGCATATTCATCCAATTTCTTCGCACTGCGGAAAAGTTCTATTATTTTTTCCGATAATTCGGCAAAGTTATCTGATGCAAGATAGCTATCTTCCGGTAAAGGGAAGTTTTTTATTGCGGATAAAGTGCAAACCAGGGTTTTACGAAATTGAGCACAGGTTAAAATCCTTCCTTCCGTATCTGGTTTATTTAAAGGCAAAATAACCAGCAATGCCTCCTGCAATAATTGCTCTTTTTCGCTGTAAGGAGCATAAGTTATTCTTCCGCTGCAAAGTCCTTGAAGTTCCTCTCCCCCACACAGAACAATGCTTAATTCCTTTTCTACCATCTTTTTGGATATACGGGGATAAATCTCGGAAATAATATTCTTTACTGCAGTAAGATTATCTTTACTTTCAGGAGCACCCCAAAAAAGGATAAATTTCTTGTTGCTTCCCGATTTATCAAGTTCTGGTATAGTAGTTATCGGTAAAGGGACAAAGTGTGTATTCTCTGGTTTAAAATGATAACATTTAAAGAGCTTATCGGTTTCTCCAGGATTAGCGTATAAACAAAATATACCTTTCTTCGGAAGATACTTGTTCCAAGCAGTTTGCCTAATATATTGCCAAAGATAATTAGCGTTTTTCAGTTGTTTATTATTTTTCCACTTTTCTTTTATTTCCGGTAACCAAACCTTTTCAATATCTATGATTAATTTACATTGGGGTAAAATCTTTTTTGCTAAGCAAACTAATGGCAGACAGGCAAGTCCTGCAAAAAAGATTACTTCATAGCGTTTGCTGTCCAGAATATTGATAAAACGCTCTTTCTGACCTTTTCCTAGAAGATGATAAGCTTCAGATTCAAGATTATTCTCCTCTTTCAAGCTTAAGGAATATAATTTATCATAACCCGTATGCAAAGAAACCGGTTTTTCCATATAAACAGGACTTTTCAGCAGAAGAAGGTCAGCATCAAAACTTTTGGAAATAACATTCCACAAAAAACGCGAACGCTCAGCCCTGATTCCTTCTTCTATGGTAAAGGGCTCATCAATAAACAATACTTTTTTCGTAAGCATAACCATATTTTCCTTCTTGTGTTCACTATTTTTGATACTGCCAACTCTGTCAAGCCCTGCGCACATCTGATTATTTTTCTTTCACGCAGATTTCGCTGATTACGCAGATAAAAAAGATAATAGGTCTGGGATGAACAGGATTAAAGGGATTTGAGAGATTTATAATATAGAATGGGTCTTGATAAAATAACAAGACACCTTATTATTATTCCATACTAGTCCTCTCTTAATTATGCATTTTTCATTGAACCTCTTTTTCTCATTGTAAAAAATCTGCGTAATCTGCGTGTTATCATTTTTCATTCTCAATTATTCTCTTTTCCTCTTTTTCTCTTTGTAAACCAAAATCTGCGTGCTCTCATTTTTCCCTTGACAGAAATTAGCAGTCCATTTTTGTGTTTGCTAAGTAAGCCCTTTCGCTTATATTATAATTGAAAAATAAATACATTATGGAGGTTACAATGAAAATTAGACCCGTAGAAGATCATTTAGCGGTGAAACTTAGCACCACAGAAAATGAAAAGACCGTTGGCGGAATAATTATTCCCGATACTGCCAAAGAAAAACCTCAAATTGCTGAAGTAATCGCAGTCGGCAACGATGAGGACTTGCAGAAAATAATAAAAGTGGGCGATAAAGTCCTCTTTGGCAAATATGCCGGAACCGAAATTGAATTTGAGGGAGAAAAGCTGCTTATCCTTGCCAAAAGCGATCTCCTTGCTATCGTAGAGTGATAAAATGGCTATCCTGGAAGTTAATTCTGCCAACTTTGAGACCGAAGTTCTAAAGTCCACTCAACCCGTTTTGGTTGATTTTTGGGCTCCCTGGTGCGGTCCCTGTAAAGCACTTAGCCCTACAATAGATAAAATTGCCAACGAAACCGAAGGCAAAATAAAAGTAGTAAAAATAAATGTAGATGAGGCACAGGATATTGCCGCTAAATATTCCGTGATGTCTATTCCTACTTTACTGATTTTTGTGAACGGTGTTGTTAGCGACCAATTGATAGGACTGGTGCAAAAAGACAAAATTATGGATAAACTGAATAAGTTTATCGTTTAAGCTATACCTGAAAACAATCAGCCCGGGTGTTATTGCCCGGGTTGTTTTTCTCTCACAGATTTCACTGATTACACAGATTTTTTATTTTTTGAATTACCTCTATATAAGATCCTGCTGATCCCATCAATCCAGTTATCAGCGTTCTATTATTTATTCACCGCCACGACTCCTCACTTAATTCTTTCACCGTTCACTATTCACATTTCATTCTCAATTCGCGGTTAAATCTCTTTATCTCTTTGTAAAAAATCTATCTCGCCATTCTTCATTTCAGGAGAGTTACTTTCTTTATAAAGTTTTCCTTATCAGCTTGCATTCTGATGAAATACATTCCTGTTCCACAGGAGCGTCTATTATTATCATCACCCTCCCAAAGGAGTTTGTATCTACCTCTTTCTTTTTTACCTAATGCATAAGAACGGACTAATTGTCCCCGGATATTGTATATTTCAATTTTTACTTCAGTGGTTTTGCTTAGTTCGTAGTTAATTGTAGTGGAAGGATTGAAAGGATTGGGATAAATAGACCGGATTCCTGTAACTAAAGGAATTTCCGCTGTGCCGTTATTATTTCCTTTATAATCAAAACTGAGTGAGCCGTAAAAATTGGAAACACCATCTATATCTTGTGTTTCCAGCCAGTAATAATAAATTCCCGGTTCATAAATTTCTTTGTCCGTATAAAGATATACCTGCTGTTGAGAAGTATTAGAAGCTCTAATTAGAGGGCTAATCAAGCTTGCCAGGGAAAGTGTATCAACATTAGCTCTGTAGATATAATATCCA